>Ga0307963_1002529_pt1:0-12500 | contig 14445 bp, 17 predicted proteins | sample OrgLakmetagen594_FD_201829 | JGI IMG/M metagenome (GOLD analysis project Ga0307963, IMG submission 201829) | Saline water microbial communities from Organic Lake, Antarctica - #594 | ecosystem: Environmental > Aquatic > Non-marine Saline and Alkaline > Saline | place: Antarctica: Organic...
TGTCACAAATTAGGAGGCATACACACAGTACACGTCATTTTTGTCACAAAGTAGGAGGCGTACACACAGTACACGTCATTATTCTTGTCACAAATTAGGAGGCATACACACAGTACACGTCGTTCTTGTCACAAATTAGGAGGCATACACACAGTACACGTCATTCCTGTCACAAATTAGGAGGCATACACACAGTACACGTCATTCCTGTCACAAATTAGGAGGCATACACACAGTACACGTCATTCCTGTCACAAATTAGGAGGCATACACACAGTACACGTCATTATTCTTGTCACAAATTAGGAGACTTACACACAGTACACGTCGTTCTTGTCACAAATTAGGAGGCATACACACCTGCTTTCTCCCCCACATCCCACTCCCACCTGCCTGCCTCCCCACAGCGCAACACACAGCCGCTGCTTCGGTGGTGCAGCAGCGAAGGGCGTCAGGAGGGGTCCCCTACAAGCCCAGCCCCGCACAGCGCCGCATCCTGAAGGAGCAGCAGAAGCAGGAGCAGCACTCGAGCATGCAACAGCAGCAGGTCAAGCGGGCGGCGTGGGGTTCTGCTCACACCGTGAAAAGTGAAGCGCATGCGTAGGGTTGGCCAGAACCGTGTATATACACCGTATATAACCGTAAATTTGGTGAATTTCCCATGAATTTCCTGCCAAAAATACTGTATATATATAGTTCTGGCCAACCCTTCGCATGCAGTAGCTGCAGATGCAGGGCGGGGTGTTGGGAGTGGGGTGTGAGCATGCGTGCATGTTGGCAGATGTGCGCGCGTACTTTCTCGTCATGAGCAAGCCTGCAGGAGGGATGATTGCTGTGTGCATACATATAGATGTATTCATAGGGCTGGCTAGAACCATATATGTACGCCATATATGACCGCATATTTGATGACACCCCTGCAAGAAATACCACGTACACCATATATATATTTACATGGCTCTGGCCAACCCTACGTATTCATCATTGGGTGCAGGACTGGTCCTTCAGAACTAGTTTAAAATGCCAAGTATTTGTATGCCTTTGCAAGCCGTGCATGCATCCAGAACACCCCTCAGGCACACAGCACAGCACAAGCACACACACACATACACACACGCGCACACACGCACATGCAACACATACACTCACACACATACAGACATATACACGTAAACACACAGACACACACGCACACACATATACCCCCCCCCTACACCCACACCCACACACACACACACACACACACACACACGTGTGCACAAACACACACACACACCATTCTCACTCCTGCTGTAGGATCAAGAGGAGATCCGGCGCTTGCAGCAGCAGCCTCCCTACTTCATGTGCCCCCAGCACTGGCGGCGCAATGATTTGGCCCTGGGCATCGACCACTCCCCCCCTCCATTAGAACCTGGCTGGGAAGAGTTACAGCAGCAGCAGCAGCAGCAGCGGCAGGATCACGTAGATTTAATGGCAGAGCTGCAGGAAGAGTTTGAGCAGGCCATGAAAGGGGCATATCTGCCGGGTAGGTGCTGGAATGGATGGCATTCGTTTTATGTGTATGTTTGTGGACCAGGGTGCATTGAAAGGTGTGTGTGTGTGTGTGTGTGTGTGTGTGTTGGAGAGTGCTTGCATGGATCCGGTGCTTGTCTATTGTGTCTGTGTTTGTGTGTGTGTGTATGTGTGTGTATGTGTGTGTATGTGTGTGTCTTTGCATTTGAAAATAATGCACCAGGGTTGTTCAGTTCGAGGTTCGGCCAAAAGTTTGGGTTCGCGAGCTTTCACGCATGCTTATGAATTTGAAAAGTGCCGTTAAGAATTCGGTCAAAGTTCAACGAACGTTTAAGAGTTTGTCGAACTTTACAGCATGCGTCTGTCAAAATTGCAAGGGACAGCAGCCCCCCCCAGTCAGTCCCAATCTTTCCTTGCAGTAAAAGTACAGAGGGGAACGACTGACCCCCCAAATAGGGGTGTTTTTCAAATGTTCCCAGTCGAGCGCAACAATCTTTCATTGTAGCACACGTGGGCTCTTATGCCTTGTTGGCCGCGGCGTGAACCCTACTTTTCAGGCACCCGTGTTCTGGATCTGACCAACCGCTGCACCAAATCATGTCATTAATTAGGTGACCCACTTGCACTGCACCTAAAGGTTATCCTTTTTCTGCTATACAATGATGACATAGTCCCATTCCGGCCCTTTTTCCCTCTATAACTATTTATAAACATACACAACTAATTGGGAAGATTTGAAGGTGGGGGGAGGAGCCCAAGGGCCCGTTTCCCAAAATTGCACATCAAACCCTTCAAACAGTTTGAGGGTTCTAGAACTTTTACGATCTTTATCAACTTGCTCCCAAAAAAACGAACTCAACAACCCTGTAATGCACATAATACATATATGCTTGTATAAATTTTATGTACGTACATTTTGTAATATATAATTATATGATTAAGCTGCCAGGCTTATAGGTATGGATGTATTCCCCTCGAATCTCTGGATTAACCCGTTATTATAAGCATCCCCTGGATTATTAGCATCCCCTGGATTAACCCTGGGTATTCCAGGGGATGCTAATAAGGAAGGGCATTAAGATGTGGCGGTACAAAAGGCGGTCGGGTAGGGCTGTATCCTTTGTTAGTGATGGCATGAAAGATGTTCAAATGGAAACAGGACAGGAGAGAGGTCAGAAAAGAAGTAAAATATAAAGTCATGATAAGGCACGATAAGGCACATGTTCACGCATTAAAATGGCACAAACATGACATGGCACACAAACATGGCACACAAACATGGCTTAGCACACAAACATGGCTTAGCACACAAACATGGCACACAAACATGGCACACAAACATGGCATGGCACACAAACATGGCACAAACATGGCATGGCACACAAACATGGCACACAAACAATATTGCAGCTCTCTGACACCTGGCATGGCAATCTCTGGCTGCCTGTGTCTGAGATCGGTTTTGACACAACCGAATAATTCCTGCTTGAGAGGAGGCTTCTGTGTTGGATGAGCCGTTCTTAGCTTGCCCTGCTTCAAAACTGCATCCCCTCCAAACTCCTTCCAGCTCAAAAAGAAAGAAACACAAGCAAGAAGATCGTGGCGCATTACTGGAACCCTGAATCCTGTCTCTCTTTTTTGCATTGAAAAGGTTGTACAGTTAAAATTTCTACCAAAATGCTCCATTTTCATGATTGATCAGGGGTGTATTAGAGTTGGCCAGAACCATATATATACGGTGTATATACAGTATTTTTGGCAGGAAAATCACGAAATATACGGTCATATACGGTGTATATATACGGTTCTGGCCAACCCCGGGTATGCTTCCACTGCCTGCACAGCTCCTTTGAGTCTTCTCCGAACTAACTTGCTACTTATGCAAACAGAACCCTCCCTCATAGCAAACTTCAGGGTTTTCTCAAGTACTGTAAGTACTGTTACTGCCCGCATTGCAGTTTATTTTCATTAAAACGTGACAAATTGCAATATTGCGCTGCACCAAGCTTCCCCTTGTATTTGAGGTTGAATCAGGGGTTCGAGGAGGGTGGTGGGCGTGCATATGTTTGTATGTGTGTGTGTGCGCGTGCGTGCATGCGTGCGTGCGTGCATGCGTGTGTGTGTGTGTTTGTGTGCGTGCGTGCGTGCGTGCCTGTGCATGTGTGCGTTTCTGTGTTTACGCATGTATATCTGTGCATTAGCATGTGCCTTTTTTGGCCAGGACGTCACAAGAGCAGCTTGTCTCGCCTTACTCTCATAATTTCACAATGAGCTTGCTACACATATACACACACTCACACACACACACTCACTCACTCACTCAAACACACACATACATACCCTCATTCTCTCTCTCTCTCTCTCTCTCTCACACACACACACACACACGCTTACACGCGCATGCACGTGCGCACACACGCTCGCACGCACTCACACACACACACACACACACACACACACACACACGCACACACACACACATACACACACACTTTCAGCTACACCCAAACAACCACACAGGAGCAGCTTATTTGGGCTCAACTGCCCGCTTGAGCAGCCGTCGCTCATTAGGAAAGAGGCAGCGAAGTAACAACGGTTGCACGTCTCTGCCTGTTCCCCCCCCTGCTGTGCCGCGTGACAGTGCTTGTCAGCAGCCTTGCAGGTCCATTCACACGCTGGTACGTACACTTTTTTAGAGGGAGGGAGGCAGAGGGGATCACGGGTGCTTGTGTTTTGTTGTGGGTACGGGGGTCAGGATGTAAGTTTGTGTCTGTGGTGCGCTAATGCTTGTTTGCACTGCTAAAATGGCAGCTTCGCTCAGAGATGCCCGTTGTTGCGAGCTCACACTGGCAGGGTCTCATGACTGTTTAGGAATGCTGTGGTAAGGTGATTGCTCCTACATACAGGCCCCTCCAAGCAGCTCCATTTCTGCTGGCATCTACTTCATAGGCAATCGAAGGCTCCCAAACGTACACCCAATTGCTCAAACCTTGTAGCCTTGTTTGTAATGCGTGTTTTGCTTGGGCCAAATCGGTTATCAGGCTGGAACTGTGTCGGGTGTCTCTTAGCCCTTGACATATGAAAAGCCACTTGCGCCCTTCAACGGCTCTGTACCATATTCCAATCATGCGACGTCTTTCTGCATTTGCCAGCTCGAATTAGAGGCATACTCTGATGTATTGCCACCCCAAATCTTAGCCATAATTCACCAGGTCTCCAACCAATAATACTCGACACTTTTGCATTGAGAAATCACGGCCTGCAATAAGGCATATGGCAATGTACTGTGTGAAGAGTAATGGTATCACGCCTTAAATCCACAAACATGTTCCAATCAAGGGCTTGCGCTGGATATTTGCAATCAATCGCCACGTGCAATGCATTAGCTTCAATAGAGCTTTTATATGCCTTCCCTAGAAATTGATGCAGAAGAGATAGGGCGATAGCTAAGCTCATTAGAAGCAAAGGGACCAAAAGCCACCTATCTTGATGGTAGCTTGATTGCAGCATTGGCCCACGAACGGGGGGGTTGTGTGCTGGAAAATCTGTAGCTCTTTCTTTTGATGGCATTAAGCATGACATATTCTAGCAGCGTGCCTTTTTAATGTATTTTCCACTACATCAAGCGCAACGCACAGCATAGGCTCCTTCTTGCGCCTTTGCACGTGCACATGCACATGCATACACACATATACACACACATACTCACGCCGAGACACATGCATTCACACTCGCACAAACATATATGCACAAGCACATACTGCATTCACGCGGCGTGCAGAAGTGGTTGCCTGCGGAGCTCATTGCACAGCGTCCCTCCCTCATACCATTGGAGCTAGCTGCCCAGCTGGCTAGCATCAGCGAGCTTTCCACCCTTGTCCTCTAATAATCGGATCAGGGTTTGCAGCTGCAAAAAAGCGCTCAGAGATCTGCCTCTACTCGATCTTCATAGCAAGTTTAAAAATATTTTGACGTGGGCCACCACCATTAACTATCCATTGTCTGAGCAACAACTGAGTTTGGTTTTTATAGCACCTGCTTGCGCTTTCCAAGGTTAAGTTTTGTAATTCCTTTTTCCTTTAATAGGAAATAGCTCTTAGGGAACGAGTGCGCTGATGCCACAGCAAAGTGCTCTGCGGAAAATCAAAGTGGCCATAATATCCACATTAACACCGACGCCCATCCCCACTCATCCATCTTCTGGCCAGAAAGGGTGGGAGACCCTCCCATAGCTTGCCTACCAGATACTCTTAACAAGGTACAAGGTTTTAGAATAAGAGTCCTTCAGTCAAGAAGTGCGACTGCTAGCCTGCTCATAAAAAGCAATTAGTTTATGGAGTAAAAAATAAGCTTGTTGATTTTCTGGCTTAAGAAAGTAGACACATTCGTGGGCTAATGTTGGGGGAAACAGGACGCATATATCCTGCGGAGAGAAACCACGTGGGGATTGACGCAGTGGAAAAGGACATGCTGCTCATCTTGGATATCAAAAGTATCACACAGGTCACAGCCTGAGGTGGGGGAGTTACTTTGATCCCATGTCGCTGTCTCTAAACGTAGAGTGTTAACACGAAGTCTGAAACGAGCTGTACTGCGGGTGACATTACGAGGCAGGTTGAGAAACATCTATTTGGGAAGGACGTAAGGCGAATGAGTGACCAGAGCCCTTTTTGTAGGAAGAGCACACCATTGGTGATAATAAGTACTCTACGAATATAGTCTTTGCTGTTGTGTACTCTCGGTTGAGTTTCAGAATGAGGTGCCCAGTACTCCAAGTGTCTCTCCCTGAGGTTTACGACTCAACGGCTGTGATCAATGGGCTCACAATTTTGCAGCTTTTGTCTGAAGATATATGATTGTGTCAGACCATCCATGGCAGAAAGAATATGGGCTGAACAGAAATCATTGGACCGTGAGCTCAGCTGCATGTCACCATGTAATAAACTCATTGTGCTGCTGTTAGATTTAGTCAATTAATTGTACAGCCACATTGCCGCGCAAAACCATTTGAAAAGAAAAGAAAACTCCGCAGGCAGCAAAACACTCCCTGCACAATTGAACTGTAGAGGTTCCAATCCACACTCGCGAATGGTACACCATGAAGGCATGGTGTCTCTATACTTTTAACACCTGCTAGCCAGGGCCTCCAGTAGACAGGCTCTATATTTTCTCAGATCTTGATGCTCACAAATGCACGTCCAACACAAACTAGGTCCTAAATCAAAAAAGGTTTCAAACCATCAGTCCATAAACTGCCACACAAAATACCAACAATTGATCAAGGAAGACATTGTCAAGAAAGACGTACGTAATATTTTGGAAGAATGCTAGTGTCACCTCTTGAGAAAATCAAAATGTCATGCTCAGCCGCACAAATATGATACACAACCAAACCCGTGTCGTTTAGTGCAACCATACAAAAGGCCCACCAAACTGCCCCATCTGTCAAAAACTTGACGGCACCTTCCACATGCTGTCAGGCTGCAGTCAATTATAAATAAATTGATTATTAACAGGCACAGCGCTGCTGGACAAATGATTATAAAAGCGATTTAACAAGGTACACAGGGTGCATGCCTGCTAGGACAAGCAGACGTTAGCAGTCGTGAAAAATGGTACAACAAGGCACTATACGCCCTTCAGAAGAGACACAGATAGGAATGATTCCAACCTGCCAGTGGCTCTTACCTTCCAATCTCAATGCACAAAAGCGGCGGAAATTTAACAAGCCAGATGCAACCATAGTTACTCCGACCCAGCAACCACGCCCCAAACAAAACCCAACAAATACGTATCACACTAGGTCTCCTAATAATGGAAGAAGAGTTGCCCCTAATTACCTAGCAGATGGCGCTGCCGATCCATACCCCCTGGCTATGAATTCAAAAGACATACAACCAAGCAAACGCGATTTACAATTTATCCAAAACTGTGCAGACACTTCTCCTACCAAACGAGAAGAAAAGGCACAAGACCAACGTAATTTACTGACGTCTTGCCTAAATTCTCCACACTATCCTACTAGGAGCAACAGGCATCATTTACAGCAGCCACACAAGGAGCCCACTCCACAGCCTCGGTGTTACTGCTCTAGAACAACTACACTTAAGAAAAATAAACCCTACATGCAATCATATCCGCATCAAAAATCTTACAGATGAGACAAGACACTGAACACTCCTTCCCCAAGGAAATAAGCAATACCCCTGTCGGTGGGTAGCTGCCATGAAAGCCTAGTGGCCAGTGGTCAGGCCAGACACTTCGTGGTCACGGGTTCGAATCCGCCTTGTAGCTTGAGTGCTTCGCTGTCCGACAGCTCTTCTCCATTTCCTTAGTCCATGCTTGTGGTGTTATCACCCCTTGCGTAAACAATTTTCGGTGTGCAGGCCTTTGCCTCCAAACCACCTGATCCCCACAATGCACGTTGCACATTGCACATTCCACCCTGTATTGCAATCAATGTCACCAACTTTGCACCATCTGAGAGGCCGGCGGCGCACCTTGCCCCTTGATTACTTTTTGCTGGCTGAGACCACCCACTAGCCTGGTCAACCCCTTTACACATCATCTGTGGTAAACAAGTACATGCAAGCTGGCAAGTTTTGGTCTTAAGCTCTTAATGGCCATATAGCCATGATGACGCATGATGACGCACCACACGCTCACAAATCACTAGCCACAACCACCATGCAACACAAGCATTCACACAAATAATCACTCCTCTCACCCAGCATATCAATACCATCAACCCGATAATTTACCAGATACACAACAACTCAACCTTGGAGATTTCAGACCACCCAGCATTATCATTTCAGCGCAGACCCCAAAGGAAAAGAAGATGTGAGATCCTCGATATACCCCATAACCTCCCTAGCCTAAACCTGACCCCCTTGGGCACCACACATATTCAACAACCTCGTCCAACCTCCTCCCAATAGCTTTGCAACAGAACTTGTAAGCCTCATTGCACGCAAAGCCATCTCGGCCTCTAAGCATACGAACAAGAAAATCAAAGGCTCTTTTGCACGGATACTCCCCTCCCACATCGCCACCGCCTTTCAAAAGTGGGCCTGGTCCAGCCTGCCTGGTCACTAAAGAAAGAATGGCATCCCCCCTTGACTATGACCCCAACTTTTCCCATTACTGGAGTGAGCACCTAAGGGACAAAGTGTTTGGGGCAAACACCAATGCCTTCTCCTCCCGTTTCTCTGGTTTCTCCATCTGCCATCCCATTTACCATGAAAACACCATGCTCTTAGCAACAAGACACGCCATCTACTCTGCTGCTGTCAGCACAGAGGAAACAGCCACATTCATGCTCCTCCCTTCTTGGAATAAAGATATGACCACAAATCCCTATGCATCACTCTGCCGCAAATACCCACACATGTGTAACTTCCTGGGCACCATCCCAATAAACCAACTCCAGTATGCGAAAGTGCCCTTCTGGAACAACATACAAATACCACTTTCCAAACACTCCTGGGAATTGCAAATCATTGCCATATGGAACATTAAGGGCAGGGTCTGCCTCAATGCTCACAACAAAGGCTGGCTAAAAGAACTTGCCAAAGAAATCCCTGAGGCAAAGTGGGAAACTCAAAACATACATAACCATCCCTACCAAACAGCCTTAGGTTCCGGACAACACTCAGGACTCAACAAATTTAGTAAGCTACCCAATGACCACCCTCAAGCCTCAGAAGGCCCAGATAACAAGTGCCCTGATTAGTACTGACCAACCCCATAATTGTACCAAAGAAGTACCCCAAAACAGCTCCAGTTAAAACCTAACCCGTAAGGTAAAAGATTGGCGGGATTGGACCTACACTGATGGCAGCCTCCAAAAGAATGAAGTAGGGCAAGACACCGGATCGGGCGTATACCACCCTCACTTAAATGTTTCCCACTATGTAAATCCAAAAGGCATGGGTATAACCAACACCATCTCACGGGAAGAGCTAGCAGCTATAGCATCTGCATCATACACGGCTACTCACATATAGCCACTGACCGCCTTACATCACTGCACCAAATTAAAAAGGAGCTCTAACACCCGAATCTCCATCGCCACCACACCCAAGGAGATGTCCTTCAATCCATTGCTAAAGCAATCCGCCAATTACCATCGCCCATCCACTTCTTCATAGTAAAGTCCCATGCCGGTATTATCGGTAATGAGCATGCCGACGCCCTTGCTAAAATGTCAGCCACCACCTACGCCGACATTGCTGACACCTCCATCAGATCAGCAGGCCCTGAAGGAAATCCCTTCTACAACATCCATTGGCTTGCAAACGAGAAAACCAAACACAAACCCATAATCATACCCATACAATAAACATGGCCCATTCTCCTCCCCCAAAGCTTTGGTACCTACCAAACCACCGTGACGCCCTTCAAGCACACATGCATCTTCTCCATAAACTGGGAAATGCCAAAACTGAAGCGAACTACCATGCGTACTACCAGACCCTCATCAAGGACAGTACTGCCAATGGAGCCGCTAGCAATGCTTACCTAACATCATCCAATGTTTCCTTTAAGACCAAATGTATCATTATGAAATACAGAACAGGCACCTTATATAATCAAAAGTATGCGGTATTGTTCAAACTCTCAACAAGTCAAACTTGCCCCCTCTGCTCACAAGTAGACAGTGCCCTGCACATCCTTTCTGGGTGCCAACACACGCAAATAAGGAACGTGATCACCGAAAGACACAACTTAGCATGCCGCATGATCTTAAAGGCTATCAGCAAAACAGGTTTATTAGGATCATGCATTGTCTCCAAAGATATAGGCAGCAACGAACGGATGACCAAGCAAAATCTCCAGATTCCTGAAACAGCTTGAAGTAAAATTGTTCCCAAATGGCTCTTCCCACCCCGCTTCTCAGATTAAGACAGATTTACCTCCAGACGCCCAGATTTTGTGCTGGTTACACCCATCGCTGCAAAAACATAAAAACAACAAACTAATGTAGGGGGGTGGGTTCTTCGGAGCGGCAGGGGGCAATTAAGGGAGACTGGGAGCACCTCAGCAGCACCGCCAACCACCAGTAGAGCCACCAACCCCATACAGCACCGACCTAAAGACCTCAGCAAACCTCGGCGTGACATCCACCTTGTCGAGATCAAGTACTGTGAGGACACCAGACCTCAGAACCAGCTGAACGCCGCAAAGGAACAGCACAAAGACCTTTGCAACATTCTCCAAGGAGCCTCTATTACTCTCCACATCATCCTTTTGGGTGTGGGCGGCACCATCTTCAACACCCACACTCTGAAGCCTTCAGAGAACTGGGTCTCGATTCTCAAAGAGTTATAGAAGCTTGCCTCCAAGCTCCATATGCACTCTGTGAACTTCGCTGCTAAACTTGTCCATACCAGACGTGCCCTTTCCAGTACTGTTATCAACTCTCATCAGGAGCCAGTTTCAGGCCAAGCCTGCAACCCTCCTGATCCCCATTGATTTTCCTTTCCTTCTCACGGTGGAGGAGCTTTATGGTACTCGGTACCAAAGTGGCTCCTTTCCCTTAATTAATGTGGGGAGTGGTTTTCACTGCCTGCGTAGTTTTTTCTTTTTTCCCCATGATCCATGTATCAGTATTAACACAGATTGCATACAAATTAGCAACTAGAGGAAGAAAGGCCCCCTCGAGTCTGAAGAAACATGCAACATTTTTGCTATTAAGAAGTACCTTACATTCACAGCTGTTCACGCTGTTGTATGACAAGGTCTGCATCTCTGCGTGCTAGAAGTAAGCTAAGCCTAAAGCTGAGCAAATAAGAACATGTTTCAGGGCAATCCTGCTCCGCATTCATCTTTTTTCTTTTTTCTTTAATGACAAAATTTTACAATACCCGGCACCAAAGTGGTTACTTTCCTAAATTAGTCATGTGGGGAGTGGTTTTCACTGTGGGCATCGTTTTTTTGGGAAGGAACCCATTCTAAATCCAAACAATTATTTTTTCTGGCTATCAGTGGCACTATGTACCGTACGCCTGCCATGTTATTCATTATTTACTTACTGATTGACATGTAGAAAGCTGATCAAATTCCAAACACTCTGGTTTTTGTTAGGCCGTAACACTCAACACTGCATACTCTCAAGTATACGGCCCTGACTTTTTGGACTGTGGCAACCCGTGTTCATACTCTAATTTGTCACTCTTCAGGTGTTCGTTCTTCGAATGAACACCTGCAGCATGCTGGACTTGCTGTTAAACCTGGTTGGATCAATGATCTCCCTGGGCAAAAACACTTTTTATAGTCTTGCTGGAGGTAACAGTTTTGTTCAGGCTTAGAGGTATTTCAGAGCTCGGTTTCAATGTTCTACCAGCATTTGCTTTCAAGCTCGCTTGTTTGTCAGTTTGTAATCTGTATTCTCAAAATGGTTTATTAAGAGTCTGGCAAACAGTTTTACATTGCCAGAGTACATATAAACAACACCAAGAAGGCACTATACAATAGAGGCAAAGAACTCGATCCAACGACTTTTACAAAAAAATCTTGTTACTGTGGATCAGACAAATTGACCATTCCTAGTGTGTCTGATGTGGGGAAGGCCTCATTGGCTTTGGCACAGGAGTCTTGATGGGCTCATCCTGTTTATCCGTTGTACCTGAGTAATGTATGGGGGTCACAAGGATATAGTTCATTCAGCAGGACGCATACTGCTCTCATCCAAGATCTTTCAGACTAAAAACCTCAGACAAAGGCGCAAAAACCTTCTCCTCTAGATTGAAGGCTGAACTTAACTTAGTGCTTTGCACAAATGCCTTTTTACAATACATGTCAGCAAGTTTTTTAGGTCAGGGTTTCCTAGGCGGCACTATTAAATAAAAAGGGGTCGCTCATATCCTTACCAGCATATCTTGGAATGTCACTGAACTCTTGGTCTTCTCGCTCCTGAAACATTACAAATGCATACATCCTTCAGTAAGAGTTGAAGGGACATGTTATTGGGCATACATCATCAC
>Ga0307963_1002531_pt1 | contig 14444 bp, 8 predicted proteins | sample OrgLakmetagen594_FD_201829 | JGI IMG/M metagenome (GOLD analysis project Ga0307963, IMG submission 201829) | Saline water microbial communities from Organic Lake, Antarctica - #594 | ecosystem: Environmental > Aquatic > Non-marine Saline and Alkaline > Saline | place: Antarctica: Organic Lake...
TTATCTATATACAGACACACACACACACACACACACACACACACACACACACACACACACACACACACACACACACACACACACACACACACACACACACATACACACACACCAGCAATGCACCCGCGACGTACCAAAAAAGTCTTCTCATTGTGTACCAAACACAGGCCTTTTTTGAAGTTTGTTGGGCACGATGAAGGCTGTGTAACGCTCAGCGTATTGTACATTAGGTGAGTGCGTTCAAACAAAAACCTTGTTATTTAGCGCTATTATGCACAGTTTCATACGTCGTGGTGATCTTCTGCTACCTGTAAATTAAGAAAAAGAAAACCCCCCCAAATGAACAGTTGTGGTCTATGACATACGTCGTGGTGATCTTCTGCTACCTGTGTAAGTTGTTTTCTGGAGAAATATGCTCTCTTCTTGGTGTGAGTTTGCTTGCGTGGCTGTGGCTTATATTTGCCCTGGAGTGTATGGCCTGAGATGCTGGGATTATATGAAGTTAACTCGGGACTCTGCTTTCTTTTAACATATGCTGGCCACAGAACTTCCTAGACCCCAGCTCTGCATTCGTTTTTCATATTTTTTTAGTTCAGTGAGCACGCCTGAACTTACGTGCGGCTCTATTCAAACTCTTTCATCTTGGTTCTTTGCCTTGACCTTAATCTGTCTCCCCAGCAGATGTTTGTGCTCTGAGGAGAAGTATTGCTTAACTGTTCGGCCAATTCTCATCTCAGGATTTTCAGTAGAGCAGCTTTTGCGACAACAAGTCAGCGCCCAGGCTTTTTACAATTTCCTCTTGCAACACAACGACACACTTTTTCCTTTGTGTCTAAGCTTGTGAATTTATTGCTGACTGGCGAGGATCAGTCACAGGCCGATCAGCCGAGCAGTCTGGCTGAAGGTCCTCGTGTAAATCTGAATCATATGTGCATATGTGGTAGTTTTACGGCGGTCAATGTTTGACTGTCCTTTGCGTGTGCAGATACGAGGCTGAAGGTGATGAAGCGCACAAGCAATGCACGGTCAGCATATCGGGGGATGCAAAGTCAGAGATCCATCAAGGGCCTGAGCTGCACTACAATATGAGCGAAGGGGCAGAGCCAACAAGCGTGAGGCCTGTTCTCCTGGTATGTGGGTCATGTTGCACACATTTTCCTACATGTCTTTTGTGTTATTGAAGAGGTCTTGGCTGGGCATGCATACTTACAGGTAGACTGGGATGTGGTTTACTCTTTTCTGTGCCTTTGTGCAGGACATCTACCAAAACTGGTGCTTCTACAGCTTTCCTCTGTCATTGCACTGCGGGAAGGCAGCACAGCCCATTTCATACTGTGTTGTGGACCTCCTAAAGCCAAATCTGGAGCCAGCCAGCAGGTGGTTCCTGCTCTGCCCTTTACCAGGCACTTGTGTGTACTAATATGTGTGTTTGTGTGTGTGTGCCCTTACATGTGTGTCTGTGTGAGTTTTTATATGAAGTTGCAGTAGAGTATTTTCTGCTTTGGTCATGCAACTTGCCTCTGCTGACGGGCCCCTTACATTGTGCTTTTCACGCTTAAACATCACATGCATTGCATTTTAACACCATTTGCATTTCAGGTACACGTTTCACCTTCCAGATTGCAACACACCCTGGCACTTTGGATTTTACTCCTGCAATGGGTTTCACGATCCAAAGACCAAAAAGAGACTAAATGGCATCCAGCCTCTATGGTACGTCTGTTTGCTATACAATACTCAGTTGATCAATATTGTTTGATCAGTTTTTGTTGGAGTGTCCTGCGTTAGGTTCAGATCATGCAGTCACGTGCGTGCGTTACAAGGAAGCTGGTAGAAATGGATGAGCAAACACGTTATTGTCGTATAGATAGACGTGCTTCTTCAGTGTCGTTGTCTTCATCAATTTGCACAGGCGAGATGTGATGGAGAGGCACAAGGAGGTAGGTCAGAACATGGAAAGAAACGATGGTATGGTACCAGGCTCACGAGGTAATCAATTACTTTAAGCGCTATCAAGGTTCCGGGAAATAGGCATCTTTTGCATCAGGCTCCAAAACCCACAGACCAATGTAGTGCTCCTGGTGTGTACCGAAAGTGTGCTGACATTTTTGAGCTTAGGCTAAGATGGCTCCATATTAGTAGCTGCGGCATATCTGGGCTGACGACAGTAGTGTACAAACACCTGTTTTTGGCTGTTTCAATCCGCTTGCTAGCAATCAGCCTGTGCCTGCCTTTAAAGTGTCTATTTTGTGACAACATGTGAACCATTCAGGAGCCTTTCCAACTCCTCGTGGGTGGGGGCGATCAGATCTACAATGATGCAGGTACACCCTCATCAGTTGCAGCAAGTGTACGCTTGTCTTGCACAAAAGATTAATCGCAGCGTTTCCAATTCAAAATTTGTAATTCATAAGGGGACCGGCTCTGTGGCCAAGGAAAGTACGACCTTACGCATCCATAGCAGAGGATAGGCTTACAAGCTTACAAGCTCATGAGCCATTAGCACACAGCAGTTACAGCACAATTGCTCAGCTGCTAGCACAATTATACATGCTGTGCCACGCGAGCATACCCGCCTGGGAAGCAGCTCGATAATGATGGGCGCACTACAACGGCTGTATGAGCTCCCGTTGCTGGCAATGGCCAGATGAACATTGCCTCACTTCTCACATATATCTGCTGCGTATGCACAGCCTACTACTAATCGCTAACAGCTCTATGACCTTGGCTATGGTGCATGCAGTGTGGCAAGTGCCAAGCCTGAGAGAGTGGGTGTGCGTGTTGGCAAAAGATCGTGAGCGAGGGATATGCCATCCATTCACAGAGCAGATGAAAAACGAGGTAAGGTCATGAAAAGAAGAAGAGAGGCGTCTTGTTAAATCTAGACTGCTGCGTGGCTGCTGAGGACAATTCAAATTTTACTTATGAGCATTAAACATTTTTCGAGCTTCCAGGCTTCTGTACAGCGCTTGTTAGCTTGCGTAAAACCAACGCATAAAACCAATGCGTGTGTATAGCGTTGCAGACCCAGACCTGCATTACACATTAGTATGCTCTCCTCTACTACAGGTTGAAGACGCTTACATGGTCTTGTACCAAAAGCATTGGCAGGTTAGTGATGTATATCTGTACATAAACTATGAAGAAGGGGAAATCATGTATGTGAGACAGTGCAAGTTGGTCTAAGTTCAAGTGTGGCAGGCTTCTTATGCGATATCCTTTCAGAAGTACTGCAGCATGCAAAGGCATTTTTGTCGTCAGCTTGGAGAGAGAGTTGGAGAGAGAGAGAGTGTGTGTGTGTCAGAGGGAGAGAGAGAGAGAGAGAGAGAGAGAGAGAGAGAGAGAGAGAGAGAGAGAGAGAGAGAGCAAGAATGTGAGAGAGAAAGAGAGGGGTAAATATTCCTGATACTTCCTGCATCCTCATCGGTAAATTTGGACAGCATCCCCCCAGCTTTGAGCGGGCAATTTGAAGAGCAGGCAGTTAGATAGTGTCGCCGTGAAGTGCAGGGATTTAATGGAAATGCTTCATCCATTCTACATCTAAATGTCTCCTGCCCATGCTTAATCAACTGTATTTAAGGAGGCAATTTACTCCAAGGCGCTGGCCGAGATTCCACAGGTCATGACTTGGGACGACCATGAGATCTTTGACGGGTGAGTTAGCGGAATGTGGGCTCAACCTGTCCAAGGCTTACTTGCTAGAAACTAACCTGCTTATCTGAGTCTCAACAGCTACGAGGCCAATGCCTTATATGGTGTTGTGTGCCCCACACAAAATGACACACGTGGGCCAATCTAGATAGCGATTGGGATAGAAGCTGACCGAGGCATGTGCCCTGCCCTTATCACTTACCTGCAACCGAGTACCCTTATTCGTACAAACATGTGTCCAACATATGTGTGTACAGGTGGGGCTCACACGCAAGAGAGCTCCGTAACTCGCCGGTTTTCCAGGTGTGGATACACAGTACGCAATTGAAAGACTCTGTCACGCTTTGCTTAGATTTTGTACATTTTTTTCCATTGCCACACAAGAATTGTGTTCTCTGGCATACACACATACCACAACACGCACACGCACACACACACAGGGCACCTACATGTGTGCACGGAGGTTCTACGCTTTGTTCCAGCAGCATACAAATGTGCAGCTGGCCCTCTCCAGCAGCCAGGTACTTTGTGTGCGAATGAATATAAGTTATTTGTGACAAAGGCCCACGTGTGAAAAAAGGGTGCATCGCTTAAACAGAGGTATCAGGACGACTCCATGATATAAACACCCTGATTTGAATGCATTAGGCTGCCTAGTTTATAAAATAAAGGTTAGAACTGAATTGTCACTGTTTTGAAGTAACGGATGTTGACGCTGTTCAAATTTGCCGTAGCTCGTAGCTTGTAGCCGTAGCGTAGCGGTGCAGCATAGCGTAGCAAGCATACGCTATGCTACGAGTGCTTGTAGCACGTATTGTACAACCCTGACCTAGTGCAACTTTGTTCAACCTTAGTGCTTGTAGCACGTAATGTAAAACCTAGTTCTTGTAGCATCGTAATGTACAACCCTAGTGCTTGTAGCACGTATTGTACATCCCTGACCTAGTGCAACTCTGTACAACCCTACGAGTGCTTGTAGCACGTATTGTTCAACCCTAGTGCTTGTAGCATGCATTGTACAACCCTAGTTCTTGTAGCACGTAATGTACAACCCTAGTGCTTGTAGCATGCATTGTACAACCCTAGTTCTTGTAGCACGTATTGTACAACCCTAGTGCTTGTAGCACGTATTGCACAACCCTAGTGCTTGTAGCACATATTGTTCAACCTTAGTGCTTGTAGCACGTAATGTACAACCCTAGTGCTTGTAGCACGTATTGTACAACCCTGACCTAGTGCAACTGTGTTCAACCCTAGCACACACTTGAGACACATGCACAATGATCATGCACACAGAGGTGCGCAGGTTTTCAATCAGCACACAAACAAAAATAATATTACCGCTGCAATGCCGCAAACAAAACGTAGGTTTTTGGAGCTGAGGGCGGCTGGAACTGGATGTCCACTATGGGCGGCAAGCACGCGTTGCTTGCGCTAGACACTCGCAGTGAGCGCACACAGTCTCACATCATCTCTCCTGCCTCTTGGAAAATGTAGGTAGTAGCACATCATGTATTACTAACGGCTTTGTGCGGACATATATCTGTCTTTAACACAGTTTGCTGGTAGGAACAGGACACGCTGTTCGTCGCTGTAGAATTAGCATATACCTACTGAAAGGAATTTGATGTTAATAATTCACACCATTGGTAGCGTAAGGACATGTGCCTTGCAATTTATATAGCCTTACTACGGCAAATCCTCATTACATTCATCACCTAAATCTCCTGATTTATGCGTAAACACGTACGTCAATTAGTTACCACCATTGGTGTTTGTTTCGCACTTTGTGTGTATTGACTCATTAGCTTGTCAGACTTGTCTCATTACTGATGAGACAAGTTTGACAAGCTTTGTGGTTATAACATTTCCTTTACACTGGCAATAATAGGCATCCGTCCCTTACGTGAAGTCTTCTGGCAAAGGGTTATTTTGTTTCCCAGCTTTAACGTTAAAACATTACACTGTTTGCCAACCTTTTGCATCCTGTACCGTTGCCTCAGGGTTGAGGAGCGTGTCACCCAGCTTCCTGATTCAGTCGAATTCCTTGTCGTGGTCACAGCTGTTCCTTTTGTGTATCCTGAAATTGGAGGCGCCCTGCACTTAGCCCGCTGTTGCACGGGTAAGTGCACACAACGCACACACACAAGCACATACACACACAACTGGTATGAAATCTGTGTTTTAAGTTGCTCCAAGCTTGTACGTTGCAGAGTCCAAACAGCGCCTCACGCTCACAATCAACTTGTGCCTTTCTGAGCACAATTGTGTGAATGCTTGACAAGCTCACGCCCCTCTCTCACTGTTAACTTTATTAAATTGTGCTGTAAGTTTGATGATGAAGGGGTAATTTTAACTCAAGTTCCCAGAGCACTTTGCAAGCAAGGAAGCAGTTTTAAAAGGCATGCTTCATTCAAGCACACCTGCTCTGTTTCCAGGATGCGTGCGCCCATGCCCAGGCCTCGTCCATAAGCTGCACAGGGGCGGGCTTGATAAAGAAGTGTTCTCGGCGTTTGGTGAGGTGGGACCTTGAATGTGCACCAGGCTACAATATTAGGAGAGCATGACATCATCAGGCGCCCAACAAAAACCCAAGTGTGGCCCAACCCTTTCCGACCTGTATCCCAATTTGCCGCTTTGCAAGCATTGCCTCATTCTTAGCCTACTGCGGATTTGATTGTAACAAGAGACTTGGACAGATATCAGCTAGTATGAGCACTAGTTGAGATCCAACCCTAATGCACGTTGATCCAAACTTGCGCAGCGCACACACACAGACTGCCTTGTGAATTACTCATGCATCCCTGCTGCATCAAACTCGTACTGCTCCAGGTTGATGTGCTTGATGACCTCCTTGACGGATGGAATGCAGGTGGGAAGTTTGCTAAAGTTGCACAAAGGTTTGAGCAAGTTGACGCTGTGCTAGACATGAACCTCCATTGCTTAAATGCCTCGCAGATATCCACTTGGACGAGAAGAGGAGCGTCATCCAGATGTTCCAGGTGAGATCAGGTTGCTTGTCAAAATGGGTAATTATTATTTGATCTCATATGGCGTTCCGATGCAATGCAGCAAGAGGTGAGGAAGCCTTGGGCAGTTGACGTGTGCGTGCCAGTTTTTTGTATCCTCTCCAGTTAAAGCTTCTCCAACATTCCTAGCCCTCACATCTTTGCCCAATGACTTCTGATAACATGGGGATCTGGTGCGCATGCCCTGCATGTGTAGAGGTTGGCGGACCAGGAGCTGAAGCAGCCCCTACGAATAGCGTTTATTGCGGGTGACGTACACCAAGCAGCAGTTGGCCGATTCTCTACCCCTGACGTGCCTGCGCTGGAAGATTTCAGGTGTGCAAGGCACTCTGTGTGCAGGCCTGCCTGTGACAGTAATAAGAATAACAATTAAATTTCCTATATGGAAACTGGAACTCTAATTGAAGGTCTGTCTGTGACAAGAGTAAGAGTAATAATTGATTTAGGAGGAGTAGAGCGTGTTGACTCATGGCATGCAGGGGCTGTAAAGCGCCCTCCCACTTTTCTATCGTACTTGGCTGCTTGAGAGAGAGTTTTCTGTCCAGACCAGTCATGTAACTCCAATTGTGCATCCAACGCATGCTTTAGCACTCAAATGCAACCTTTCAAATTGGAGAAAGCCAAGCTTGTTTGCCATGCAGGTACATGCCTCAGGTCACTTCTTCGGCCATAGGGAACGCGCCGCCTCCAGCTTTCGTTGTCAAGAAGCTGAAACAGAATGCTGGCAATGTCAAGATGATGGACAAGGTGATCACGTTTTCTGTTTGTTCTTAGTACTTCCTCTCTCTGTACAGTGATTTCCTACATTGAAGAGCTTAGCAATAATGTCAGCACAATCTTTATGACGATCACCAAAGAACCAAATACAGCTCGATTTCTGCTCTTAATTGATCATTGTGCTGAAACTTAAAAAATGTAGGACACCAGAGAGAGCGTGGACGAGGCCTTTGGACCAGGCAAACACATCAGGGCTTCACGTAATTGGTGTGAAATAAAATCCGCTATTTCAGACGGAGGAGTGCCCACTCTCAGCTTCAACGTAAGTGACGCTGCATAGCAATGGCTCTATTCTGTGTGTGTTGTGTGTGTTTAAGGGTTAGTGCAGCACGTATCAAACCAATTAGGAAAATTACTTCGGCGATCACGCAGTAAGTCCAATTGTACGAGACACAACGGACGCAATTAAACAAAATCTACCAACCAACTTCATTTTGATCACGATCTCTCCTCTGACCTGGCTTCAGATTCGCTGCGAGCAAGAGGTGCCAACCAAGGGCAAAGAAGGAAAGGTGCAGGAGTTCACGACCATCGTTCCGTGCCTGAGGCGTCCTACGCTTAAAGTGGAAAATAGCGTTGCTTAAATTATTGCTTTACAGAGCAACGACGCACAGGGGGAACGAACAGTCAAAGAGACTCCCTGTGCAGATTTTGACAAATGGTAAAACAAAAAACTAGCAGGCAGTGAAACAACACTCCCCACATTAATGAAGGAAAAGGAGCCACTTTGGTAGTACCGGGTCCACCAAAAGAATCAAAAGATCAAGAGGGATCAAGAGGGTTGCAGGCTTGACCTGAAACCGTCTCCTAATGAAAGTTGATAATAGTATTGGAAAGTAAACGCCTGGCATGGACAAGTTTGGCAGCGTAGCTGACAGAATGTACATGAAGCTTGGAAGCAAGCTTCTTAGGGGTTACAAGGAAGCTTCTTTACTCTTTGAACATCAAGACCTAGCTCCTTAAAAGTATCCAGCGTGTGATTGTTGTAGTCGGTGCCACCCACTCCCAAAAGGATGGTGTGGAGGGAAATGGAGGCTCCTTGAAGAATGGAGCAAAGACCTTTATGCTGTTCCTGCGCGGCGCTCAGCTGGTTCTGCAGTCTAGTGTCCTCACAGTACTTGATCTCAATGAGGTGGATTTTACGTTGGGGAATGTTGAGATCTTTGGGCCGGTGCTGTCTGGGGAAGGTGGACCTCTTGGTGGCGGTTGGCGGTGCTCCCGGTCTCCCTCAGTTGCCCCCTACCACTCCTAAGAACCCACATCCCCTTCATTGCTAGTCTGTTGCTTTTTTATTTTCGCAGAGGTGTGAGCAACCAGTACAGCATACGGACGGCTGGAGGCAAACCTGTTCTTGTCTGAGAAGCGAGGTGAAAAGAGCCACTGTGGTAACACCCTAGTTTCAGCTGTACCAGGACTCTGAAGATTTTGCATAGCCAGCCCTTTGCTACTACATGTATCCATGGAGATGAAGCAGGATCCTAGGGAGTCTGTTTTGCTGATGGCTTTGAAGAGCATGCTGCACGCTAAGTTATGTCTCTCAGTTATTACATTTCTTATTTGCATGAGTTAGGGTAAGGGTAAGGGTAAGGGTTACACAGCTATATCCGCCAGCGAGGGCAGTTGAGCTATAGCATAAAAAAGCCAGCTTCAAGAAGAGAAAGAGGCCAGACTACCCAAGACACCAGAAAAAGAAGCTAGAATAAAGTGTTGCATGAGTTAGCATCCTGAAAGGATATGCAGAGCACTGTATATTTGAGGGCAGAGGGGGCAAGTTCTTAGGCTTATTGAGTGCCTAAACCATACCGCATGCTTTTGGTTGTACAGGATTCCTGTTCTGTAATTCATAACGATGCACTTGGTTTTAACAGGGACATAGGATGTTGCTAGGTAAGCGTTGCTAGCGGCTCCATTGGCAGTGCCAATTTTAATAAGGGTTTGGTAGTATTCATGGTAGTTTGCTACGGTATTAGCATTTCGTCAGAAAAATCCTCACGGTTGTAACTTGCGGTTGAAGCGGTTGAAATGCGGTTGAAAGTAGTGTGGTTGAAATTAGTGGAAGTTCCTAGTTTGTGGAGGGGGTGCACGTGTGTGCTTGCAAGGCGTCATGGTAACTGGATAGGTACCAGAGCCTTGAGGTAGGTGCCTGGCCTGTATTTAAGAGATTTTGCATGATTTGGTGTTCTTTATATTCTTTTGCAAGCCAGTAGATGTTGTAGAAGGGATATCTCTCAGGGCCGGTCGTTTTGATAGAGGTATCCGCAATGTCAGAGATGGTGGGGAGTGGCTTTCACTGCCTGCGTAGTTTTTTCTTTTTTTAGTTTCTAGCAAAGCAGCAGCATATTCATTGCCTATAATACCTGCATTGGATTTGACTTTGTGGAAATGAATCAATGATGGTGACGGGTGGATTGCTTTGGCAATAAATTGGAGGACATCTCCCTGGATGTGGTGGCGGTGGAGGCTTGGGTGTGGTGGTGGAAATGAACATGAAGGTAGCTGTAAAACAACTAGATGACATGTACACGATAACCAGGAAAGCTATCACCAATACAGATGCCCTGCGCAACAAAAAAGACAACAATATTGCTCGTAAGAAGCAGCAGCAGCTGATAAATAAAGCACCAAAGAAAGCTCACAAAAAAATCTTTAAAGATAAACATGCACAGCCACGGGCAAGTCTTCAAGCTGTGAAAGACCTTGAAACAGGCAAAATCGAAACTCAGCCCACCAAACAAGCCCAGATCTTCGAAAAGTACTTTAAAGACTCCTGGCAAGCTATCAACATTAAATACGGCACCTACCTCCCTGAAGAAGCACCTAGAAACTACCCATGGGAACACACAGAGAACGAGCAAGGAACTAAACCTCCAGACCCCTTTAAATTACAAACAATGATCACGCAAGATGAATCAAATAGCACTAAAGACGGAAACTGGCTACATTCCTCCATACTTGACAAAAGTGCATTTACAAATGTAATAAATCCCTGAGAGACAACAAATTTCCAGGACCTGATGGTATGGTAAATGAGCTTCTACCTATGCTACCCACAGAAATCCAGGAATCCATACACATGCTCTTCATTATAATGTGGGCAACTGGCTTCACACCAAAAGCTTGGAAAATCAGCAATACTACACTAATAAACAAAAACAAGAAAGGAGATGAAACGAAGGCATCTTCCTATCGCCCAATTGGCTTAGCAAATACCCTCTACAAACTATGGACGCGTCTCATCACAAACACTCTCTACGAATATGCAGAAGCAAACTCCATACTCAGCACCACACAAGCTGGCTTTCGCAAACAAAAAAAAATCATTCACCAGCTCGAAAACGTGATTATGGCACTAGAAGCTAGAAGATGCCAAACTCTTTCACAAAGACATCTATGCCCTTATTGTGGACTTCACCTCAGCTTTCAATACCACTGACCACGAACGCATGCTCTGGATAATGTATGACCTCGGTTTCCTGACTGACGCCATAGATGCTGTCAAAAATTGTTATGAGAATGCCACCACCCAAGTCAAGCTTCCTTCAGGGGTCTGCACAGGTCAAATACCAGTAGAGAGAGGCACGATCCAGGGAGACACCCTCTCCCCATTTCTTTTCCTTCTCTATATGGAACCCCACCTGCAATGGCTGTATGTAGGAGGACGCGGCTACGTCCACACCTGCATCCCCAAAGAAAACGAACTACAGACGCATCTGGCCAACAACATCAGCAGGGCCTCCTTTGCAGACGACCTCCTCTGCCCCACGAGTAACCTGAAAAATCTCAAAGTGCAAGCAAAAAAACTCACCCATTACTCTAATTGGGCCGGATTGATTATATCTGGCAGTAAAACCAAAGTCACGGGTAGGCTAAATGCGTCCCCCTCTAAAGACCAAAATGGCCTAACACCGTCTGAAGCACTTGAGCATCAACTCAAAAACAACATACTGGTTCAAAACCAGGCATCAAACTACATCACACCTAGCTCCCCCTTCCTCTATCTAGGAGTCACACTGACGATGGATCTCAAATGGAAGCACCAGCACAGGCGCATGGACGAAAGCCTAAAGCAAAAGCTTGACGCCCTTGAAGGCTCTTATGCCTCACCACGGCAAACACTAAACATAATACGCACAGCAATCATCCCCAGTCTGGCCTATGCTTTTGCGGTCACACCATGCTCCTACCCAGACCTGGATAAGTGGGATGCAATGATTGGAAGGGTGATCAAAAGCAAACACAACTTGTGGCGAAGCACACTGACTGCCATGATCCGTGAAGATGTCCATAGTTTTGGATTGGGTGCCCCCTCCAACTACGTGGAATTCCACAGATGCTCAGCAGTAGCACTCGTAACAAGCTAGAAGACCCTTCTAAACGTCACCAATTTGTGACCATGCATCTCCTGACCCACCAGGTCGCATAACTCAAGCCCCTTGCCACTACATTTTCTCCACAAGAGAAGGAACGTCACTACCAAAAAACGGCAACTCAACCTACATATGCGAGCACGTCAACTCGCTTGCATCCACGCCAGCAAGATCCACTTAGCCTTGAAAGGAAACAGCATATTTTTAGACGATCTCAAGCTCAGAAGTCACCTCCGCCCGAAAGCCCCCCCCCCAACACTTAGCCACCCTCATCAATTACATTACCAAACCGCTTATGGACCTAGGCATAACTGGCTTCCATGACCTCACATAAGCTAACGAAAAATACATTGTCTCTGGAAAACAACTCAAAAGCAAATACACTCGAGTTTTCAAAAAGCACATCATAGCCTTAAACAGGCTTGCTGCTATTGCTAATCTGCCTGGAACACAGGAGCTAAGCCCAACATCAATTGCACAAATACTCCAAGAAAGGAATCCAAAACAGTCTATCCTACTTAATTACCGCAAAATAAACAACTCCTCCTTCACAGGTCTCCTAGACACACACATTAACACTTCGGCACACAAAGAGGTGCCCCCAAATCCCGCAAACATCCAAACGCAACAAACTTTTCCCATCTACACAACACCCCCACCACAGCCACGCTCAGCAACACACCACAGACACCCCATTACAAACAACTTAATCAGAGGCCCACCCCTCTACACACAGATCCACCAACAAATAATGGACACCTCAACCAATCCTCTGTTTTTGACACACCAAACTTAGAGCCGCAAACATCCCCTGCCTCCTCTACAACCACAACCGAACTTTGAACAGAAATTCAAGGTCACGCTAACGTACCTACACCTTCATTTTTAGAAGAAATTACCCCCAATATACAGAATCCAATGCTCGACCCAGAAAACGCACAGCGCATGGCAACATATCCCGCACTGAGCTTCACCAAACACAACACTCCCTCACCACAACGGTGGAAGGGCCTCAACCTTCACCACGAACGGAAATTCTGCGCTCACAACGCTACTCACAAAGGGTATCCAACCAAACAAAAAAGGAACCACAACTCTTCAAGCACATCGCCAGGACCACTGCCACAAACTACAGCTATTACCCGCCTCTCTGAGCCTTTACCCACTTACCAACTGGCCACTCTCTCCCAAGACCAACAAGCAAAGCGTGCACGTCATACACAGGATGTCCTCCCCGGTACCAGAAAGAGGACAAGCAGCCAAACAGAAAGTCAGCAACATACGCCCCTGACTCAAATCATAGGCACTGTTGCTTTAAACTCACAAATAGTAATTCAGCCTACTGAACTACAACCTACAAACAGTCAGCCAAACAAACGCACCACACGCTCACAAATTACTAGCCACAACCACCATGCAACATAAGAATTCACACAAATTACCACTCCTCCCACCCAGCATATCAATATCATAAACCCAATAACTTACCAGATACACAACAACCCAACCTTTGAGATTGCAGACCACCCAGCATCATCATCAGAGCGCAGACCCCCCCAAAAAAAAAGATGTGAGATCCTCGATATACCTTATAACCTTCCTAGCCTAAACCTGACCCCCCTGCGCACCACGCATATTCAACAAGAACTCTGGACATGCAAGAAGGACAAGCCTTTTCAATGAAACCCACAGAGGCCATCAACACACTCTACTATGATGGACATCCTGCACATAAATAATTGGAGGTTCTTCACCCCCAAAAAAAGAGACAGAGATGATACACCCCTAAGACAGAAACATTACCACACCTACTATGCCCCCATGAATATTCAGAGATGGGCCCTATCCCTCTTTAAATGAGTTGGACTAGTGCCCAAATCTAGTAAGACTATTGCCCGGAGCCAAATTAAGTGCGCAAGCTGTGAACGTTGCTCCCACCATCTAGGACTTGAATCTCCAGACCTCACCCCACCTTTTAAAGACATATACATCTGTGACTTCTACAACCGTACCTACCACTGGTAATGCTTGCTTAAAATAAGCTGCTGCAACGCCACTGAAAGGGAAGCTATTGATGCCAATGATTCATGGGCCTGCCCTGCCTGTATCAATCTGAACAAAAATGAAAAGGAAAGCTGTATCCAGTTTCAGAAAAGAGAGATTGTGGAAGTCTCATGGAACCCAACCTGGGAGCCAGAAGAACTACAAAACACGCGTGAAAGCTTTAAGCAGAGCCTCGATAAATTTGAAGAGCGTAACGCCGCACCGAACTCATCTCAGCCTGCACTAGATGAACACCTAAACGATCTTCAAAAACAAGGGTTCTATTCCGGCTTGTATCCACCGAACTGCTGGAGGGGGTTTTTTACACTTGTGCCAATACCAAGGGAGACACTAAGTTGCCTAAAAGAGCCCTCCTAGAAGAGAAACAAGAAAAACATCTGGGCCGTTGACACCCACACCTGCCAACAAAAACTGAGCTTGCCACATAATAAGGGGCAGGAGAAACAGACACACTGGAACCACACAAAACAGGAAGGAACAGGCCAAGGGCAAGTTGCTGAAGTCAAGGAGAGCAAGGGCTTAAAACTAAGCTGCCAACTATCTAAGGCACAAGCAT
>Ga0307963_1002533_pt1 | contig 14442 bp, 22 predicted proteins | sample OrgLakmetagen594_FD_201829 | JGI IMG/M metagenome (GOLD analysis project Ga0307963, IMG submission 201829) | Saline water microbial communities from Organic Lake, Antarctica - #594 | ecosystem: Environmental > Aquatic > Non-marine Saline and Alkaline > Saline | place: Antarctica: Organic Lake...
GAAGAAGGCAGCGGCCACGACCAAGAAGGCAGCAGCACCCAAGAAGGCAGCGGCACCCAAGAAGGCTGCGGCACCCAAGAAGGCTGCGGCACCCAAGAAGGCAGCGGCACCCAAGAAGGCAGCAGCACCCAAGAAGGCAGCGGCACCCAAGAAAAAGGCTGCCGCGCCCAAGAAGCCAGCTGGTGTGAAGAAGCCGCCCAAGGCTGCCCCCAAGAAGGCAGCAGCTCCCAAGAAGTGAGCGCTCGTGCTCTCCCCCTCCCAGTGCCACTCGTGGCAGGACAACAAATCAAACGGTGTTTTTCAACACCACCTTTGCTGTTTTCTCTTGACAATCTTGCTTGCCTGGATAAGGTGCAGCGTGCAATCTTTGAGAGGACTAGCTAGGGCCTTGTAAACCTTGCAAATTTCTGACAAAGCAGTCCATCATAGCTGAACATTCTAATTGGGTAGCGTGGGTAGCCCGGCTTTACGATGATATTGCTGGAGTCTGATGTCCGGGAAGTACTTGATCTCATGAGGTTGCTTTCGCTCTGGCAATTGCCGAGAATTTCACGGCGGCCAGCGTTTTTCTTTGTTCTCTGCACTTCCTAGTTTCCTGCAATCTGTGCAACCAGAGCCTCTGGCAGAGGAGCCTTCCTTTTTTTATGTGCCCAAAACACACAGATGATGATTCCCCTTTTTGGTTTTATGCGGTCGGTTGGTCCTGGTAGATGCTTGATGATTTTACTGGTTTTATTTAGTGCTGCAATGTCACAAACAACGCTCTTCCCCTTTCTAAGTTTTTTGGGTGATGCAATGCTCCGACAAACACGCCTTTGTTGTGACCTCACATTTCAGCAGTGATTACATACGCAGCAGTCACATTTTTACCTGATGGCTTAATCTGTAACCTCTGCAACCAGAGAAGACTTGAATTCAATCAGGCATAGCTCAGTTTTGGCAAGCCTGCAGGCTGTCATGCTAAATCAGTGGCATGGCCCATACTTGCAATCAATGCTTAAGCTGGTACCATGATTCGTCGTGACAAGCCAGGTAAAATTATAAATATATCAAGCTGTCACTGTATAGCATTTGAAATACAAAAGGAATGTAAAATATCACCCTACCTTTCTTACTGTAGCAAAGGTACATCGCCGAGAGGGCAAACACTACACTCTGTATCACCAGAGAAACGCCCAAGACCTCCTACAACGCTCAGTAATTAAAAAAACTGCATCCTCAGTTGCTCTCCTGCGTGCTCACCTCCACTTAAGTGAACTAAGACAAGCCACACACGTGTGGGTTATGATGACAATAAAAATATTCTCTCTCTCTCTCTCTCTCTCTCTCTCTCTCTCACACACACACACACACATACACACACACACACCAACACAAAGTGTAAATGATTTCCCCGCCCTTTTAAGCTGTAGATCAAGGCTAGTCCTGGCATCAATCACACCCTCGGCTGCGCGTCATTAGCATCACTCAAAGGCTGGAAGTAGCCAAGATCCTGCAATTGCATTAGGCAGATGTGCATGTGTGAATAGGAGAGAATATATGTCGAACTCAAATGCACGAAAAACTGCAATCTTGGTTCTAAACTTACATATTATTATAACAGAACTACATGATATGTTGCCATCATAATCTTACATAGTTAGAGTCGCCAATAGTTCAGCAACCATTCCTTCTTCCCCGTGACCTTTTGCATCTGGACATAGCAGCTCTATATAAAACATATGACTTAGTCCATCCCATGGGAAAATTCCAATTAGACCCTGAGTTCTTCAAAATTAATAAATCACACATTTGTAACTTAAATAAAACATGATTATTACTACTTCAAACGTATGAGGGCTGATTCTTTATGGAGTACTGAAGATGACACTGCAAAAATAACCATACGTTGACAAGCCCCTGGCAGGTCCTTAACCTTATTTCCAGTGGAATATTAGGCCTACAAACTGAGCAAGCACAACAAATAGTTTCTCACATAAAGCATGTATTATGTTTAGTTATGGCCGGCCAGAACTGTATATATTCGCCGTATATGACCGTGATTTTGATGAAATACCTGCAAAGCGCGTCAAGTATATATATATATATATATATATATATATATATATCATTATGTCATTCGCGGCTGGTCCTGGAGCCAGTCGAGGGCTGGGTGGTTCAGGAGCTCCTCTAAAAGCGCTGGTGAAGCTCCTGACCCACCCAGCCCTCGCCTGGTTCCAGGACCATCCGCGAATGACTGCAGACCAATTAATTCAGACTCTCTATATAATTCTGGCCAACCATGTGTGACACAACAGCACAAAATTACTGACAGTCAGGGGTTGGAAACAGTTGCAAGCCAGTGCATCGTGAGACATGTACGCAAGACATAACAAAGATAACGGCTGGCTCTTATCTTTAGTTAAATTGACATGATGTTGTAACGGTAACACTCATTTCTCATGCATGTGTTACAGTGTTACAAAAACACTAACCAATGTGTGTGACACTATGTTGACAGGGTGTTGTAAGTGTGCACTAACTGCTCATGCATGATTGCACACACAGGCACACATGAATGCACGCACACCTGTTCAACAGGGAGAGCACCGCCTCTTCCTCCCCCAAAGCGTTCACGCAAATGGCTGATTTTATCTCCCACCCAGAAACCCAGGTTACGCACACCAGCCATGCCGGCCGCGCACACGTCACGTACCATGTCTCGCTGAACCTGTGTGCAGGAAACGTGGGGCGTATGAGATTAGGATACACCAAGAACGCACGTCAGTATCTTGTAAATAACACATACTGCAGCATTAAGTGATATCATGCTGCATACATGCATCATTTTGGTCCTGAGATCTATTTTAAGGTGTCCTACAGAGACGCGCATTAAAAAGGAATTTCAGCAAACACACAAGAAGTGAGCATACATACATCCAACAGCATAAGTACGCACAAGAGCACACTCAGATACATGGCACATACACAATTTTCACATCCATACGCAACACTTCCAAACCCACGACAAGCACGTATACATATGTGCATAAATGCACCCATACCTTCTCTCAACAACACACCCACATTCCACATCTGCGCCTCCCCCCCCTTTGCCTAACACACCAACCATTTGCCTCACAATGATTCACCTACCTCTGAGGCCAGGTAGATCCACCACGCTGCAAACAAAGCAGTCAGGCATACAGCCACCAGCAGGAAAATAAGGAACTTGAAAGCTGCAAGCGGCATATTTTGTGTGGTCAGAGCAGAGACTAAGTTACAGTATATGCTTTTTCATGCACATTGTAAAGAACTCAAGAAGACGCAAAGACGCTTACTTTAAGCTGCATTTGCATTTTGTACAGTGCAATAAAACATCCAACAAATCAGCTTTGTGCATGTACAAACGTTGTCACACACACACACACACACACACACACACACACGCACGCACACACACACACAAACACACACACACACACACAAAGCACACGATTTTTCAAACCTGCAGATCGGCCTTTGGGCGCAGAAGAGCCACCCTGGCCCCCGCCTCCACTGGGAGAGGGTTTTGGAGTCGGGCCTCCACCTCCAGAGGGAGATAAAGGATGGCCCTGTGGGTGTATGTATGATGTATGTGTGTGTATGTGTGTGCGCCCGCGTGAGTGATGAAGGGAAGAGCGCTGCTAAAGAGACAGGCATAACCACAAGCGGTGCACCCTGTTGGCAAGTCAGTATCCTACGCACATGATCTACTCTACCACATACACACATGATCTACTCTACCACATACGCACATGATCTACTCTACCACATACACACATGATCTACTCCACTACATACGCACATGATCTACTCTACCACATACGCACATGATCTACTCTACCACATACACGCATGATCTACTCTACCACATACACACACTGCAGGAACCACGACGCGCAGACAAGCATACACAGACGGATCTATCCAAACCCAGCCATTCATGCTTAAGCAGCGGGCACCGCTCTCACCTTGCCATCCGTGTCCTGGATGATCTGGTCCAATCCATTACACACGTCAGCGTGCAGCTGCCTCAAACCAGAGCTGCTGACTTGATACTCGCCCGCGTCAACGGTGGGGCAGATGGGCATGCTGGTGCTAGGTATGGACACACACTTTCCAGCTGCACAGTCAGTGCAATTTTAGGTACAGTACAAGTTGCATGGACGAGGGAAATTCGCGGTTGCTCTAGGGAGAAGGAGAGCAATGGTGCTGGGCACCGGCGCACAAACACATTCCAGCAATGTTAAGAACACTATGCTTATTTTTGTTCACAATCAGTCAGGTTGTGTGACAGATAAAATGTAAAGAATAGTGGAATACATTGATCGTACATTTGTAAGGTAAGAGCGCTGTGAGGATGCGAGCTGCATGCTTGCGCATTGCCCAAAAACAAGTGCACTTGAACGAATAGAGGCAGAACTGAAAAGGTGAGAGGCCTCCTTGCTTTGGGTACCAGCACAGCAAACTAGCTTGAAAACAGAATCAATAAATTCAATTATTCAAATTGCTGTAATTGTCAATGAGTGCTGGGGGTGTTTTCCTCAGACCACACATCCCAAGCCTTTTTCCCTTTGCGACGGCTTGTTTACGCAAATGCTCCCCAAAAGCAGGCGCCAAGATCAACCAAACTTACCCTCGTTCTTCCAGTACCCATAGTCGCAGGCCGTGTCGTCCTCAGAGCACTGGCAAATACTGGTCTTGAACTGGTCTGGCTTGTAGTTGGGCCCGTAGTAGCACATGGCTCCCATCTTGCGCCGCTGGATCTGTGGTTTCTGGCCTATGAGAGGAAGGTGGGTAGATAATGCGAGATCAGGCAGCGTTATCAATATCTGCCCTCGTACAGCAGGTTTGCATTCTGCAGAGGGATACAGTGGCCAAGCAAATAGAGGCAGCAAATTTACAAGCTCAAGGTTGCCGAGTGATTGTGTTCAGCAATTTGCAATTTAATAATATCTGTTTCACGAGCGTTACAAGACCTCAGATTGCTGGAGCAAAACAACCCCTCTTATCTTATCACACGTCTTGAGTGCATTCTTTTACAAAAGTGAGGGCGCCAATGGTTACTCAGTCAGTGATGCCGTAGTAGGGATTCAACTCCTGACCTTGTAACTGGACCTGCCTTTCTTTGCTGCCCTAGGGTTAGATGCATATTGAGAAATGTAGGTACAATTAATACTTCAAGCATGAAATCTTGTCTGTTTAAAATTCATTTAAAACACCTTGTCTGGACACACCAAGATTTTCAACACTGTGAGGCTCGTCGCCACTTTCACAGGCACTGATGGCATCCAGCCTCTAATGCCCTGACCACATGGCAGGCACAGATGACGCCCAGCCTCTAATGCCTAATTTCTCGTTACCACTTGCAGATACATATGACACCCAGCCTTTTATGACTTGAAGACTTCAACTCATGGGGCACGCCTGATACAGCAGATAAGCGGATATCTTGTCAGGTACGGCAGAGCTCACATAGATGAACTCCTCCTCACCTAAGATGCATCGGACGCTGGGCTTGTCGACGCTCTCAGGTACGCCCCAGAGGTTAAAATCCTGAGGTTCTTGACAAATCCCCAGCTCGCCAGGCAGCAGCTCCTGTGGCCGGCAATAGCAGGAATGAAAGGTTGAGTGTGTACTCATTGAAAGCCTGGTGATTAGATGCCAGGCCAGTCTCCTAAATAGCTGCAATCGCAAGCTTGTTTACGCCGTCTGAGCGTTGCTAATTTTCTTCTGTAGCAGTGCTTGCTTCCCCCTCGATCAAAACAAGTCCAACTTGAAATTTTGATTGTTTGGACGTGCGAGTGCACCTTGTTCGATGATTACTACGTGCTCACCTTGTGGTCCAGGTTTGACACCGCAAAGAGAGCAGCAGGACACACAGAAGTGCACGCGTAATCAAGAATATATAGGAGGCACACAAACGGATGCAGGACGACAAGAACAAGACACTGGTGTGAAGCAGGAAGATTCCCATTCAAATTGCACCTTGGCAAGGCACCAGCAGGCCACACACCACAGCAGGCCACAATGCTGACTTGATAGGCACGGCATGTCATCAGAGTGCGTGTGTCTTTGTGTGGAGTGAGAGCAAAGAGTGTGTGTGCGAGAAAGTCAGTGTGTGTATGTGAGAGAGAGAGAGAGAGAGAGAGAGAGAGAGAGAGAGAGAGAGAGAGAGAGGGAGAGAAGAGAGAGAAACGCACCGTCACGTCCACCACGTACATCACGCCCTCATTCACACCCGAGGCTTCCAGCGAGTTCTTATAGCCACAACTTTCTGAGGACGGCACTGAGGGGTCGACCGTGCAACGCCTGCCATGCACAATTACACGGGGCTGCTTGCCCTCTGGCTCAATCCTGCATTTACATGGCACCAGCAGGGGCAGATCAAAAGGGCATGTACACACCTGTGCAACTGATGAGTGGCTATTATGACTGGGCTTAGGGTTTAGGGTTAGGGGAATTGAAGTCCGTGAAGCTTGCAGGGTCTTGGCAAGCAAGAGTGGGGTAGAGGTGCATACATGCTACCTCAGTGATCCGACACTTTGAGGCTCAGACGTTGACTGAGGCTTGCTTGAGGGTTTTAAAGAGCGACGTAAAGAAGAGGGTCTGCCTTGGAACGTTGTGGTGAGGTGGAAATGCAGTGAAGCCATGGACCCCGTGAGCAATAAGTCGTCTACCAAGACCTCCTGATCAACGCTTGTCATGTTAGTCAGTCATTGGTAATGACTAGGAGGACATCCGCCATCACCTTCAGCACAACCTAGTGACGTTTGCTGGCGTCCCCCACGACATGCTGCTCAATGCAAGACAGCTGTGCACGCGAGTAATTTTTCTTGCGAACACGCACAGTGAACAAGCCTTGAAATAGCTTGTCAAGTTTACAACCCGAAATTGGTGGGGTGAGATCCTGGAGCAAAACCATTTGCTGTCTTGAAATTGGACCACATCGACAGCACCTGATGTTGTCAACAAAGAGTGCTTCAGTGAGCTTCACTGGCTGCCAGCAGCCCCCCAGGTCCCAGCTGAACAGCACCTCATCTGCAACAAGCAGCCAGGCGAGCAGCAGGCGAGTTGCCATCAGTATATCAGGCACAACACGTAGGTGTGGTCAAGCGATAAGTCTGGACACGCACAGGCTGACAAGAGCTGTGCAAGAGCCAGAATGGTGCAAGATATGAGGCACGTTGCCCCCTTACTACGCTCGCTATTTACTATTTACATTAGAAACGGTCTGATAAGGGATAACGTTGCGTAAGTCCTCTTTCCCTTCCCGCTCATTCCTTAAGCTGCTCGTCCCCTTTAATCGTATAGGCTCTTCTATCTAGCCACATACACGCACGCTTACCCACCCACCCACATACGCAAAACCATGACACACGCACATGCACACGCACCCTTGCGTACAAACACGCATCGACAAAAGACACTCACAGACGGGCGTGCACGTAAACATACACTTTTCATTACAACATATGGTTAGCACACAAGCTGCCCCCTTCCCTTTCCAATTCCATTTTCACACAGGAAAGAAAGATTATCCAGCTGATTTATACAAACCAAAAATCGTATGTGTATAATTTTCCTACACACACTCACCAGTGGGTGTATCAGAAGTCCCAGGGTGCTTTGCCATGATGAGCAGACCCCCATAGTCAGCATACTCATAGATGTATGTGCCGACTGCCACATCTTTCCAGGACACACCACCATCCACAGACAGCCACGTGCAGAGCCTGCATGTGTGTATGCTTGTAATTCTGAGAGGAGGGGGTTGTGTACACGTGCGGGTAATGTTACAAGCATAAGGCGTGTCCCTTCCATTCTTCTGCACTTCAATGGCTCAAGTTGACCCAAACCCCTCTCATGCACACCCGTCATTGTCGTCCAAGCCCACGCCTTTTGGCCCCACATTGCCGGAGGACATGATGACACCCGGGGCTGAGGGGTTGGTATACACGGCTGGTAAGGAGGTCAGCAGGCTGTCCCAGCTGGATGCCCCGTGCAGATGCAGGAAGCACTCACGGTTATTGTCACACCTGTGTATGTGCCGATGTTCATAGCGTGTGCGTGGGTGTGTATGATTACAAAAAACAACAGGATTGTTCATTCACTTACCTGCATCAGGAGTTGCTTGATCAGGTCAAGACGGAAGGCAAAGTGAAGCACGGGCATGTGTATGTGGGAGGGAGGGAGAAAGAGAGAGAGAGAGAGAGAGAGAGAGAGAGAGAGAGAGAGGGAGGGAGAGAGGGAGGGAGAGAGAGGGAGGGAGGTGTGTGTGTATATGTGTGTGTGTGCAAAAAACATTACAGCAGCAGTGCAATATAGAGGTACGAGAGGGAGGCTGAATGGCTCAAGGCCAGAGAATTGAAGACAATTAGAAAACGAAGACGTGTTAAAAGGCTGAAAGAAGTGCACGTTGAGGTACGCACAAATGGAAAGGGCTGGATTGGGATATTCCTACGTTGCCACCCAGTAACATGAGATTGGCATATGCCTTTTGTTTATAGAAAATTGAACGATAACTTACTTGTTGCATTTGGGGTTGTTGAACTTCTTGGGCGCCTGCAAGTTTTCCCATTTGCCACCACCGTTGAATGAGATGCGCGTCTCCACCTGCGCAAGAGGGACAGGCACATGCCGAAACATTCACAGCCAAGCAAGCGCCACATGAGAAGGTGAAATTGTAGATGAAGCACTAATGAGCTGCAGTACAGCAAATTGACGCAATTAATATGCGCACAAGATGAGCAAAGTTTCAAGGCGGCCATCGGTGTTCCATTCCCATGACCCACCAAAGGAAAGCCCAGGAGGTCAGATATGTCAAAGTCGTCAGGCTTGCCGCTCTTGGAGCGCATCTGGTTGGCGATGAAGAGGCCCTGCATAGAAAAGGGGATGAGTGTGGATAATCCTCCTGGATGCTGGTGAAAAAAAGGGTAGACTGCACGTAACCGATAGGGAGTAAAAAGCATGCAATTAAGGTCAAAGAGTACACAGCACACGCTGGGCAAGTACCAGTTTTTGCACCGTCTTGCTGAGCATACCTAACAGCAAGGTTGACGGAACCCAATTTCACACAAGGCTCACTGAAACACTCACTCTACTCACCCACACGCACGCACGCACGCATACTATAAGCACAAGTCCACAGAGGAAAATGAGCCACGCATGACACAGACACGGGCACCTGAGCCAACCTGCATAGGACAAGCTGTTACGTTACTTACTGGCAGGCCCTCAATCTTGGCAAAGTCAGTAGCGTAGCCAAAATCGGCGTGATACACGTCTGCCAGAGCCAGAGAAAAAAGGGCATGGTGGGGTCCTGCCATAAAGACACTGCTGGCAGGGACCTCCTGTTTGTATGTGTGTATGTGTATGTCAGTGAGCGTGCGTGTAAAGAGAGGGGTGGGCTTTCTGGTTGTTACATAATTTAAGAACACACATGATTGCATGCCCTACGTGTGTAGTGCCCTTACATATCTTACTTTCATAACCACGTCGGTCACGCATCACGCATCATGAGGTTCTCTTACACGTCAGCCTTGGCCAGCAGGGCTGAGCCAAGCAATATTGCAAACAAAATGTGCACACACTTATACACAAAACGCACAAAAACACGCACACACACATTATTACACACACACCAGGAGGGGCGTCTTGACAAGGTAGTCCACCACAATCACGACACCGGTGCCGTCCTGCGTCTCCATGAGCTCATAGCCTTCTTGCTGCAAGTAGTCACAACCAGATGGACCGAGGGGAGCTCGAAACAGGGCAGGCACTCACAGACAGGTGTGAAAGTAAGGAAGAGCACACGTGGGTACAGACAAAGCCTTGCAGGACACTGGTCCATGCTGAAACAAAGCCAGTAAGTACTCTTTAGAGGCAGCAGCTTGGCCCACACAATTGCATCGCGTATTCATAAATTCATTGCACGTTGTACGATACAAAACTTCTTACATCAAGACCATAGAAAAGAGCGTGCATTTAATTAGCGGCTGGTGGGGAGAGACCTGAGACTGTGCGCCATGTTTTTTGTAGTGTAAGCATCTGTCTCTTCGCACCTTGATTGCTTGGGGAAGACATGCCTGGACAAAGGTGTTGCCACCGTCTATGCTTGTGAAAAGGGTAATGCCCTGCGCAGCATGCAAGCACGTACCAATATATAGGTGAGAGAAGCAGTATAAACCTTGCACCTCAATCAATTCTGGCTCCCTGTGTTCAACTTACTATAGAATTGAATTTGCTATAGGGGTCGTGAACACCCATTGGAGCTAGTTGTGTGTGCAATTGTGATAGAAGCCGTCCCTCCTGAGCAGGGATGAGCAAAAATATGGCTTGCCACACTTGCACAACGTCACGTCATGCATGAACCTCTTTGTCTTATAGGCACTGTGTGTTAAGCTGATAATGTGCGCACCTGTGGGAACTTTGATGGCTCCTTCAGGGGCTTCCCGTTGATGTCAGTGGGACAGGTGTTTGCAAATGCTAGGTACACGGTCCTGAGAAGAAGTGCAGCATGGCAAGAAAAAATGGTGTATTTATGGGGAAACGTGCTTGGATAGAGAGCACACTAAGAAAAAGAGGTGGAGACAGATTGTAACACACATAGTGATAACAACACACAAAGCTGGCACCAAGGATTTGCACTTGACTGCGAGATGACTGCGAGGACTGCGAGATGACCCAGACTGAACAATTTTGCGCAAAGGTTCAGCGAGGCCCCCCCCCCTCAAAAGGCTGACAGGTCAATCTTTTGAATCCAGGCCCCTACTTATGTATTACATGTTGAAAAGGCTACACAGCGTTACTGCGCTGCAACCTAGCACTCTGTCTTTTCTGATGATGATCACCTTCCTGCGACCCTGTTTGCCATCTCCCTGTTTCTTTAGTGACACAGCCTCCCCCTTTCCTAAATCCTGCAGCTTAGCAGTGAACTCTGTGTGGCTTATGCGCAACCCTTGCAGTATTTCCATTTGCCCATTACCTGCCGACGACCTCAAATTGGTTGCCACACTTGACGTGTGTAGTGAAATCCTTGAAGAAGTTGTCAGACAGAATGAAGTGCACATCAGGGTCCCACGGAAGATCGTAATCCCCAGGGTGAGCGTAGAAAGTGGCCAGTACGCTTTCGTCCTTGGTCTGGGGAAACATATATTCGGGTGTGAAAGTGGACTCAGGGTGTTGGGAGTAATATGGGTGGAAGGCTCTTGCAACTTGATGCAAGTGCCTCTATGCCAAAATGTGCTTTCTTCGCCATCAAAGCTGGACAGCAATGAGTTCTGCTGACATCGAGGTAAAGGCAAAGAATCTTAGTACTCTGGCACACTTCCTGGGCCAAGGTCGACCTCTCTCTTCTCTATTTCTGGTCACGTTGGCTTTTTAACAATTCCGAGGCTTTAATTAAAGAAAGGAATATGCTAAGAGGACCAGTGGTGCTCTATGGCCTATGCATTGGCTGCATCAAGTTAACAAGACTCTGCAAAGTACACTGGACCTGGACATGCACAAGAAGTTTTAATGACATGTGATGAAAGGTAGTAGTTTGAGCGTGCAAGTGAGAACATCATTACGTGAAAGAAAGTAAAGAAGAGATTTCATCACGTGAAACAAAATGAAATCCCTGTGTGCTGGCCAGATGCTGCCCTGAAACACCAGGCTCCCTCACACGTTTATACATAAATATGTTAGACAAACACACAAACATGCATGCGTGCTCACACACACACATACACACACGCACACACACACACACTACACTCACACTCACACAGACACAAGCACAGGTACAGAACTTCCTGACCTTCAGTTGCTCCCTACAGTCGTTACCAGGGCACAGGTTAGCCCCCCAGTCAAAGTCCACAAAACCCGCTATTTTGCCCTTGGCATTGGCAGTCAGGTTCATCCAGGCTGGGTCTCCATTAAACAAATCCTGTGCATTGATGGGAGGCAACGGGTATGGGAGGGTGCTTGCTTATGTACGTGTTGAGGGATGTAAGCGTTCCTGGCAAGCTTGACAAGGTAGAACAATGCCCGCTCACTTTAGCAAAAAGCAGTGCTATATTGCATGCAAGCACAGGAGTGAGACACTTCTGTCAGATAATCAAAGCCAGTTTGCTTGGCAATGTATGACAATGTGCGACAATGATCCAGTTAAGTGAGTGACAGTGTGATTCACTCAAGTGTGGGAATGTGCGACAATGTGCGACAATAATCCAATTTAGTGCGTGACAATGTGTGACAATGATCCAAGTAAGTGTGCAACAATATGATCCAGTCAAGTGCGTGGAATGTGTGATAATGTGCGACAATGATCCAGTCGAGTTTGTACAGTGTGATCCAATTAAGTGTGCCGTTTAGAAGGTTAACAGCTGTTGAGGCTTCCATCCCCAGGGGGTGATTACACGTAGTGCTCACTTTATTTTCTTTAAACTTCCCAATGTGTGCCAAACTGAATGTTATGGGTATTGTAGGGAAGACGCACCTAACCACTAGTAAAACTACTCTCCCCCAATCCCCCTCCCCTAACACACAAACTCAAGGTGGACATGTAGCTCAAGGAAATATACCTCCTGGGTAGAGCACCTGTGCAACGCCAAGGTTGGAATAACACTGCAAGGGCACGTGGCTCAAGCTACGTGCTTGAAGAACAATGCTAGGGGTGCTTGAAGCTCAAAAACGACACTATGTGACGCCGTCAAGATTATGACCCGCACAGGTGAAGGACACACCGGCAGCATGTTCCCCCCAATTGCTGTCGAGCAGCACACCTGTGTCATCATCAGATCAAACGGGCACTGCATGGACACGTGGCTGACTGCGGTGCATCCTGGCCGCTTCACTAGCACGATGAGCCAGTCAGGCTGCGGGCAGGAGAAGGTAAACTCCCAGAAGTGAAGTCAGAGGCTGTGATTGAATACTGATTACGCTTTGTTGCCTGGATGATGACGAACTGTCTGGACGACAAAGGCGACAAGTAGAGCAGTGGCAAAAGATAGGAGCCGGGAAGAGCACTAATAGTATAAGTTGAGACGTGATGAAGTGGCAAATGCAACATACAGGATCAGCTGTTGAAAATTTATAAAAGCTGGCTTACAAGGGCTTTTATGACAACTATTTGCTGGTTAATACTATTGACATCTTTTGTTTAGCGTCATGATGTGCGCTGCAGGCACAATGGTACAAGTAATGCATCCTTCTTCTTGTTAACAAGAATGTACGCTTTGATGAGACCTCTAATACAAAAGAAAATCACGCAGCTTAGGTGGCTCCATGCACCTGTGCTCGTCTTTCAGTGAGGAACGTCTAGATGGAGGCAGTCCAAATTGAAACTCTGCAAGCATAGCATCCTCATATACTCATTCCGCACTTCATACAATAGACCAAAAAAAGGATGAGCAGGGTTAGGCTTTTCGTGAATTAACAGGGTAGTGTTCCAGTCAACCGATTCCACAACTAGGAACAAACGAATACCTTGCGAGGGTGGATTTTAAAGGATCGAATGTAGCTACCCTTGATGCCTCCCGGAAGCTGCCTTGCTATGAGCGTGGCCCCACCATCGCTTGAGGTCCTGCAAGGCCACGTGGGAGCAGGGTAGGGTCCATACATGACAAGGTCAGAGCAGAGCAGTCCATACACATGTGCGTCTGTGTGCAAGCTGCGCAGGTCACGCAATGCTTTTTGCGTCGTACTCATATGCATAATTTGGAGTGGGTGGGTGTTCAGAGCTGTGTGCATAAATGAACGGAAGGGTGAGCCACACTCAGAGCCTTGCTGTGTCTATGCGGCCACATGGCCCAACAATGGACATTATGCAAGTGTAAGAGGAAGGGGCTTGTGCTGTGTTGCAATTTCTTAAGCGTGCATTATGCATTTCAAACAATAGGGTTGGCCAGAACCATATATATACACGGTACTTTTGGCAGGAAAATTACCAAACGTACGGCGCATTTATGCGGTTCTGACCAACCCTACATATAAATGTAAGATCACATGATAAATGCTGACCACCATTTGTGTTCAAAGTGACATGAAAATGACGGTTTATTTTGCAAACACGTAGCACAAATCATATGTAGGGTTGGCCAGAACCGTATTTAAACACCGTAAATGACTGTATGTATGGTGATTTCCCTGCTAAAAATAACGTATATATGGTGTACATACAATCTAATCTTTGTGACAGGAGGTGCACAGATCTGCGACTTGGCCGGGACCGAGTTCCCAGCCCCCCCGGGCGGGTTGTGCTACAACTCTTTGTACAGACCTACCATCGGCTACTTTCAGCATTTTGCCACTTCTATAACCAATGCTTATTCAACTCATTTCGTCAAGTCATCTGGCTTGAATGCGAAAGCAAAGTTTCATTATAGAAGCTTGTCTTATGCCTGGTATCGTTGTCGGCTGTCATTTACTTTGCTT
>Ga0307963_1002542_pt1 | contig 14415 bp, 20 predicted proteins | sample OrgLakmetagen594_FD_201829 | JGI IMG/M metagenome (GOLD analysis project Ga0307963, IMG submission 201829) | Saline water microbial communities from Organic Lake, Antarctica - #594 | ecosystem: Environmental > Aquatic > Non-marine Saline and Alkaline > Saline | place: Antarctica: Organic Lake...
TATGGCATGCTGAGAGCAATGAAGGTGCCCGCTAAAGAACTGCCCTACCACTGAGGCATTAGGTGGTTCTCATTAATGCTAGGCGTCTTATCTGATTCAAACACAGACGCCCAGCTAAACCCGTCCCAGCCAAAAGCTGCCATTGCTTCCTTTCATATTGAAATTTACCGCACATCACAACTGCCTGCCGGCCTATGCACCATTGACATCACTGACCAACTAATCGCACATCATCTGCGTCGGTAGTACGTGCACTCACCGCCTGTCTGCCTGCAAGCTGATGCCTGTGGATGCTGCGTCACTGATGATGGCCACCAGCTTGCGCCCGCTCATGAAGTCCTCCTTCTCGCGCAGGTTCACCATCTTTGCCACGTCATCCTCGCGCCGTTGCTGTAGCGGCATGCCAACATCAATAAGAAAGAGAGAGGTGAGCAATGAGGTAGCATGTACTACACGTCAAGCATATCAGCAGTGGGAAAGATTTGGTGTGTCCAGTGAATAACAGGTGCACCCCAAACGTCTCTCACTCTGTGAGTACGCAGCTGTTGCTCATGCCGTGCACCTTAACAGCCTCTCACTCTGTGAGCAATCAATCATTGCTTACATGATCTCCTGTGGCTCAAAACAACTTCTGTATCACGTAAAGCAAATGCGCGCACATGCCTCACCTTGTAGGAGACCTTGCCGTCTGCGCCGCGCACCATCATGCCCTTGCGTCCTGTCATTTCAGCCACCTGAGATTCACCGCCCATCAGCTCCGTCAGCTGGTCTAGGGGGTTGGGAGGCAGCTGTGCGCAAGTGTTGATAGCAAAATAGGACGTAAGAAGTTTTGCGAAGAACACGTATTAAAGCAGGAAGGGCACTAACATATTGTGCGCTAGCAGGTAAAATAATACATCCCTACGTCAATAAGCCTACTTTTGAGAAGGGTTTTGGCCTTTCTCGAGTTTGAAATATTTTGTGATTCCAAGGCAGACAAACTTTGCAAGTCAGCAGCAGCAGCTTCAACATTTAATTGCTTATTTGGTAAGACAGATGCTCACGTAAGGTGCTGCTCACCTCCAGTGCATCCAGCATCCAACACCTACAACACAATGCTAATCAGACAGGTGCACACGACGCTGCTCAAGTGCGTCCAGCAGCTACGACACTTTATTGATCAGACAGGTGCACACACTTAAGGCGTTGCTCACCTCCAGTGCGTCCAGTAAGCGCAGCAGCAACCTGCGGGTTCGCCTAAGGGGGATGGGCAGGCGGCGCGCTTGCTCATCTGTCTCCTTGTCCAAGCCCTCCTTCTCCTCCTGCTCGTGCACCGTGTCGGAGTGGGCATAGGTGGGATGAAAAGCAGGAGGTGCATTAACGAAAGCATGAACGCAGGCGTGGCGTGTGAAAGCACGCCTCCAGCTGCAGACAAGCTGAGCAGTTTGCGTATACCCACACCCACACCCACACCCACACCCACACCCACACGAACAGTTCCTCACCATGTCAGAAAGTCCGTCCTCTGCCTCCGGCACGAGATCGTCCTCATCATCTGACTCCGAGTCCGAGCCCTTTCGCTTGCTGCTCCCCTGCTGTTTGCCGTTGCTGGCAGCCTTTCCTTTCTTCGCCCTCTTTGGCAGCGGGTTATTTTTGACAGTCATTCTGTATGAAGGCCCCTCCTGCAGTGTCAAGCAGAATCAATGGCGATCAGCACAGCTGCAGCTAGATGGGTGAGTGCCTCTCGTGTCAGACATTGCACTGGACAATTGTATTGGTGCAGTAGCCGAAGGGGCCATTTCATGCGCACAATTACACACACACACTCACTCACTCACACACACACACATATGTACATGCTTATTCACGGCTACAGAGTAGGGTGAGTCCAAACTGCTGACACGTGTTACCAATATATTCTGCATAGACGCACACCATACATGACCGTATATCTGGATGTTTCCCGGCCAGACATTTTTGCTTGCTTAAATATGTGCACAATCTGTGTATATTGACCGTTTGTGTGACCAGATATAAACACAGAGCCACCCCCCCCACACCTGCGCCTTATCAGCCACCCTTACCGCTCCTCCCCGTCCACCCATTGACGCCATCCCAGTCAAACCGCCGCTCACGCCTCCAGCCATTTGATGGTGGTGACCCTGCTGCTGCTGCTGCTGCTGCTGCAGGCGTTGCTTGTCTGCTGCAGCCTTTTTCTCTGCCGCCTTGCGGGCACGCTCCTTGCGCGTCCTCTGCACACACACACACACACACACACACACACACAAATGCATGTATGTATTATAAACCACCATAATTCTGTGCACCCTGAGCAAGTGTAAGATCCTTGCTGTTGCATCTGCTGGATCTAGTCCGTGATACTGAGTGGATTTAGTGTGTCATACAGAACCTCCAATTGTTGCATTGTAAATTGGAAATGATGACAAAGTCGTTTATTATTGTTATTTGCTGTTCTTGCTGTTTGTATGCGGTCCTGGGTCTCTCAAACTGCATTTTCTCTTACCCTATCATCCTTGAGAGATTTGGACTCATCCTCAAATTCAACTTCTTTGCCTTGCGAGACACACACCTTTTCTTTGTCTCCCATCAGCGCAATTCTTGAAGGCACCCACCTACCTGTTTGCCTTTCTGCACACTAATGTCAAAGTGTGTTAGGTGTGTCCCATTAATGGTAACCCTAACTGTCCAACACCTTTGCACACCGATGTTAAAGTGTCTATGTGCGTCACACTCAGTGTCGCACTCAGTGCCTAAACCTTTGCACACTAACTTCGAAGTGTCTAGGTGTGTCACACTAAGTGTGAAAGTAAGAGTCGAACACCTTAGCACACCAAAGTCGAAGTGTCTAGGTGTGTCACACTCAGTGGGGCACTAGGTGTGGCACGCGGTATCACACTAAGGTGTGACACTAAGGTGTCACTAGGTGTCAGGTGTCACACTAAGGTGTGACACCAAGTGTGGCACTAAGTGTCAAACACTTCATCCGCATAAGCATCAAGGACTGTGCCAATGTGACTAACATCCTACAACCTTGTGTATCCTCACATATGAGCACATGCTGTGCGTAAGGCGCACGTGAACACCTCACACCTTATGCTCCTGCCCTCCTCGCCTAACAAAAAAGCAATTGAAATATGCACAGAGTAATATAACAGCGTGCGCTCAGCAAAATCACTCCAAGTACCTACCTACTGCTCACACTAGCCAGCTGGACGGCCCTAACCCACACAGTCTCCTCACCTCGACGTGCATACGGAAAGCGGCCAACGCCACCTCAGCATCCTGCAGCTCTGCTTCGGCCCTCTGAATACGACGGGTCCCTGCCAAAGCCTCCACACCATCCTTAAATCGAGGCGTCAGGCGGCCACCTGCGAGGATGATGGTGAGTTCCTGGCACGTTCAGCCTGCTCAAAGAAGGGCCAACGCCAGCAGTGGTTAAAAATTGTACAGCCATGCGTCAAGGACATCGGTGGTACGCAAATAGCTCTTCTGGGAAGTTGCAGGTGCCGAGAAGGCAACTATGTGAATCAGATCATGTGCCGGTGATGCTAACGTCTGTCTGGTCGCAGCACTGCCCCAACCCTTCCACACGGCCAGCAACTGCGGGTCACAATCACAGACACTGTCTACCTTGCTGCCTCTGAGAAGCTGTGCGCCGCGTGGTCTTCAGGGGCATTACCTGTAAATGCAAGAGGGCACACACAAAATGGGCATGTGCGTGGTCTTTGAGAGCATGAAATATAGGTACGTGCAAGAGGGTATTCATGAAACTAGGGATGTGCGTCATCCGGTTGTCACGTCTCAATTCAATGTCAGTCGGAGCCTCAGGCCACGCTTACTTAAGTGCCTGAACATATTAAGAACAGCTGTCCACCATTTCTTCATGAGCAAGAATGACTTGGCAAACACACGTCCGGATGCCCCAGTGCACCTAGCAGCGGCGGATATCATTGCACACAGACACAAGCACACAATTACCACCACACCTCCATGCTGATCCCCTCATCGCTGCTGCTGCCCATTGTGATGTCCGTGCTGCTCTCCTCCTCCTCCCCCTTGCTCATCTCTTCCTCGCTCATCTCGCTCTCGTCACTGCTGCTAGAGGGTGCCGCCTGACGCATGCGCCGCTGCTGCTCCTGCTGCCGCTGCTCCTGTTGCCGTTGCTTGCCATCAAATCCACCACCAGCACCACCAGCACCACCACTGCCAAGGTCCTTCCTTGGACGGCCACGGCCATTCTCTGCCTGCACTACTGCCTGTGGGGCAGCTCCCTTCTCTGCCTTCACCATCACAGCCCCTCCAGCCTTCTGCTCCACGTTCGAGGCGCTGTTGCCTCTAGCCAGTGCCTTGGGAGGGCGGCCACGCCCTTTTTTCACCATCTGCTGCTGCTGCTGCTGCTGCTGCTGCTGCTGCGCTAGCGGCGGCTCTGACTTCACCTTTGCAGCTGACACCGGCTCGGGCTTGGATGAGGTGGGCTTGCCAGCTAAGGGCTTACCTGCCCTCTTGACCCAGTGCGGCGAGCACAGCGGCTTGGCAGGGGACAAGCCATCCTCACTGTCGCTGATGCTGATGACCTCGGTAGCCTGCGCGTACATGCATGCTTTGTGTTGGAGGGACTGCGTGCGATTTTCAGTGAGAGATGCTGAGCAAGTGCTCAAAGATGAACTGCTGATCTTGTCCAGGTCAACCATGTCCGTTGCGAGGCGACAAGGGAGGCGCTGTGCTCAAAGCTGTCAGGGTAACGCACTCTGCACGATTTAACAAAAGCACGTTTTTTCACTAAGACCACCTTGAAGCGCGCAGAGAGCATGGGCTCCTCCTCACTCTCATTGGAGATGTCCATGTTGTTGCACCTAAGAGTATAAAGGAGTAAGGAGAGAGGATGCGGATCTTTTAATGCAACCAAGCCAGCCTCTGAGGTGTTTGAGATCAGAGATTTGAAGGGGGGGGGGGGAAGGGAGGACAATTGGGTGGTGTTCAGGATGCTGGCATTGCAGGGAGTGCTCTTTGCTAGGCTCAGCGCAAACACATCAGTGTGGAGGGCAAGAGACTGCAGACTGCAAACAAAGGAACGGAGCGAGGCTGTGCCCTTCAAATGCTACAGGGAACTCAGGCTCTCAGCCCTCACACAGCAAGCAGATCTTGCTGTTCATCTCAGTCCTTTTTGATGGGCATGTCTCTCACCTGCCCAGACTTCTACAGCTTCTCAATCACCTGTGTGCGTCAGTCTTCTTTGCGCGTGTGCTCAGCAAGGGCTCCTCCTCGCTGCTACTGCCATCCATAGCAATGACGTCCTTGTTAACCTTTGTGCAGGCAGCCTTGCTGCTCGCAGCGCCAGCTGTGTTGGGTGTGTGGCTGAGAGGCTGCTTGGCCTTGGTACTGGTGGTGTCTGCGTCTAGGGGGCTGTGGCTCTTGGAGCGGTCGTGGGGACCACGCAGGTGCTTGGCTTGAGGGGCCTGTTGGGGGCAGCACATGTGATGAAGGAGTGGCATGTGTCAAAGGTGCACAGGCTACTCACATTCTTGACTGCGTAGTGCAGATGTCGGGCAAGGGAAGCATCAGCTAGCACCAAGCGCCATGGAACAAAAGAGCAAAAGTGGTGGTGCAGCATGTGAGCTTGTATGTGGGGCTGGTAGCTTAGTAATGGGTGGCACAATCAATTCAGGCAAGAACTGCAAGCAAGAGGGAGGACGATACGTGCAGAATATTCAAACTATCAGAACAAAAACAGCAACAGACACCAAAAAAGCATTACGCACACACACATGCACATAGGCACGCAAATTACACACCCACCAGCATATATTCCTTCTCCTCCTCCTTCTCTACCTCCCCCTTTTCTTCCTGCCCACTCTGTTCTCCCAATTCTTCAGAATTGTCCTGGAACAAGCTGCGGCGACTTCGCTTCCGGCTGGAGGGAAGGCTTCCTGCTTTGTTCTCCTGTCAAAAAGTGTTGTATGAGTGTATTACCAAAAGAGCAGGCAAGAGCATAAAAAGCTAGAGAGTGACAGCTGAGGTAATAAAAAACATGCTAGTCATCTCTCAAACACATGAAGAGCGCTGATTGGATGCTGCATGAGATAAGATCACAGGAAACACTGGAAAACAAGAACGGAAGGCCATCCATCACGTAGCACACACCTCCAAGTCCTCCAAGTCCTCTGAGACGCTTCCCCTGCTCTGTGCTGCTGCTGGCGCTGCTGCGGCCGCTGCAGCAGCTGCTGCGGCCCTCCTGGCCTGCTCCTCTGCTTGTAGCTCTGTAAGCGCCTTTTTGGCGGCCTCCTGCGTCATTGATCATGCACAAACACACACAGTGATGTACACTTGAAAAAGTGAGTGTTTGGCATGTTAGGCACTAACCAAAGCTGCGATGCACCCTTTGCAAATCCCTTTCTTTAAATCCTTGCCTCGATGTTTCGGGTGCTAAGTTCATTACGCAAAGGAAAACCCTCTGCTTTTGACAGATCTAAACACTTGCATGTGTGCGGAAGTAGTTTATACTTGACATTCCTGTTTGTTTTGAGCACTTCGTAACTTTTTTTTTGCAGTAGGTTTTTATCATCCAAAGCCAACCACTCTCAAAAATTGGCACCCTGATCTGCCTTCTTGTACACAAAGCCATGGCTTCAAATTACGCATCATTCCCCCCTCCTTCCCCCCCACCCACACTCACCAGTGCCTGGATGTAGACCTTCTCCTTTGCCTTTGATTTAGCCTCCTCCTCAGCCTCAAATTCGGCAAACTCCTCCGCATCCAGGGCAGCCACGTCAGCAGCCACCTGTGTGAAGCAATAGCCAGGCAGAAGAAGGAAGTCTTCAGCAAGCTGCGTGCTTGAATGCAGCCATTGAGCGCTCCTGTGCTTCTGCCACGTCAGCAGCTACCACTAGTATTGAGGTAGGAGTGGTAATGAGGAGCTGAGTATGGACGGTGTTTACAGGTGGGAATAATAAACATAAACCAACGTACGCATGTGTTTAGCTAGCCAATGGCACTTGTATCAGACTTGGTTGGAAATGCTTGCAAGCTGAAATTCATCCTCTCCAACCAAGATTGTTTAATCACGGTCTGACGCCTTGTTTGCTTCTTTGCATGTGCATCAAACAGCACAGCCCCCCCGCACCTTTTTATCGTCCATGCTGGTCAAATCAATAAAGTTGCCAGTCAGACGCGCCTTGGCTTGCTTTGCCTGCACGTGCATATATATGTATACAAGGCACTGCATTCATACTTGCAGGGCGTGGTTAACGTGACCCAGTACACACACCTTGTTCAATGTTGCAAATCAAATCATACCTCTAGAGAGCGTTATGATGAAGAAAGTGTCTCTCAAGTCAAGATGCTTTCACGACTTGCGTTAATAATACGCCCATACCTACATTTAATATTTTCCTTGCTTTCACTTGCTCTTAGGCGCCGTTCATGGCTTAGGTGGCTTTCTCTTCGCAAGCAAAGCAAGACACCAAACAACCTTAAACATAGGGTGTATTGGGTATATGGAAATAATTGGAGCAGGGGGACGACCTTTATACTACCCTTGCTGCTTCAGCGCCAAAGAAATCCAGGAAGCTTGTTTGCATTCCAACAAGGGGCGGTCTAAGTCACACAAACACCCCCCTCTAGGCATTCACTCTTTCTTAGCAGGTGACCAGTCTTGCCAGAGAAGCACCTTCACACAGAAATATACGTACACGATGCACACACACACAGACACATACCTTCAACGCTGCATCCTGGTCCCGCTCCTCTACCAATTCGATGTCATCCCCCTCCTCTTCTTTGTCCGCACTAGTGGCTGCCGCTGCAGATGCGCTGGCAGAGGTACTCGCCCCTCCTTTTGCTCTTTGCGCCTGCTCTGCCTCTTCGCGTACTTGCTGATGAGCAAGCTTCTCCTCCTACGTTATCCATCACATGTACAAGTGGGAGCGGTATATGGCCATGGGCCTGAGCATCGTTTCCTTCCCTGCCTCACGTACCGCATACATACGTGCGTGTGTGTGTGTGTGCGCGTCTGTGAGCATACATACGTACGCATGTGTTTGTATATGAGTGATTTGTATCATGCCTTCAGGCAAGCAATCCCTCCTCCTCTGTCTATGCGCATCTCTTTGGACCGTTTCCAAATTGGCTCAGCCACTACAACATGACAGCATTTTCATATTCACACAGGCACGCATACACACACACCTGAGCCTTGCGCGCTTTGTCCTCGCGTGCCTGCCTGCGTGCGTTGCTCTTCAGCTGCACCACTGCCTCTTCAGCAGCAGGCTTCAGGCCACGCCACTCACGCACCGCGTTGAAAACCTGCATGCATCACAACACACATGGGAGGATTCTGAGCTTTCATTTCAGGAATTTGACTAGTTTGACTGAATGATGTGGAACTTTCACCTGCTGCTTGCACTCACACAGGCACATGCAAGCGCACTCCTGCACGTATGACATGATGTGCGCTTATGCACGCGGGCATGTGCGCCACAATGACTAGAGCAGAGCTTTCATGGTCGTGTATGATACATTACATCGACGTATATTCACACCTCCGTGATCTTGCCTACATCGCACACACACATAACAAATTACAAATCATTTGCAGAATCGACGTGACAGAAATCAATTAGTCATTGTTATCGTTATCAAGCGCCGACTAACTGTTTACTCAGAACTGTTGGCCTTTGACGAGTGCATACATTTGTTTGCATAACCATCAGGAAGGACTAAAAAAAGCTCACCTGCGCAAGCAGACAATGCATGCTCGCGTCGGACATGTCCTGGCTGCAGTTCTTAAATAGGTGCTTGCTGAGGAACCCGTGCAGCACCATCTGTGCGTGTATATGTGTGTTGTGTGTGCGGGTGTGTGTGAGTGTAAATGTGTATACACGGTGCGTGTGAGAATGTAGTTGTGTAAATACGGTGCATGGGAGAGTGTACGTATGTGCATGCTCTTAGCATTCGATTGATATCAAGCTTGAAGCTGTGCCCCAGAGGGTGGAATGCAGCATGCAATAGACCACAAAAAAACACACCTTTGGCGCAGACACCAGGTCATCGTGGCCCTCGTCACCCTCAAGGTTTCGTGCAGCAGCCATGTTGGCTTCTGCAGTGATTGATACACGAGTGTGGACAATAATGAAATGCAGCGGACAGCAAAATGCATTTCAGTTTTGCCTTTAGAGGGTGCACGGCCGCATGCAGTGCAGCACAAGCATTGTAGCTTCCCCAATCATAGGTGGTGTTGTAAGGAGGGTGCAACTCTGTATTTAGTTCATCCTACACCTCCGCTGCTTGCGAGGCAAAAATAAATCAAGCAATACGTGCAGTATGTCTAGTCACTGTCTTGTACTGGTTTAAGGACACATGTGCATATGGACGGTGCGCATGTTTGCGAGTGTGAATGGTTCAAGCTTAATGAACGGTGCAACTTTATTATAACACTTGCAGCCTACAGCAGCATGTAGCTGAGAGGCAGCATCACGCTTGAAGCACCCACCTCCAGTAGACTGCATGCCCACCACCACGCACATGCCCTCCTCCAGGGCCTGCTTGCACAGCTTCACCGCAGGGTTGACCTGTGGAGCACAGGAGTCGTATCTTAAGGAAGGTGCTTGTAATAAGGGGTCTGACACGCCAGACCACCTAACACCTGTGCATCGTACTATAATGCCAACTAGCAAAGAACTGCTGCTACACTGCAGCTCACAACTTAATCTCTTGCACAACCATGCGCATCCAAAAGTGGGCCGTACCTCCAACGAGTCCATTGGCTTGCACAATAAAGAACAGGCCAATTGTATGATCCGCTTACACCCGCTTTACTAGGCTTGCATTCAAATGCGCCGGTCGTGCCTCTGCACAGAGCGCACGAACATGCCAGCGCCCTGAACAAGAGGGTTTGAGAGGACAAGGATCCCAAGCCCTTCCTATTTCAGCACACCATGTAAGCCTACCCCCACACACTTAATAAACACACCTTGGCTGCAATGAGCAGGCCCTTGAAGAAGCACACACTTAATAGGCACACCTTGGCTGCAATGAGCAGGCCCTTGAAGAAGCACACACTTATTAGGCACACCTTGGCAGCAATGAGCAGGCCCTTGAAGAAGCACACACTTAATAGGCACACCTTGGCTGCAATGAGCAGGCCCTTGAAGAAGCACACACTTAATAGGCACACCTTGGCAGCAATGAGCAGGCCCTTGAAGAAGCACACACTTAATAGGCACACCTTGGCTGCAATGAGCAGGCCCTTGTAGAAGCGCCGGTGGGCGGCCCAAAAAAGGCCTTTGCGTAAGTCTCGTCCGTTGCCCGGCTGATGTGGCAGGCAATTCAGCACACTCAGCAAAAGCGACCAAAACTGAGTGGAGCGGTCGTAGAGCACCCTAAGAAAAGGAGAGCACGTTTTCAGTAGAGTCAGATGCAGGCAGGGCAGGTCAGGCATGTTTGGCCAGTGCAAGGCAGTGTGGTACAATTTTCAAGGGGGTGCAAGCTAGTGTGAGGAGGCAGGCACTGCAAAATATATGGAAACAGCACATGACAGGTACGAGCAGCTGTGTCCATGGCAAAACAACAAATTCATTGCTGCCAGGCGCTCACTTGAACGCGGGGTCGATGTCGATGGACTCCAGCCTGAACTCCGCATCTCGGTAGGACAGTGTGCGGCACAGGTAGGCCCCCGTGGCCTTCAGGCCCATGGCAAACATCTCCACACCGCCCAGGCCAGACCTGCGCACGACAGAGAACGTCAGCAATGGCGGTTAGTTGTAGATTGCGCGGGGATAGGGGCTTGTGGGGGATAGGGGTTTGTGGGGGTATATGAAAGCGGCATCTTTCCTCATACGTGGAAGGTTGCTTTAACTTCTATTTCTTGCTTGATCCTCTTTGCTCAGTAAACTGTAAACGACTAGAAATGGCATTCCCATTGACACGTGCTCAACCAGAGAAAGGCTTGCCAAAGAAAATGCCTCTCCTCACTCACTTGTTGAGCGTTGTCACCATCTCCTTCATGTCAGCGAAGCCAAAGGTGCCCACACGGCGCATGTACATCATGTTCTGGGGTTCACTGGCACCCGTGGCACTGCGGGCAGAGGAGAAGCAGGAGGCTGTGAGCTACGTATACTGACACATGGGATGGATTGAATAGCAGAAGGGATTTGTTGTTGAAGATGAGGAAGGTACACTGCACAAGTAGTGCATCTTTCAACAAAGGAAAGGCCGCGCCTTTGACAAGGAAAAGCGCAAATGCTCAAATGCTTGGTTTGATGGGCGACACGATGACTCATAGGAAGAATACGATGCATAGGAGCAACACAATGCATAGGAGCAACACGATGCATAGGAGTAACACGATGCATGTAGGAGAACGGAGTCAGTGACGCTGTACCCCTATTAGACGTTGCTGAGGAACAAAATAGCATCAGGCAGGCCAGCCAACCAACCAAGCGGAACCAGGACTGGACGTGACTTGTTGAATCCAGACCTGCTGTATACCACTCGTGCCCGAGGCAGCTTGCTCTGGATGATGTCCACCGCAAGGCCCGTCATGGTGCAGCCTGAGGATCGGAGCACACACAAACACACAGTCAGATGCAGTCATGCGGGGTTGTGAGGCAGCTGCAGTGTTGCAAGCTGATCGTGCCAATCATTAGCCGCCGCACAATGTATTCATACTGCCACAGGCTTGTATGCAAAGTGAGGCGTTGAACAGTCAACAGTCAACAGTCACAATTGTCCAGTCAGGCATGGTGACATCGTTTTGTGTGACTTGAAGAGCAGCAATGGAAACCTGCCTGCTTGCAGTCATTTCTGGTTGCGTGTTGAAAAGTCTTTTCTGGTAGCGGACAGAAAGCGTTATGCACCGCATAAAACCAGAGCAGCCTTGGATATCTTAATCAGAGACTACTTGCGGGAACCCATGGCTTTTGACTACGAGCACGAAGCAACAGGATAGCCCAATGTTAAGCTACGCTAAGCAATATTAAGCAATGTTAAGTCCAATGTTAAGTCCAATGTTAAGACCAATATTAAGTCCAATGTTAACTCCAATGTTAAGCAATTTCCTACCTCCTTGGGCGTCCAGCAAATTCTTGGCGCGCTGCGAGCAATGCAAGGGGCATACAATTTCCAGGGCTTTGCTTTATGCGTGAGATGGTGGCTCAGGGTGTCAAGTGATGGTTGAGGCAGGAAAGAGCCCTTTCTGAGCCATCAGAGGACTCCAGGCAGCAAGGCCTCTGCAGCGGTGGCACCAAGAGCTTACGCATCATTTGAGGCCTGAGTTCAGAAATGCACGTGTCCCTGTTCACACTCACGTAGAAGTATGCACTAAATATAGTATGCTTCAAAAAATGATGACCAGCACACTTCAACCCAGCCTTCCCCACCAGCCCGTGATCAACTCAAGCTCCGCCCCTTGCAACCCTCTTTCCCCCTGACCCCCCACTCACGTGGCACTCGTCAAAGATGATGAGCGCGTCCTCCCCATCCCCCTTTGACCCCTGCAGCCACTCCTTGATCTGAGTGAGACGGCTGCCGCCGCCTCCTAAAGAGTCGATCTTGTCCTGCGATACGCGTAGCCAAGACACCGTAAATGCTGCGTCGTAGGTGCTCTGATCAGCAGTTACAAAATGTGCTGTCCCGTTAAGGGCAAAGACATTGATTGTATGCTCGATGCATAGTTCAGGCACTGATCAGCACTCATCACAAACATTGATTGTATGTATGCTGCATAATTCAGGCACTGATCAGCACTCACTCAGCACAAACATATGCTGCATATTTCGGGCACTGATCAGCACTCACTCAGCACAAACATATGCTGCATAGTTCAGGCACTGATCAGCACTCACTCAGCACAAACATATGCTGCACAGTTCAGGCACTGATCAGCACTCACTCAGCACAAACATGCATTGATTGTATGCTGCATATATCAGGCACTGATCAGCACTCACTCAGCACAAACCTGCGCCGTTTCTTCATCAGGGAATGAGTATGCTTGAATCTTGCAAACATGCGCTATGCAAAGGAAACATCAGCATTACATATGGCAGCGGCAGGGACATCAGACATTTTTTACGCCTACGCACAGGCTTGCAACAGCAACTGATTAAGTCCTGTCTGTGCGTTCACCTGTCTCTGCACGGCATGCTTCCTGACATCCTCAACCTACACACAAGCTTGCACAAGCTAAGCAACAACAACAGCGCTGCCCTGTGCTTACCTGGCTCTGCACGGCACGCTTCCTGACATTTAAAGCCTACACACATGAAAAGCAACCACAGATTCTTTCCTGTCTGTGCGCTCACCTGTCTCTGCACGGCCCGCTTCCTAGCCGTCTTCTCCGCTTTCTCTGCATGAGAGCAAATTGTTTACATCAAAGGGTGAAAGGCCCAGGATTGCGAATTCAGGCGTGCAGCATGGTTCAGACAAGAGGGGCACATGCACCTGCTGCAAGTGGCCCCATTAACATTACTTCATCCACCTAGCCTGGAACGCACACAGACACTCAGAGCTATTCCTGAAACTCAAATGAAATGTCGCATCCACCTAAGCAGGCAGGTTGACACAACAGGGCTGTGGTGCAGCAGTGGGAGGACGGCAGCAGCACGTCAGCACATGCAAGTGGCAGCAACAGACAACATGGGGGAGTCAGTCAGCAGGGGGTGCACGGACCGTCTTTGCTCTCTGGCAGCAACCGCCCTGCACCGAAGAGACCAAAAGAGGGTTGGGCCATACCGGCCTCCATTTCATCGCTGTTGTTGTCCTGCACAGCTTTGCCCTTGCCGGATTTCTATAGGAGCAAGAAGGAACGAGGGGGAAAGGCTGATGAAGGTGCAGTAAACTTGGACAAACGAGTCAGGGAAGGAAGGCCTCTCAAGTAGGGTTCATATTCATGCCGTCGTGTGTTGTGCATACTCTACCTAAGCACAGCAGGGCCGAGTCTGCTTAACAATGCATGTATGAGTCACGCCCACACTCACCCTGCCTTTGACGGTCAGCAGCGAATATGTGATGAAGAGCACGCCCTGCTTGTAGTGCTTTTCAAGGGGCCCGTGCGGAGGGTTATCCTTGTTCTATGAGGAGACAGACAATGAAGTTAAGTCCCAAGAGCCTGGAAATCAATCTTGGCAAAACAGTCAATCGGCGTGACATGTCAGATGTGCGGATTTTGCAGCACCGAGATGCAGTCACAACAGCAGCAGAACATTTTCAAGGGGTTGAGTCCAACAAAAAGTAACGGCTTTTGTCCTTCACACCTTTGGGTGGACAGGCACATGGCCGAGGTCCAGGTCATCCAGATCACGGCGTGCGTCGTAAGCCAAGTCACGTGAGGTGCTCACCCACAGCACACGCCGGCCACCAGTGGCCCAGAACTCCTGAGTGCACGTGTGCAAGTGTGAATGTGAGTGTGAGTGTGTGTGT
>Ga0307963_1002543_pt1 | contig 14407 bp, 15 predicted proteins | sample OrgLakmetagen594_FD_201829 | JGI IMG/M metagenome (GOLD analysis project Ga0307963, IMG submission 201829) | Saline water microbial communities from Organic Lake, Antarctica - #594 | ecosystem: Environmental > Aquatic > Non-marine Saline and Alkaline > Saline | place: Antarctica: Organic Lake...
CCACGTGAAGAGGAGACGGCGAGGCTGGTCTCCTGATATCCATGCATAACCAACACAGGTCGCCAGACCCGACAAAAATTGAGAGAGCCACTGCAACGAGTACAGTGGCTCTATTTTATTTTGCATACATTTTATTTTGCTTCACAGTAAATTTCAAGGTTTGTTGTGTTCATGTCAGTCCAGGACATTCAATAGAACAGAAGCGAGCTCAAAGTACAGGACAGGAACCCTGTACAGAGTTTACAGAGCTTATAGATAAAGCCACCAGTCAATACGTGTGACTGCTAGGCTGCGTATGTAAAAGTAAACCCTGTACAACCAAAAGCATGCGGCATGGTTTAAGCACCCAATAAGCCTAACTTGCCCCTCTGCCCTCAATTAGATAGTGCCCTGCATATCCTTTCTGGATGCTAACGCACACAAATAATAACTATGCACTGAGAGACACAATTTAGCATGCAGTATGATCTTAAAAGCCATCAACAAGACAGGCTCCCTAGGATCCTGCTTTGTCTGTATGGATATAGGTAGCAGCGAACGGCTGGCAATGCAAAGTTTTTACATTCCCAATACAGCTGAAACTAGGATTGTACCAAAGTGGCTCTTTCCACCCCGCTTCTCAGACCAAAATAGATTTACCTCCCAACCGTCCGGATGCTGTATAGAAAATAAAATATTAGAAAAGAAAAGAAAAGAAAAGAAAAACTACGCTGTCACGCCCAATCAGTGGCAGCGACAAATCGTGTGACAGAGCAGTTAGTTGACAGCTGAGAGTTTCTGTATGTCTTGTTCATTAAGCTGGATGTGCCAGAAAAGAAAAGAAAAAACAAGGCAGGCAGTAAAAACCACTCCCCATATAAATTAAGGAAGAGGAGCCACTTAGGTACCAAGTACCGTAAAGCTCCTCCACCGCGAAAAGGAAAGGAAGAATCAATGGAGATCAGGAGGGTTGCAGGCTTGGCCTGAAACCGGCTCCATCCTGGTGAGAGTTGATAACAGTACTGGAAAGGGCACGTCTGGAATGGACGAGTTTAGCAGCAAAGTTCACAGAGTGCACATGGAGCTTGGAGGCAAGCTTCGTAACTCTTTGAGAATTAAGACCCAGTTTCTTGAAAGGCTTCAGAGTGTGAGTGTTGTAGATGGTGACGCCCACACCCAAAAAGGATGATGTGGAGAGTAACAGAGGCTCCTTGGAGAATTTTGCAAAGGTCTGTTCCGTTGCGGCGTTCAGCTGGTTCTGAGGTCTGTTGTCCTCATAGTACTTGGTCTCGACGAGGTGGATGTCGCGCCAAGTATTGTTGAGGTCTTTAGGTCGGTGCTGTCTGGGGTTGGTGGCTGTACTAGTGGCTGGCGGTGCTGCTGAGGTGCTCCCAGTCTCCCTCAATTGCCCCCTGCCACTCCGAAGAACCCACCCCCCTACATTAGTTTGTTGTTTTAGTGTTTTTGCAGCGATGGGACTAACCAGCACAAAATCTGGACGGCTGGAGGTAAATCTGTCTTTAACTGGTTGGAAGCGGGGTGGGAGAGCCACTTGGGAACAATTCTACTTTCAGCTGTTTCAGGAATCTGGAGATTTTGCATGGTCATCCGTCAGTCTTATTGATAACCTTTATCTTATGGGATTTGATAGTTTGGGTAATCAATTGACAACGTGTGAGCATTCTAAGAGGTACCCTTAGATGGGATCCTTAAGAGACCCTGTACCGTGTAAGGTCTCTGACCCTTTAATCGCCTAATAATACTAACGTGTAACATGACAGATTGAGAATGTCTGTAAAGGGACAGTGGTGTGGCCAAGCCAACCAAAGATGAGTAGTAGCACTAGCAGCTAGACACACGAGTATGAGCAAAGAGCGCACAGGCGTGGACGTACAGAACTGGTGGTAGCATTAGAGACCATTGCAACGCAAATAACTCACTCCTCTGCTGGATGGTTTTTCCACCTTGCTGGAGACCTTTCTTGGTCCAAAGGGCTCCAAACGCAGACAGCAAAACACTCCCTGCTCAAGTAAGGAAAAGGAGACACATTGGCCAAAGTGCCGTGAATCTTCCCCACCAAAGGAAAAAATGAAACTAGTGGGGATCCGGAGGGCGGCTGGCAGCCCCCCTCAGACAAAAACAGGTTTACCTCTTCCCTCAAGATGCACTACTTGTTGCTCCCATCTCCGCAAAAACAAAAAAGCAACAGACTAGCAATGAGCGGAGGCGGGTTCTTAGGAGTGGCAGAGGGCAATTGAGGGAGACCAGGAACACCTCAACAGCACCGCCAGCCATTAGCCGATCCACCTTCTCCAGACAGCACCCACCCAAATATCTCAGCATTCTCCTACGTGACATTCACCTCATTGAGATTAAATTTCTATGAGGTCACTAAACTGCGGAACCAGCTGAGCGCCGCGCAGGAGCAGCTTAAAGGCCCCTGCTCCATCCTTCAAGGAGCCTCTGTTAACCTCCACACCATCCTTTTGGGAGTGGGTGGCAATATCTACAACAATCACACGCTGGAGCCTTTTAAGGAACTGGGTCTTGAATCTCAGAGAATCGACAAACGTGCTTCCAAGCTTCATGTTCATCCTGTCAACTACCCTGCCAAACTTGTCCATACCAGACGTGCCCTTTCCAGCACTTTTACCAACTCTCATCAGGAGACAGTTTCAGACAATCATAAAGATGAGACGAGACGAGACAGTCAACACAACCCCCACAAATATCTGAGCAATACTCCTGTAGGCTTCTGCAACCATCTGAATCCCCACTGAAAATTATCTCCTGTTTGTATTATGTAGGTGATGTTGTGCGTCTCTGCATCCATTGGGTGTTGCAGAACACAAAACAATATATTTTTCTGACTTCTTCAACTTATGAATTTCCAGGGGCCCCAGATCCAGGCCCCCACACAGCAGCGAGCGGCTTTCTTTGTTCTCTGGGCCTGGTTACAAAAGCTCCTCAATGTAGAAAGTTCAAATTAACAGGAAGATGACGCAAAAAAAGAATCGGTGAAAGTGACGTTAAACCGATAAAGTCAGGATGCTGAAATGGAAGAAAGAAAGAGCCGAATCCCACCACGTTTATCCTACATTTACCCTACGTTTTATTTGCTTTTAACAGGCACACAGGCACACAGATGTGTAAGAGGTTTCACAGAAATCTACAGGATCACTTCCAAATTCATCTTCACTAATCACGTATGGAAGATAGTCCTCATAGTCTAGCGTCTGCCGACGAATGGCAATGGCAAAGGACCGCTCACAAGGCCACCCGCAACCCCCCCAGCTGCTCCAGAGGCCAAACTTGAGAGGAGTCCGCCGCCTCCAACGCCAAGCCCTCCTGACTTGGACGATGAGGGCGATTTTATGTTGATCGGATTGCTGCACAAAAACGGAAGAAGGGTGCAAAAGATTTTTAGATTAGGTGTAAATGCGTGTTGAACACATGCCCTTCCTCGTGCAAATATTCAAGGAAACACTTGGCGGGAGAACTGCTAAAGATCATTCTGAGCCCAATGTGAAACCTAGGCAGATCAGCCATGTACGCGCAACAAGGTTAACATGAAAAGACTGAATGAAAGATTATCAAAAAGCAAAATTTGAAAGGTATTCTGTATGTAAGAGGGGTTGAACAAATAAAAACATGATGCAACAAAGCTCATGGGCACACGTGCAGTTCTAAATAATTTCCGCACCTCACGCTCATAGGAGTGGATGTTGTGACGTCAATGCCTCCATCTCCCACCACTGTTGGTGTTGTGGGTTGTGCCTGTGTGTGAATGAACAACACGCACGCAGTTAGTAACACTGAGCACATTGACTTAGAATAAGGCATCTAAGTTTGATTGTGTCCACTGTATGCAATTAAGCCGTTATACACGCTTCTGTGGTCCTTAACAATCAGTGTTCACTTGAAAACAGCCATGCAAACAAACCGTCATTCAAATTTCTAAATTTGTGCTTTTCTCCAGGGTGCAATGTGTGGTGTTCTGATAGCCTAGCACTCTAAACAGTTCTTAGAATCAACGGACATACCCGCACTTCAGAGGTTGCCATGCTCGGGGCTGGCTGGGAAGCTGTCTGTTGGGGGGGCGATTGACCCTGTGGTCCCTGGGTGTTTATCAATGCAGGTTGCGTGGGTGTAGTTGTGCAGGGTGGAAAATATGGTCAAATAACAGATCAATGAAAAGAAGACTGGGCTAACAGGAACCGTGCCCCAAGTTCTTGTGGTCCAAGAAAATTGTCTGGCTTACGTAATCTTGTCTTACTATTGTGCAAGCAGTGAGCTAACACAAACCCTGCAATCTTGCTACTTGAGGTCCCTCAATTTACTCCCTCTTAATGAATTGATCTACAGAAAGGCCTGACAAAGAGCTGATCACTCTAGGTTACCTATGTATGGCAATTTGGCAGAGGGGGTTATCTGAGGCCCAAAGTGGGTATGGTTTTTGCATGCTCCTAGGGTATGGCTCCCGTAACTGGCACTTTTCAAGCTCAGCCTAATGGATGAGTTCGATGCAGCTGACTTTGAAAAATTACGGGAGCCATACATAACCGGCCGCGGTCTGACCAGCCAGAGCACCAAATTTAGTGATGTTTGATGTTTTGGTGTTTTAATAATAAAGATCATTGCAAAAACAATGGAGCAAATAGACCAAATGCCTACATTCCCTTTGCCCGGAGGATCATGTTACGAACATAACTGCGCAACATTCTTGGACTTTGCGTCAGCGGGTGCTGGACACAGTAAAAGGAGGCTTTACCTGGAAATGGTTTTGTGCCATGCTTTTTTGCCGATTTATGGATGTCAGTTTTTGACTCTTGTCTCTGGATTCATTGTCCCCCAAGAGAGCCCTACCAGCTGAACTGGACGCCCTGTGTATTTGTTGTGGGAGACGAGCATGTGGAACACTCAGTCATAAAGGCAGTTCTACTCCGGCTTGGCTCCACCAAATGAGGGGAATTTGCTCTTGGTCAATCATCCAGAAGCAAGCTGCAGAGCACTCCGCAGATCACATTCATGTGTACAGCTGTCATGCCGGTATCACCTACAGAGGAGGGGCTTCCCTGAGAGATATGCGCTCGGTTGGCATAAGCATCCATCTCCCAACAACGCATTGGAAGGACAACAACAGGGGGACAATGTGCAGCAGGATGTGCAATGTTGAGGGAGCCTTCCGCATGGCCTCGCTCGTTGAAACACTTTATATCCACTTGTTAAATTGAATGAATAATAATTGTCTTCGATTTCTTCGATTTTGAAAGGCCCGAAAATCGCCCGACTGTGGCAAATTAATATTGGCGACTTAAAATTCAACGACTCGCTGTGCACACAATGTCTTTTGTGCCGTCCGTTCCCGGAAATTGTCGTTTCTATAAAATTGGTGGTTTCTAAATGTTTATTGTTTAATAATATATTTTTAACATTGTTTTGTGTTTCATTGCACAATACAAAACCAGACGCAGCCTGTGGGTGGCTGCCCACACACCCCCGCAACTGTTGACTGCAACGACAGAAGCACATAATCCCGGCATTTTAACCTGCAAATTCCTTATTATGAATGTACATCCTGCCTGGAAATTGATTAATGGCGGGTGGCAGACTACTCCAAAGGAAAGAGGCAAAACACAGGTTTATCAATCCATCCTCGATATTTGATTTTGTCTGGATTTTAATTGCATGGGGTGATAATTGTTATAACCAAGCAGCACTACATGCATGCAGGGCGTGCAGCTGTAACAGCCATAATGATCAAAGTTATCCCCATACTCGCACAATGCAGCCATAGCATTACACTCTTCTCATCACAACACACCTATTCAGAAGCCAGAATTTATACCCAGATGTCACTTGCCACATTTGGAAAGATGTCCTTAAATCCACTGATGGCGATGAAGCAAACGGCCAGGCATTCCCCTTCTATTCTTATATCAAAGCCGCATGCATGCCGGTATCACTGACAATGAACATGCTGGCTTCCATAACTTTGACACCGTCAATTTGGTATTTGTTGATACCTCCACATAAACACTAAAAAAATCTTCCACCAAAGTAATTGGCTAGCCAAAAGGAAGCCTTTTTGCAAGGAAAAGAATCGTCTCACTCTCAGATAATTGAAGCAACATAGATGGATGTTAGATGAAGGCTCAATGCTGAGAACAACAAACTTGTCGCTGGCTAGAGGAAAAGCGTGTCAGTGAGAGTTTGTAATCAATGGGTCTTTGACTAACAGAGGTTTATTAAGAACAATTCTGTTTACATGTTGAGAGGGCTGCATGGAGGGCGGATAAATGCCTGGGGTGTGGCCAGTATAATTTTTGACAACGTGCAAGATGATCTTCATGTTTTACCAGATGCTATATCCACTAGGCGTTGTCTGAGCATAGAATTTGCTCATTATACCTCAGCTCTCTTATCCTTTTATAATAATAGACAAACTCTTTTTAAACACAGTACCAGAGCTTCTTCCAGTAAAGCTACTAAAAAACAAGTGGTCACAAAGTCTTCTTCTCTTTTTTAAAAGCCCCCCCATAAAGGTTTGTTTAACATCTCCTCCCTCTCCACGCGAGAAGGAAGCGATGGCTCAAAGCAACGCACCGAGGAGATGGGCTCAGACGAGTCTGAGAAAAGAGTGAGTTTGTTACAAGAGTGCCATCTAAACTGGCTAACAACCAATGACCGTAAAATTGTTGCTCACATTATAAATCCCAGGGGAAATCACATGATTTGTTTATGCCATTGATTTCGCATGACAGGCAATTTGCAAACGAAGTCATTGTTCTAGGCATCAGATGATTGCCTTATGAATAGCGAGCAGTTAGACGTCTTAATGGGCTTCTGTATTTGTACTTTGCTTGAATAGGTTGCTTGTTTCGCCCAAAATTTTACAGCACTCATTCCCCTACCCAAAACAAGGAGTGTAATCGTTGAAACAGGAAAAGGAAAGGAAAAACTATGCAGGCTGTGAAAAACCACTCCCCAATTAAGGAAAAGGAGGCACTTTAAATTAACTGGTGGCGGCTGGCGGTGGTGCTGAAGTGCTCCCGGTCTCCCTCAGTTGTCCCCCGCCACTCCTAAGGATCCACCCCCCTCTATTACTAGTCTGTTGCTTTTTTGTTTTAGCGAAGATTGGAGCAACCAGTACAGCATCCGGACGGCTAAAGGTAACCCGGTTTTGTCTGGGAAGCGGGGTGGAAAGAGCCACTTTAGTATAATCCTAGTTCCAGCTGTATCAGGTATCATTGATACACATAATAAGGTAGTTTGCAACATCACCAGAATGCCGGACTTCAAAAAATCCAACTTTTGTTCGTGGATATAGGCAACAGTTGGCAGCTGGCGACACAACATAAGACACTTCTAAAACAAACTGTGCCTTTTTTCACCTTGCTCTGTTATAAACAGATTCACTTCCAATCGCCCGGATGTTGTTCTAACTGCTACCTTCCCCATAACCCCGAGGTGGTTGCTATAGAGTTACAGTGAGCAGCGGAGAGCAACTCAGCAGCACTACCCGTCACTAGCAGATCCACCAACCTCAGGCAGCAAAGGCCTGATATTTTGAGAAACTTGGACTTGACACCCACCTCATTGAGGTAAGAGGTTACAGATGTTACAGAGTTTACAAAGTTTACAGATTAGGCCATCAGTCAGAAATTGTGATTGCTAGGCTGCGTATGTAATCACTGTTGAAATGGAAGGAGTATTTGTGGCACCGCAGACTTGTAGCAACTGTAAAAAAAACTGAAAGGGGAAAGCATGACGTTGTTTTCTACATTGCAGCACTGAATAAACCAGCAAATTCAAGCGTCTGCCAGGACCAACCGACCACAATAATAAATGAGGGGGGATGATTATCTGTGTGTTCTGGGCACATTCAAAGGAAACACATGGACTATCACACTGAGAGTACTAATAATGAGGGAGACAAATGTTATCATACATAAAAACCATGTGTGGAGAGCAGCTGTGCTCGGCGAGAGGGTCTGGAACATCAAACATGGTCTATTCACCACTCTTTTGCTGCGGGCCCTGCTGCTAGATGAACTCTGAACCAGCACTTGCCTGGCTTAGAAAGTAACGCGTATAAAGCAAAGTTGAAATTAATGAAAAGCAGATTAGCAGGCAATCCCCGTTGCTTGTTTTTCAACACCTCAGCAAAGCAAAACCAGAACCAAGGACTTGTTCGATTAAAATAGTGTATTTATACTCTTTATATCTACCTTGGAACCAACAGCACCTTGCAGCCAAGGTGTAATGATGTTCGTTCTACACAGGGGAAGGCACACTGCTGTTCGAATAATATAGGAATTGCGCTCAGGCAAGCGTCAACATGAACGAAACCTCTCATGTGCATACACTACGTCCTCTGTTCTGTGAGCCAGCCCATTTATCAGTATTATCAAGCGTGTTAAGCGTCCAGCACTGGCATCTCACAGGTGAAGAAGTTTCTTCGTATTATTGTAGGTTCTTCTCCCCTCTCGTTGTGCTTGCAGCCTTAATCATAGAATTATAGAGGGCCAGTGCTCACATCCCCAGTTCTTGCAGTGTGTGACAGTGAGGGCACTGCGTCCTAGTGTTGTTCATGTCAGGTTCAATGTCTGGTCCAGGGCATCCAACAATAAGAGGACAGCAAAGAAGTCCTCTAACATGGTGGCCACTTCCTGTTGTAAACACGTTGTTGTCCGTGGGGGAGCGAGAGCAGCTGACTCAAGCTTGGCTCTGGACTGCAATATCGAGCTCTGTTGTGGACTACAATATTTTCCGGTACCATATTGAGTTTAAGTACTGTGAGGACACTAGACCCCAAAACCAGCAGCACGACGAAAAGGAACAGAACAGAGAGTTCTGAATCAACCTACAAGGGGCCTACTAATTCTCTCCACACCATCCGTTTGAGGGATAACAAAGCCTTCAGAGCTCGATATGGTCAAGCTTCAAAGGCTCAGAAGCTTACCTTGAAGCGCCATACGCATCCTGACACTTGTGCTGCCAAACCATGGTAGAAGTTCCCTATCCAAATTCTGTTACTGTCACCAGTTTTAATGAAATGTGGTTGCAGGCCAAGCCCTCCTGATCCTCTTCCTTATTTCTTTCCCCTTTTAATTTGGAGGGTTGGTACCCACAACCTTTGAGTTTTTGGGGCTCCATTTTGAGATCTCTTAAAAAAACACTGACGACTGCCATTTTTCCTGTATTGGGGGGGATGGATAACTTAGTACTACAACGGCTCTTTATGCTCATTGTCCTTATGCAATGAAAGGCGTGGTCACCTCTTGCACCTGGCTCTACCTTTCTAGTTTTTCCTCCTTGATGCGAGTGCTTGTTGTTGTTTGCTTATACAATCTAAAAAATGCGTAGCAGGGATGAACACTCTCACAAAGAAGAAGAAGAACAAAAAGAAGAAGAAAAAGAAGAAGAAAGAAGCATTCTCATGTCATGAATCACTTCATTCTAAACAATTTAGCAGTGCAAACATGGACGCCAAGATCACATTACACAATGAGATGAAGACATGTGAAAAGCTTGTACCTTTTATCCTAAACAAATCACTTATATACATTTATTTTGGAATCCTCTCACACGGCAACTCTCGTCAGCTACCACACCCTCATCCAAAAGGTCCCGTTGCTAAGCCGCCTACAGCTCCTCCTGGATAACAGAGCAGTTTGCCTTATCAATTTAAAACAGCAGGTACAGTGGAATCAGATCATTGTATTCCACCTAAATCCATGCTTAGTTTCTCTCGGCCAACCTTTTTCAGCAAGCACCTGCGTTTGACAATAAGTCTCACCTAATGCACCGCCAGCCAATGAGGCAAGTCCTCCCCCTCCACCTAAGCCAACGCCTCCTGCCCCCTATGCTCACGGTGGTTAAGAACATGAATTTCATGGTAAAGCAACTTGTGTGGTTTCGGATCTGAGATCTGTTTCAATTATACGTCCAGGCAATTAGTCTAATCAAAAGCATTTGGATACTCACTGAAGCTGAAGGGGCTTTGATGTCAATAGGGTTGCTGAACAACAAACATCAAATGATGGATTGAGTAAGTGCCAAACATGCTACTGTTCAACATTGAATGCATTGCGTATATGTGTGCAGCCTGGTACTGTCACATGATGCACATGGTCAGTAACATTAGGAAAGCATTTGCTGGGGGGTATACTCCAGTAGTGAACAGCAAAGCATACACACCTTAAAGATGATGGAGTGCTTGTGACTACGTCTGCAGTAAAGATAGGTGTGTTGTTGGTGAAGCGGTGCTCATTGATTATTGATAAACAGTCCCAAAGGCTTATTTTCCTTCAACAATTTGGTTTTCACTGGCTGCAATGTTTTTTCCAAAAAAGCTAGCATACATAAGCTGGCACGATTCTGTTGCCCCACCAATTCCACCAGATCCTGTTGTTGTAGGTGTTGTTGGTTGCGCACGCGACTGAGCAGGAGCAGGTTGAGAGGCCACCTGTTGCTGAGCACCTCCCTGTGATCCCCAGGTGTTTTTCAATGCAAATTGCGTGAGTGCGGTTGTGCAGGGTGAAAAAAAGGATCAGTAACAAATAATCATGATGAGACCAAACATGCTCAATTCTGGAAGCTCTAGGAAGCTGGTTAAGCCAGAGTCTGGGGCACGCCTGGTTGCGATTCTGTTGCATCAAGCGCTGCAGACTTGTAAAGCTGTCTTCTCCTCCTTTAGCACGGTCATTGCCACGGCTTTCCGTGTCTTGAGAAGAGACTGAGCGCTGCTTTCCAGGTGCTACATTTCTGCGATGTGGTATGCCGCTGTTTTCAATTGTGAGTTTTTTATTATATAGGGTGGAAAGACACGAGCGGCCAGAAGGCAAAGGCATACCAGTAGTGCGTACCCTTCAGACAACCGGCCTTCGTATTTCAGCGTGTCCAATATGGTGGCCCTTGCAAGTACCACAAGCGCTAACCCTACCCCTACAGCTGCACTTCTTTGCATGACCATTCGGACCGAACGATTAATTTTCTTATAATAAAATTGTGTGACAGCACACTGGCTAAAATCGTTCGTTCGAAGCTCAAGTGACAGCACTGAAAACATACTTCGAAAATTCTATATTTTCTTTCGTGTAATCAAAATGTCAGGTAGCCCTTAACATGCTAGTGAAGCGTCGTTTTAAGAAGCTCCGCTGTATATGTAGGAGGCTGCCCAACCTGGCAGTCTTTAGTGCGCTTAACGGTGTAGTCCTGGTGCTCTTGATGCTCAGCTGCTCTCTTGTATCCGCAGACACCACAGGATGCAGGTACAGGGGAGGGCTTCTAGGGGTGATCTCACTCAGCCTTAAGCTCTGAAATGCCTTGGGCAACAAGTTGACCTTACTGCATGCCTAAATGTGCGTAAATACAGGCCCAACTGTTTTCCTGCCCCTGAATGGGACTGCAGAAAGGGGAACAGCCCCACCACATTGTCAGCAGCAAGTAACAGGAGAGCGTTGCTTTCTGCAGACCCTTGCAACAGCCGTAGCAGCGACATCTCGGATCAGCAGCCAGATGAAATACAGCCACATGCCACGCAGCTTGTGCACTATGCATTTGCACACATATCCCAGCAGCTAATATTGCTGCTGAGCAATGAAAGGGACAGATCGCCCAGAGCCCTGGGTGGTGTGGATTGCTCTGCGACAGGTTCCGGCCCAGCGAAAGATGGTAACAGCGGCAGCAGCAGTGTCTACTGGCATGCTCGGTGCATGCAGGTATTGGCAGAAAGATGCAGCAAGTCCACGATCAGGCAAACTGCGTGCTCACAGCTACCTCTATCCGGGGAAAAGCCTGCAATCCCCATTGACAACCCCTGCCTTCTCCCCCCTTCTTTTGCAATCAGAAGCCCTGCTGCAACTCGTAGACTCCAGCAACAGGTAGTTTGCACAAACGTTCGTGTTCGAGTATTATTGAATGCAATCCTATTAAAGTAATGGGGGAAGGGGGGGTGGCATTTATTCACTATTTGCATGATGTTCTCATTTTACAGGCAGATGAGGGGATGGAGAGACAGCAGCAATTGTCCATGCAACAGTCACAGCCTCCTCAGCAATACAACTATATTCCCCTGGAGGAGTACCAGAAGCAGCAGCAGCAGCAGCAGCAGCAGCAGCAATACAACTACATTCCTCTTGAGGAGTACCAGACGCAGCAGCAGCAGCAGCAGCAGCAGCAGCAGCAGCCTCAGCAATACAACTATATTCCTCTAGAGGAGTACCAGAAGCAACAGCAGCAGCCGCAGCAGCAGCAGCAGCAATACAAGTATGTTCCTCTAGAGGAGTACCAAAGACAGCAGCAGCCACAGCAAGTCCGGGTTCCTGTGGAGACCCTCAATGGTCAGCAAGTCGTGCCTGTGTACAAGCAGTCATCCTCGTCGCCTCAGCAGCAGCCTGTGCAGTACGTACCTGTGCAGTATGCGCCCTCATACGCACCATCGCAGCACGGGCCTCAACTTGACAGTCCTCACCAGCAACCTCAGTATGCACCCCAGCAGCCGCAATATGCGCCCCAGCAACAGCAGAACCCCTCTCAGCCGTCTGATGAACCGCAAGCTGCATCCACGATGCATCTGCCTGAAAGAAAGATAGAGGAAGCAGCTGGAGCAGGGGGGGGAATTACCATCAAGACGTACACGCCAGTGACCGTCACAAACACTTTTGGAAATGGTGCGTGATTTGTAACAGTGGCTGCAACTGTGTGGCTGTATGTAATTTGGCACAGAGGTTGGATGAATGAACGTAGATTAAAAACCATTGATCCGCTCCTTCTGTATGGTTATTTGAATGTGCTTTGCAATTCTTTCAGGTTTGTCTTTACCCCTACACATTAATCTGGTGTTTTTCACTTTCGTGCTTTAATTTTGCTTCTTCCAGTAACTGTCAAAAATTTTATTTTAGCCAAACTTTCAACTCTTATGCAACACAAGCAAAAAGTGCAGGATCAGGACAAATATAAGATAAGAACAAACCAGTACATACACTTTGTCTTCACTGTCACATTGTTTGCATGACTGCACGAGTTTGCTGCATTACTCAAAATCCCGGCGTCTTTGCATCACCCAAAGATTTTGGTGTACCAGGGATTGTAGTAAAATGGGCACGGTTGCCTCCATGGCTTCATACCCAGGATATTGTAGAGGCATGAAATGCAGGTGCAACTCACATACATGCACAGGGAGCACCCCTCAGCCTGCTTCTGCACCTGAATCTGCCCCTACTGCGAGCGAAGATAGCCTGGTAGAAACTTGGCTGAAAAAAAGGCCCAACGTTACTGTTGTGGTGGTCCCCGTCTTCATAGGAGGTCGTCGCCTACTTGGCCGTCCATGGATGAGGATGTTTGGATGATCAATGAGGCGCTATTAGGATGCTGCTGAGGTGTGCTTCGCTTCCTGGATCACAGCATTTCGTGTCACTCACCTTCTAACATCAATCATTTGTGTAAAGACCTCTAAATTTATGCACACACATACACACACAAACTCAGTATCTCGTTAACTCAATACAGCATCATAAAAGGTCTTACCTATTAGTTGAAATAAATTTGATTGTTTTCCGAAACGCAGGAATCTGACCTGGAGCCTCAAGCCAGCATACCAACTGAAGTCTCATGGTTGTGGCATTTAGAGAAGGCCAGGTGCGCTTTTTAAAATTACAATTATAGCTGTAGACGTCTGTAGGTTTTTTGTTGGCAATTACAAACTGTAAATGATGGTAGCAATTTCGTAGCCAACTTAATTAAGAAAGGAGGCTACAGAGGTGAGCCAACCTTCAAGAAAGATCACCTAGCGCAAGCAAGTGCCTTCATCAATATTCAACATTTTACTTCACAGGTGTATCAACGCCAAAGCACATAGAATTATGTGGGGCGATGCAGATACTAACAGGTGAATGGTAGCTGCACCATTCATGCGGATTGTTTATGCTTACAGTCCACTTATTTTGTACGTGGCGTGTGACTTATCATGTGAAAAAGAAAAGAAAAAAGAAATAGAAAAAACTACGCAGGCAGTGAAAGCCACTCCCCATATTAATTAAGGAAAAGGAGCCACTTTGGTACCGAGTACCGTAAAGCTCCTCCACCGCGTTTAGAATAATTCTCAGGACCTGACTTGGTGACTTTGTGATTTAATTCAAATATATTTTGTGCAAGACATTGTGGCAATGCACTTACACACGTGTGTCATTAAAGCTTGTGATGCAGGTTTTAGCTTTATTAGTTGCTTGGTTAAACATCTTGCAATTGGCGCTAATGCAGAGACTGGTGAATAAGCAAAACTGGAATTTTTTCTATTTTGCATTAGGCAGGAGAATGCATTGTAGGCAGGAGAATGTACGGTGCAAGAGTCGTGTTGGGGCTGTTTGATCCTTGACGTAATAACTATGGGTTCTTCACTAGAGTAAAGGGTGACAGTTCTTTG
>Ga0307963_1002544_pt1 | contig 14406 bp, 16 predicted proteins | sample OrgLakmetagen594_FD_201829 | JGI IMG/M metagenome (GOLD analysis project Ga0307963, IMG submission 201829) | Saline water microbial communities from Organic Lake, Antarctica - #594 | ecosystem: Environmental > Aquatic > Non-marine Saline and Alkaline > Saline | place: Antarctica: Organic Lake...
TGCTTGTGTTTGCGCTTATGTGAAAATGTGTGTGCGCTCGTATTCGTGTGTCGTGACAGCATGCGTGTGAGTGTGCGTATATATTTGTTTTGTGTGTGTGTGTGTGTGTGTGTGTGTGTGTGTGTGTGTGTGTGTGTGTGTGCGCGCGCGCTTGTGTGTGTATGTGCGTGCACGTGCGCGTGCGTGTGCGTGTGCGTGTGCGTGTGTGTGTGTGTGTGTGTGTGTGTGTGTGTGTGTGTGTGTGTGTGTGTGTAGGTTGTCAATGTGCAAGTGGCTGTCACCCTTACCTTGACCTCCTGGTCAAAAGGCTCATACCGGTTAAAGCCTGACATCCTGACAGAGATCGTGCCTCCCTCTGAGAACCCATACGCCTCTGTCAAGGGCACCAGCTTCCTATCGTCCTTGTTCAAATGAGAGACATGAATTTTGCTCTCCCCATGCTGCAGCAGCGAGGCGAAAAGGAGCACGGCAAGAAACCAGGCTGTGCTGCCCCATGGCGTTTGCCCCATCCTTTAGGATTAAATTAATAGATTTCAACTTTGGCCTTGGCTGCCCATTTAGATCAGATCTTCCAAGTCTTGAATTAAAATCGAAACAGGTTTTTCCAACTCCATCTACATCCACAAAGAAACTTGGTTAGAAATTTGAGAGGACCAACCCAGGGTTTCCTGGCAAGCTGATTTGGACCAGTGCACTACAGCTCTCTGCAAACATGCAATCTTGTCGACACAAAGCGTGTACGGATAGTTAAACTCCTAAACGCCTTTTTATTACACTTGCCCAGTCTGAAATTGAAAGGACAAATTCCAAAAGTGCACAGATCTAATCGCAGGAACTTCTATTGATTAACAAGCTGTGAGCCTGCCCCGCCTGGTCCTTCCCACACGCGCCTGCACTTAGCCTGCTTTCTGGCTCCGTCCGCCCACTGTGTTTATAGCTTCAGGTTCTGAACACATGTGCCTAAAGTGACCAATTCGTTGTCGTCCTGCATGACTTACTATCCCCCGTTCCCACGGGAGGGTTCCGGCACTAATAAAAAACTATTGGTGTCCTAAACGTTTTTAGAATCTTTCGAAAAAAGCGTTCCCACGAGAGCAATACACTTTAAAGTTATTTTGAAAACTATTGAATCCGAATGAATTCTATTGCACTACCCCCGGGTTGGTCCAATAAACTATTGCGCTAGAGAAGTTTATTAAAAGAAGATTATTTGAATTGTCTAATAGGACGGGACGGATGTAAAGATTAAATATAGGAATACAGTTCCAAATTGAACATCTCGAGTATGCCTTATTTTACAACGCGCTGCTACACTAGTGATCGCACTTTTGACTGATGGCTTCCCCTAACCCTCCACAAAGCGCTCAGTCCTTGCCTCCTGTTTAAAAGACTTGAATGAACAGTTTTGGTAACCATGGTCATCAGTCACAAACAACTGCCTTTAATCCCGTCACACGCATAATTAATATTGTAACGGTGCGTTTACAATAGGTGATTATTGTTTGTAATAAATTTAGAACTAATCCCTCGAATTAACCGCGTTTGAATTAATCACCCCTAAAATAATCACCTTGTGTATACAATGGACGCATTTTATCCAGCAGAACAGGTTGTCGCCTGAAGCACGGTGTAGCTTGGAAGGAAGGGCTGGAACTCTAGACATGCTTGCATTGCGCTTGCATGCACTGGAAAGCGCTGGCAACATCCTTCCAACCTTTGACTGTGTACCCGGAGCCTTTGATTGACCTGATGGAAATTTCTCCAGCCATTCCCCCTTCAATGGAGCTTTCCCAGCCTTAAATTTACCAATTGGAACGTTTGAATGCCATCCAGGAATTAATCACGACTGAGTTAGGTAATCCTGAATCAAACCCCCGCCCCCCCCCAAGATTGAAATTAATCACCATTTTGTAGACGATCGGGGCTGAACGCAAAACGCAATTAATTGATTTAATATAATCTATAATTAATCACCCTCTTGTACGCACCTTTGCAAGGCCTGACAACTGAATCCTGTTCAGTCCTGGGGATTAGTATCACAATTTGATTAGTATCACAATTACAAAACTTTGCCAACTGGCTTGGGAAAATTACCGCGGCTTGAATTGTGCGCCGGATCAGGCTAAATTTAGAGTTGTTAAAATAGAAACATCAGTTATGGCAAAAGAAGGAAGACACGAGGAGAAACATTTTAAAATCAGGCGGTGATTGCAGAGGTCCGTGATGAGGGAGCACGTCTAGGCTGCTTCCCCTTGAGCTGAAGGCTCATGCAACAAAGCTGGTGAGTGAATGTGCATGAGACAGGAGGACCGCAACTTTCTCTTTCACCATGTGCCTGCCAAGCGTGCCCACAGTGAGTTCCCCCTAAGCTCAAGGAATAAAACACAGACACAGGCACAGCTGTATCAAGCTCCTTCACCACATCGGCAACATACAAAAATCCCACTACATACAAATTTGGCGTTCCATCGTGCTTGCATCTGCGTTTTATTGTGGCATAGACAACTGTTTACACGTGCATCTATGCAGGGATGCTGGACAGGGGAATCAGACACATCCTGCCCCTGGGGTTGCGTCCCCTCCTCGCGTTTCCCCACAGAAATGGGTGTGCTGCAGCCACTGCCAAAAGTGGAGAAAGGTGAGATAAGAGGCTGGCTGTGTCCCCCTGACACGTCGGCTGTGCAAAGCTTGTCAGTTGTGAAGCAGTTCACAGTCAGTGCGTACGATCAGGGGATGCAGAGAGTCATCCACGGGCAGTGCATCTCGAGGTTGCACACAATCGGATTTGGTTGACAGACACATCTGTTTTTGTGCAGGAATAGCTTGGCACACCCTGGCCCCTTTCTTGTGTTCTGCAGGTCCCATACACCCTGACGGACAATGAGCTGGGCGACACCTGGGAGTGCACAGGCAATGTGTGGGATCCAGCACACGCATCTTGTGACATCCCACAAGAACTTTCAAACGAGGAGATAGACAAAATTCTTGCCTTGCAGGTAAGTGATGCCGGATCTGTAATTCTGTGAAGGGCATGCTAGAAATCGGTGCAAGCAAGGAAGTACACGCAAGGATGCACAAGCAAGGAAGGCTGCAGCGCACGTGTCTTTAGTCTCTAGGCGTGTACCACCTATGCGCATGTTGCCCGCTCATATATCTGCTTCCTTACGTTTGTTGTTGCCTGACAGACACAGCAAGACAGCATGGATGCTGGTGCCAGGAGCCAGCAGCAGGCGCTACAGCAGCAGCAGCAGCAGCAACAACAACAGCCCCCCGCGACCCCACAACAAGAGGATATTAACATGGGCGATGAGGCAGAAGGGTAAGGGACTGATCAAGTTTGTGTGATACGTTATTGCGGTGACAAAGCAGCGTTGCCGGACCTGCTTCACACTCACACCTGGAAATGTAGGAAGCGCAAGGCCTCAAGTTTTGATGTAAGGGCTATACTAGTGCAAATCGATGTTAAGCTGTTCCAACTGCGGAGTGTTCAGATTGCTGGCTTGGTATTTAGAAACTCACATTCTTGTTTGGTGAGCTGGTCCAATCCCTTTTATTTAATGAGAGCTCATTGCATGCTCTCGGCTACCAACCTCACACTTACAATTTACCCGCCCTGCCTGCTGCCTGCTGTGCACGTCGTCCAGTTACGCATTTCCGAGTGAACACATGCTTATCGATAAACGTGCAATCTCAGCCACTACCCACACCCACACTTTCACCTCCTGCCTGCTATGTTCAATAGTTGGTTATGGCAACACATTTCCAGGCTGAGCACCCATTTGTCCCCAACATCTGAGTATGCACTCACAGCCACCACCCAACACACACACTGCCTGCTGCTTGCTGTGCACGTGGCTGCTCAGTTATGGCAACATTATTCCAGGCTGAGCACCCATTTGTTTCCAACAAACTGAGTATGCACTCACAGCCACCACCCAACACACACACACACACACACAGCCTGCTGCTTGCTGTGCACGTGGCGGCTCAATTACGGCAACATTATTCCAGGCTGAGCACCCATTTGTTTCCAACAAACTGAGTACGCACTCACAGCCACCACCCAACACACACACACTGCCTGCTGCTTGCTGTGCACGTGGCGGCTCAGTTACGGCAACATTATTCCAGGCTGAGCACCCATTTATTTCCAACAACTGAGTATACACTCACAGCCACCACCCAACACACACATACACACTGCCTGCTGCTTGCTGTGCACGTGGCGGCTCAGTTACGGCAACATTATTCCAGGCTGAGCACCCATTCGTTTCAAACAAACTGAGTATGCACTCACAGCCACCACTCCAACCACCCAATACACACACCACCTGCTGCTTGCTGTGCACGCGGTGGCTCAGGTACGGGGATGAGGCAGAGGAGGAGGGCGGGGAGGAGGGCGACATTGAAGGCGGAGAGGAAGATGGAGAGGAGGGTGCTGAGGGCATGGCAGGACCTGCAGAAGCCGCAGCTGCTGCAGCTGCAGGTGTAGATGCACAGAGGTCTGCATGTGGGGGCGCAGCGGGCGGTGTTGGACCAGTCGGCTACATTCCCCAAGGCCATGCAATGCGTGGGGTGCCTCGTGGAGGGGCTGGTGTGGGGAGAGGCAGGGGTAGAGTTGGGCGTAGGGGTGGTGCCCGCACAGGCAGCCTACCGCACCCTGATGGGTCGGCTGTCGGAGGCCACGACGCGTCTGCTGCGTCAGCGATGCTGCCCCCTGGTGCGTGTCGTCAGCGTGCTTGTGTGTGTGCGTGCGTGTGTGCGTGTGCGTGTGCGTGTGCGTGTGTGTGTGCGTGTGTGTGCGTGTGCGTGTGTGCGTGAGCGTGTATATGTATGTGTTTGATAATTTGTGTAAGAGTTTGTGTGTGTGCGCAAGCGCGTGTATGTGTGTGCTATCAGACTATGTTGCTGCGTTTTGTGCGTGCTGGTTGGTGCTTTGACATGTGGGGTGTTAACCTGGTAGGAGGACTGTACGTCATCATCTTTTAGTGTCGAAACCTTTTGTCAAGCTTGCGCTGTTGTGCAACAGACATCCCTTGACAACACGCACACACGCATGCGCAAACGCACACAAGCTCGTACACACGCGCACATAAACACACACACGCACACACACTCATACACACACATACACACACAGGAGCTGGGGCACCCGGCAGGAGAGGAGGGAACCGAGGAGGCCGTCCTCGCGGCTCACAATCGTTTGGCAACCGGCCCCTGTCCGTACCCCTCCCGCCGCAGCCGCTAGCACCACCACCACCACCACCACTATCACAACAGCCACAGCAGCAGCCACAGCAGCAGCCACAGCTGCAGCATCCCTCTGTGACGCCTGCAGCAGCAGCAGCAGCAGCAGCAGCAGCTGCCGCTGCAGCTGGGGTGGGAGGGTGTGGAGTTGTGGGTGTCGTGGATGAGGCCGCGGATGCACTCGTAGGGTTGATGGGTGGGGCAGGAGGGCCTGCGCCAGCACAGCACGCGCAGCAGGCACAGCAGCAGCTGTTGACGCAGGGTGGGGGCACAAGAGGGGCTGGTGGTGGTGGAGGGGGTGGGCAGGATGGGGCAGGGGTGAGTAGTGAAGCGTGATTTGTGTGTGTATGAGCGTGTGTTTGTGTGTGTGTGGAGTTTTGTGGCGCATGAACATGCAGACCTGTTTAATCTTTGAGGGGTAAAAGCGAGCAAAAAAGCAGACCTGTTCAATCTTTAAAGAGGTAAAAGTCAGCAATAAAGCAGACCTGTTCAATCTTTGATGGGTAAAATTCAGCAATAAAGCAGACCTGTTCAATCTTTGATGGGTAAACGTCAGCAATAAAGTGGCCGAACGAGCATCTCTGCTTGGAAGGAAGAGCTGCCTGACTCACATTTTGTATCTGAATGCCAGCTTGCACACATTCCATTTTGCATCGTAGAACAAAGCGCAGTCTTGCGTTCTGGACGCTCTTTTTCATGCATTCCACATTGCATTGTAAAGCAACACGCGTCGTCTCGCGCCGTGGATGCTCACTCACACATTCCATATTGCATCGTAACACGACGGTCTTGTGTGCCAGCTTGCACACATTCCATTTTTCACCATAGAACAACGTGCGGTCTTGTGTCATGGATGCTCTTTGCCTCCTTTGTGCTACAGTACACTAAGAAAGCTGACCTCCCCTCTCTTGCCTTTCAAGCCTGACCTGCTCCTCTAACAGCAACACGCACAGGTAGGGCTGGCCAGAACCATATATATACGGTATATATACGGTATTTTTGGCAGGGAAACCACCAAATATACGGTGTATATATACGTATATATACGGTTCTGGCCAACTCTACGCACAGGGCATGGTCTGCGCCCCACTGCCTCCTCCCGTCTCCCACCCCACTGCTGATGCAGAGCCGCTCGCCACAAACGCCCTCATTCCACTGCTGCTTCATCACACAGCTGCACCATAACCAAGCTAATTGCTCCTCAATCGAAAATGCACACAGGCTGTGGGGGCACATGCCCCAATGCCTCCTCCTGTCTCCAACTCCACTGCTGATGCGGAGCCATTCGCCATGAAACGCTACCCATACTCCAAGCTCACCCTCGCTCCCGGGAAGGTGAGGATGTGGTCGTACACGACTGCTCTAGCTTGAAGGAAGTTTGAGCCTGCTTATTTACTAATCTATAACTCACCCTCGCTCCTGGCAAGGTAAGGGTGGGGTTGAATAGGAATGCCCCAAGCTTGTGATACCGTAGCGACAGCTTAAGCTCACCCTTGCTCCTGGGAAAGTTAGGATGGGGCTTTCTACGTTGCCCTATTATATATAAGCATGGGTAACTAGGGTGCATGATTTTGCCAGCAAGGCTCGACGAGCGTTGTTGAGGGCGAGGCTCGTCAATATAGGCCCTAGTTGGTGCACTACGGTTAGAAAATCACTTTCTGAAACTTGCGCGGATTGAGCCGAGACTTTTTCTGGAGTTAACTTATAATTATTACCGTACTAACGCGTGACCAATGCGCACCCTGATTTTTCATGAATTTGTATGAGTGCATTGCGCGGGGTTTGCGCACCCCTTTCAGTGGGAAAAGTTTGCCATTGCGCACCCCCAATTGCGCAGCAATTGAGGTGCGCAGAGCTTTCTCAGGGGCATTGCGCAGACCCCACTGCGCAGACCCCCAGCAGCAAGCTTGCATGGCTTTGAATTGCAGGTACCAGCATTGCGCGGGTACTTGAGCATTGCGCAACCCACAATGAGCTGGTACATTGTTACAGCCACTACTGAGGTCATGTAAGGAAAGAACGCATATTTGTTCTGTTGTTGTTCCTTCTCTGTCCTGGGGCTAATCCATTGAATCTGTATGCCGAAACTAGATATTCTCCCATTCTACCCCATTCTCATCCACACACAGCCTCAACCCAGCACCCTGCTCATTGCCCTCCTCAACCCCTCCCATCTCTGGCCCTGCATCATGCCTGCTGCAGCTGCGTGCTCCCACTTAGCAGCTGCCCTCTGCTCCAGCTGCCACCCCATAGTACTCCCTAGCTCTGTCAAGGTCACCCAGCACTTCTACCTCTGCTGCTGCACTCCTGTAACGCTGCATTCCTTCTGGCACGCACATACCTATCCATTGCCTACCCAGAATTTATAGCATTAATTAATTTTGCGATTGCGCACAATTGCGCACCGGCTCTCACCGGAATAATTTCCCGCTTGCGCACCCGATTGCGCACTTTGATTCCAAGTGTAGCAAAATATTCATTGCGCGTCTCCATTGCTCCAAAAAAGATAATTAAAGCGCAATGGTCAAGCGTTGGTACGGTAATTAATTATCGTGAAGAGACCAGACTGAAAAGAGCTGTAGGAAGTGTTCAGAGAATCTCTCTTGGTGCATTTCCTGGACAGGCATACGTACAGCAGATTGGCTGGAAACTAGTTCAATATATTCTGATAATATTTAATAATATACAGGGATGGGTCATACGGACTTCTGAGACGTCCCATACGGTATAATACGCTATTAATATGCAATACGCGTATAATACGAAAACGTATTTATGCTGTTTTGGGGGGTACCCTGGGCTTGCACCAACCACCCTCCAACCACCACGGATTGTCCCCCGAGCCTCCAGAACATTATAATGCCTCCTGTTAAAGCCCCTGAGTGGCATCTTGTTGTTGTTATGGGACAGAAGGGGCAGATTTACGAGATGCCAGATGCCAGATGCCATAATTCCAAGATTTCAGCAGCAGTGCCCCCCGCATCCGCGAGCACTTTATGAGGCAGAATCCCAGCGTAGGTGTAGCAGCATGCAAAGCTGACCCGGCAGGAATCCTCAGGGCGTAGTCGCAGCGCTCGCTAGCAATGGGAGAAATTGCCGACGCTAGCGCTCAGAGGGAGGAGCATGCAGGAGAAGAGAGGCCCCGTCACAGGACTACAGCAAGTACATCAGCAGCAGCATCTACACAGTCATTGGACACCTGCAGCAAGAGGGCAGTGACCAAGGCTTGTGTGGATGCAGCTGTTGCACAATTCATCTACGCTACAGGCACCACCTTCTGGGTTGTGGTAGCAATAAGCAAGTGATTATGCTACGTTCTGAGGGGCTGGGAGTTCCTTTGGGGGCTCTAGAGGGCTTGGAAGTGCCTCTGGGGGGCTCTAGAGGGCCTGGGAGTGCTTCTGGGGGGCTCTGGGGGGCTTGTGGCTGCAAAATTTGTCAATTGCCCAAAATCGTATTATACGGAGCAATTAAAAAAATACGGTTAAATACGTGATAAATACGATACGACGTATAATACGCCTACGCCGTATGACCCATCCCTGATAATATAAGAAAATAACGTACAAAATTACATTTGAGATTTGAAAGTCTGACACTTCCCTGAACAAGACTGTGACATCGTGATGTGCCATTTTTCGCGTTTACATCACACAGTTTATTACATTATTATACAGACAATGCGGTCAATTTTCCCGATTTTTAGGAATTTCCAGGGATTTCCCCTGATTTCCCCCAAAAATGGACACCCTAGTTGCCGTCTAGGCATTGACAGCAGTGACGTCGAGGCTCGACGAGCCTCGACTAGAGGCTGGCACACCCTTAATTATATATATAAATCATATATAATTAGGGTTGACCAGAACCATATGTTTATAGGTATATACGGTGTATATACGGTGTATATACGTTGTTTTTGGCAGGGAAATCATCATACATACGGTGCAGATATACGGTTCTGGCCAACCCCATGTATGCGACTGCCCTAGCTTGTAGTTACGGCAACCCTGTTCAGTCGTCCTAGATCCTGGCAAAGTAAGAGTGGCTTTACAGGACTGCCCTAGCTTACGGTTTCCCTAGCTAACGATAAGGCAGAGGCTGCTCGTTTCAAATTACCCCAGCCCCTAGCCAGGTCAACCCTTGCTTGCTCCCGAACTCCCAAGAGCCTGTGCTCTTCGCGTCTACGCTTTGTGTACGCAAAACGTAAGAATATATGCACACACATGTTCTAAGTATGCTTTAGTTACACATGTCTATGTTTAACAAAGGAACTAATTAGCAGGCAGAGCAGGGAGTGGTAATAAATTTCATGCTGGGCCTCACCGGTTTTTGACCAACAACATATTTACCAGCTTTTGACCAACAACATATCTACCAGTTTTCGACCTGCTTACAACAAACCAGTTTTCGCCCTGCCTACCACATACCAGTTTTCGACCAACAGCATATCAAATCCTGCGTGTGTGTTGCAGCCCCACCAGTGCCCTTCCATTGGCACACCAAAACTCACCAGAGCCCTTCCAGTGACACACCAAAACTCACCAGTGCCCTTCCAATGGCACACCAAAACTCACCAGTGCCCTTCCAGTGGCACACCAACACTCACCAGTGCCCTTGCAGTGACACACCAAAACTCACCAGTGCCCTTCCAATGGCACACCAAAACTCACCAGTGCCCTTCCAGTGGCACACCAACACTCACCAGTGCCCTTGCAGTGACACACCAAAACTCACCAGTGCCCTTCCAGTGGCACACCAACACTCACCAGTGCCCTTGCAGTGGCACACCAAGCACCTTGTTTATTGACCCCCCTCAGACCCCTTCAGTTCCTCACAATGTGCGCCCTAACTCTCAGCTATTCATATGATGTTATTAAAGTCGAGCCCGGAAAATGAAAGATGTGTGCAATCAAAATCATTTCCAGGGTAATAAGGAAGGTGTGTGTAATCGAATTCATTCCCAGGGTAGTAAGGAAAGTGGAAGGCCGTGAAACTTCACATAGGAGATAAGAAAATAAAAAGCCCCATAGCTCATAGACTTATGTTTGCTCACAAGAGGATGAGGAACAGGAAATGACCTTTCAGGATGGGAATCATACACACAGGTGGTGTGGGCCAAAGTGGAGGGCCATGAGTGGTGGCCTGCGAAGGTGGTCCGCAGGCGGGCAGTACCCAAAGAGGTGTGTGTGTGTGTGTGTGTGTGTGTGTGCGTGCGTGCGTGCGTGCGCGTGTGTGTGTATGTTGTGTGTGTCTCTGTGTGTGTATACACGCTGGCGCGTGTGTGTGTTTCTATGTATGTATGCCGGTGCATACATGTGTATGTGTATGTGTGTGTATGTGTGTGTGTGCGCGCGCGTGTGTGCACGCTCATACGTGAAAGTGCACAAGTGCAACTCTCTTGTTTTTACCTTGAGCATCTACTGTTAGCCATTGCCTCAACAGCTGCACTTCACATTCTACATGAGTGACCTATGAGTGACCTATGGGTGTGTGTTTGAGTGACCCACGAGTGACTCCAGCTGCACTTCACGTTTATGGGAGTGATCTATGAGTGACCTATGAGTGACCTATGAGTGTGTATGAGTGACCCATGACTGACTTCAGCTGCACTTCACATCTACATGAGTGCCCTATGAGTGACCTATGAGTGACTAATGAGTGACCTATGAGTGACCTATGAGTGACCTATGAGTGACTCCAGCTGCGCTTCACGTCTACAGGTGCCCTGCTCTTCTTTTGCTCACCCCGGATTGTCCTAACACCCTCCTCCCTTTCCTAAGTTCCTCCTCCTCCTCCTCCTCCTCCTGTTCCTAAGTTCCTGGAGAATCTACTTTTGCATCCATTGTGGTCGTGACACATGCACTAAAAACATCACATCCATTGTGGTCGTGACACATGCACTTAAAACGTCACATCCATTGTGGTCGTGACACATGCACTAAAAACGTCACATCCATTGTGGTCGTGACACATGCACTTAAAACGTCACATCTATTGTGGTCGTGACACATGCACTAAAAACGTCACATCCATTGTGGTCGTGACACATGCACTAAAAACCTCACATCCATTGTGGTCGTGACATATGCACTAAAAACGTCACATCCATTGTGGTCGTGACACATGCACTAAAAACGTCACATCCATTGTGGTCGTGACACATGCACTAAAAACGTCACATCCATTGTTGTCGTGACACATGCACTAACAACGTCACATCCGTTGTGGTTGTGACACATGCACTAAAAACGTCACATCCATTGTGGTCGTGACACATGCACTAAAAACTTCGGAAAGAAGTGCTACCTCCTTTTCAAGCAAGCAAGCAATCCGTTGTGTTGCTCAGCGAGCCACACTTCCCTTCATCCATCAAAAGCTGCATCTTCCTCTTAATTGTTGGCTGCACCGTCCACAACGCTCACACCCTGGAGCCCACTACGGAGCTGGGGTTTGATTGTTGTCATAAGAAGCCTGCCTCCAAGCTCCAGCTGCACTCTGTCTATTATGCTGCTAAGCCTGTCCATACACAGCATCAGTATGTTCCCGTACACCATATGTGCGTACCTACACCGCAAAAACAGACGTGCCTATTCCAGTGCCAGTACCAACTCTCATCAGGCGCTGGTTTCAGACCAAGCCTGCAACTCCCCTTGATTGCCACTTCATTCTTAGATTCCCGTGATGGACGGGCCTCACGGCACTCTGCACGTTTTTAGCTCCTTAACCTTGGTGAATACGTGGAGCAGCTCTCACTGGCTGCGGAATTCATACTTCCCCCCCCCGACATAAAAGCTCTGTATTAATTACCCTGTTGCCCCCTGCACAGCATGTTTGCTTACACGCACGCACACACACGCACGCACACACACGCGCACACACACACGCGCACAGACACATACGCGCACAGACAAGCATGCGCACAGACACACACGCGCACACACACGCGCACAGACGTACATACAACGAACACACATACAAACACACTGACACATGCATGCACACAAATGCGCAGGTGGGTCCCCCTCCTGGAGGCCCCCCCTTTGTTCTCATGCACATCCCTGTTGTGTTCTTCACAGCGCATGGCATCCCAGGTATGTGTGCGCGCGTGTGTGCATGCGTGTATATGTGTGTGTGTATGTGTGTGTGAATGTGAGTGTATGTGTGGGTGCGTGTGTATGTGTGGTGCGTGTGTATGTGTGGGCGCGTGTGTGCGTGTGTTGTGTGCACCGTATGTGCTTGTGCATGCGTGTGTGTGTACGTGTGCCTCCTCTATTTAATGGTCGTCATATACGTGTTTGCTTGCGTGTATCACGCAAGTTTGTTAGTGTGCTCTACATGTTTTTGTTCGTATGCACCGTAGATGAGCAGCTGAGAACTGCAAGTCTTCTTATTTGTGTCTTTTGTGTGCTTTTTTTTTGTATGTCTGTATGCGCCGTATGCAAGTGAACAAGTTTTCTTCATCGTGCGAGTTGCACATTTGACTTTTCACGGGGGAGGTGGATGAGCAGCTGGAGCTTGCAAGAGTTACTTGTGTGTGTGCATGTGCGTGTGTGTGTTGTGCCCATGTGGACAAGCCTTTTTTATCGTGCAAGTCACACATTTGACTTTTCACAGGGGAGGTGGTTGAGCGGCTGGAGCCTGCAAGAGTTATTTGTGTGTGCATGTGCGTGTGTGTGTTGTGCCCATGTGGACAAGTCAATTTTTATCGTGCAAGTCACACATTTGACTTTTCACAGGGGAGGTGGATGAGCAGCTGGAGCCTGCAAGAGTTATTTGTGTGTGTGCATGTGCGTGTGTGTGCTGTGCCCATGTGGACAAGCCGATTTTTATCGTGCGCGTCACACATTTGACTTTTCACAGGGGAGGTGGATGAGCGGCTTGAGACTGCAGAGGGCATCATGGCTGCCGGCCTGCGCAACATTGGGGTGGTCTCTCAGGTATTACTGTGTGAGGTGTATGCTCTCGTGCTCATGCGTGGTGTGTGTGTGTGTGTGTGTGTATGTGTGTGTGTGTGTGCACGTGTGGCAAATGTGCGCATGTGTAACTGAGTGTATGAGTGTACTATGTGTGTGTGTGCGTGTGAGTGTGTGTGTGTGACTCTGTGCGTGTGTATGTGTGTGTGTGTACGTGTGTGTGTGTGTTGTAATTGCGTTCACACTCGTGCACATGTATAACATTTTTGTGTGCATGTGTGTTGTTTGTCTGCATGCGTTGTTGCAATCGCACGTAAGGAACCTCAACATTGCATGCTTGCAAAAGTGTTGAAACATATGCTGCAAATATTGTGAGGGTGTACATCTCCTTCATGATGCGTCTGCTTGTACGCGTATGTGTGTGCGTGTGTATGTGTGTGAGTGTGTATGTGTTTGTTCGTGTGAGTGCGTATGTATGTGAGTGTGTATGTGTTTGTGTGTGTATGTGTTTGTGTGTGTATGTGTTTGTGTGTGTATGTTTATATGTGTGTGTATGTGTGTGAGTGTGTATGTGTGTGCTTGTACTCGCCTAAGTTCTTGCTTTGGCCTACGTGCCAGTTTTCATTTGTAGCTGGCCACGCACATTCACACGTACGTCATACACACACACACACACGAAACAATTGCTTAAAGACACACGTCCTCTTTACACCCATGCCATCATTAATTCAATTCACCCACACACCAAATCACAATGACCAGACATATATATTTTAAAAAACACTCACAATCACGCATGCACACACGCACACGCACACGCACACGCACACGCACACACACAAGCACACACACACACCCTCAGGCCCAGCTGCATCAGCCGCCACAGCTGGCAGTGGCTGCAGCTGCTGCAGCTGCCGGCTGCCCGCCCCCACCTCCGCCTGCAGCGTCAGAGGCAGACGAAGCGGAGTATGCATGGCTGCCTTTGGATTGCATCAAGCCCTTTTATGCGGGGCAGGGTGCTGGGCCTGATGGTGGGGCGGGGGCCAGCACGGGGGACGAGGCGCTGCAGGTGTGTGGGTGTGTGGGTGTGTGGGTGTGGGTGTGGGTGTGGGTGTGGGTGTGGGTGTGGGTGTGGGTTTGGGTGTGGGTGTGGGTGTGGGTGTGGGTGTGTGTTTTTAATGTGGGTGTGGGTGTGGGTGTGGGTGTGGGTGTGGGTGTGGGTGTGGGTGTGGGTGCAAGTGCGGGTGTG
>Ga0307963_1002546_pt1:0-12500 | contig 14403 bp, 14 predicted proteins | sample OrgLakmetagen594_FD_201829 | JGI IMG/M metagenome (GOLD analysis project Ga0307963, IMG submission 201829) | Saline water microbial communities from Organic Lake, Antarctica - #594 | ecosystem: Environmental > Aquatic > Non-marine Saline and Alkaline > Saline | place: Antarctica: Organic...
ATGCATGGACACGATGGTGGTTGATGCCCTGCAAAGCACAACAACAAGATGCATGGACACGATGGTGGTTGATGCCCTGCAAAGCACAACAACAAGATGCATGGACACGATGGTGGTTGATGCCCTGAAAAGCACAACAACAAGATGCATGGACACGATGGTGGTTGATGCCCTGCAAAGCACAACAAGATACATGGACACGATGGTGGTTATGAGCACGGTGTGGCATTTCACATTCAGGTTTAAGGTCAAGGAAATTTGAGAATAAAGCACGTACTCAAGGTATTCCCTCCCCAGTGACTGCAAGGGCAGGATGCTTTGCACGGCTCACATTTCAACCAGGTGAAGAGTTATGCACAAAACCACGATCAAAGTGTTGTCAATTACCCCCCCCCCACCCACACACAGCAACTGCGAGGGCAGGATGCTCTGCACGGAACACGTTTCAGCGGCCAGGTGAAGAGTGATGCGCAGAATTAAGGCAAAGCACCACAGTGCAACCAAGTGTTCTTCCTTGGTCATGGTGGCTGTGCTATGTATGACTAACAGCAGAGAGACCTCATTTTTTCTCAATCTTTCTCATTTACAAAGTCCCCTCAGCAGCCAGTGCACGGCGCTCTGCACAGCACAGTGTTTTGAAAATGCTATGGGTATTGTGGAGATGCCACTCTTTTTTAGAACACCTGTTCTCACTCTAAACTTTGACGAGCGCACAATTGTGGGTCGGTGTGGGTGAGGACTGCCGAAAAACGATGCTGCCAAACGGGGAGTGACAGGTCTGTGTGTCCGAGATCTCTTATACCAATATACTATTGCTTTATCAAAAGCATCTGTCACAAAGCATGAGGTCACACAAGATCTGAAATCTGCTGTGACATTGCTTCATGGAAAGCATCTGCCACATACCATGAGGTCACACAAAATATTATGCTAGCAAAAGACGACACACACAGCAAAGGCATGCACACACACACATGCACACACATGCACACACACACAGACACACACACACACCTGGTGATCTGACAGTAGGTAACGAGAGCCATCAGCATCAATGCGTCCAAAAGACTTGAAAATGGTGGACCGTACTGGGACACTGTGGGGGGGGTGGCTGGCGCTGCAGTAAGTGATGATGTCAGAGCCCACAACTATCACTCCCCCTGCAAAGAAAAAGTGTATATGTTTATGTGTATGTGTATGTGTGGTGTGTGTGTGTTTATGTTGGGAATCCGTTTGAGGGAACGACTGAAGGCAAATCGCAGCACAAGCGTAGGCATGTGCTGCAGTAGGTGGCGACGTCGGAGCCAATGGCCATCAACCCTTCTGCAAAGAAAAAGTGTGTGTGTTTATGTGAACGTGGATGTCTGGTCTGTGTGTTTATGATGGGGTTTCGTTTGAGGGTAAGACTGAAGGCAAGTCGCAGCACAAGCGTAGGCATGTGCTGCAGTAGGTGGCGACGTCGGAGCCAATGACCATCACTCCCCCTGCAAAGAAAAAGTGTGCATGTGTATGTGGATGTGTGGTGTGTGTTTATGATGGGGTTTCGTTTGAAGGTTAGACTGAAGGCAAGTCGCAGCACAAGCGTAGGCATGTGCTGCTGTAGGTGGCGACGTCGGAACCGATGACCATCACACAGCTGCATAAATGCCAGTGTGCAATAGTGGATGCTTGGGTCCTGTTAAAGGGTAAGACTGCGAGCAAATTGAGAGCAAGCCATAACCACAGCTGATGACCATCATTTTCCTGCATAAATGCCAGTGTGCAGAAGTGGATGCTTGGGTTTTGTTAAAGAGTAAGACTGCGAGCAAATTGAGAGCAAGCCATAACAAGTCGCAGCACAAGGGTTTGCTTGCGCTGCAGCAAGTGGCGACGTCGGAGCCGATGACCATCATTTCCCTGTATAAATGCAAATGTGCACATGTGGATGCTTGGGTTCTGTTTCAGGGCAAATTCATAACAAGGTGCAGCACAAGGGTTGCTTAGCACTGCAGCAGGTGATGGTGATGACACGAAGATCTTGCACTATGCACGTGAAAACGAACAACTATAACTTGATGTGCAAGTAGAGCGACACTCCCTCAACAAGAAAAGAGAAAAAAACAACGATGGGGATCAGGAGGGTAGCAGGTTTGGCCTGGAGCTTGCTCTTGACGAAAGTTGGTAATGGTACTGGAAAGGGCACGTCTGGAACCTTGAGAGGTAATTTGCAGACTCAAACAGCAAGCCAACAGCGCGTGCACAGTCTTAACAAACGCCCTGTTGGCGCACTTTGTGGAGGGATAACACAGCTAGCCAACAGTGCGTTCACAGCCCCAACTAATAGACGCCCTGTTGGTGCAATTGTGGGATAACACAGCTAGCCAACAGCGCGTGCACAACCCCAACTAATGGACGTCCTATTGACGCACTTATGACGACTTTTACCCAATTACTGACCTGCTTGCTGGAGTGCGTTCTCTGGAATGAAAGGACGTGGACCACACATTACTGAATGCTCCCTTGGGCCTCACAACCCCACACCCACACAGACAAAGTAAACCGCAAACTCCCACAACCAGGCGGACCCGTTTGGACAACGTACACCACAAACTCACCTAAGGGCGCTGGCACACTGATGAGCAGGTTTGCCCCGTTGTCCAAATTCTGCTGGTTCAGGCCCTTTGGCCCCTCTGCCAGATCCTGCACATACACACACAAACGTGCATACAGCTCATTGGTCATTACTCATGTGTGCTGACGTCGTGACTGCGTACGTCATGCTTAGAGCCTTTGCTTCCACTGGCAGATCCTGCGCACACACACACAAACATTCATACATCTTAACGGTCATTACTCATGTAAGCTGACGTCGTGACTGCATACATCATGCTTAGAGCCTTTGGTTCCACTGGCAGATCCTGCACACACACACAAACATTCATACATCTCAACGGTCATTACTCATGTAAGCTGACGTCGTGACTGCATACGTCATGCTTAGAGCCTTTACTGTTGTTCACGGGCTACACAGTACCTGTCCTGACTTGGCACATGCAAAACACAGGCTGAGGAGCTCAATGCCTTGTGAGCATGTGACACGCACACACATACACACACGTAATTTCCAACAGTTTTGAGAATAGCTTGTGAAACAAAAGACGCAACTGTGTGGCAAGCCAAGAGATGAGTCATCAATAACATGGAGTCTCACGTTCACATGAACACAGGTTAAGAGCTGCATACGCACCTGAACTATCCCTAAATTGTCTAACTCATTAGAATGCCGCTCTTCATTGCAAAGACCAGGCTGCCATCTCAGAAATGGTTGAATAGGAGCAGTGAGGTGCAGAGGGAGTGCAGCCCCCTCTGAATCGCTCTCACAACATTTGGTACAACTTCAATGCAGGTTGCAGCGCAGGCTCCGCCCCATTTTTGTGATCCGCAGGATCACACCCTACTTGTTAGCAAGACAAGGACGGGCACACAAACACGCACAGACACACACACACATACACACAAACACACACACACACAACACACACTCTAGAGCTCACCCCATATGAGTTGAGGTGCACTTCGTAGCTCTTCAGATGCTTTGCCTCTCGGCTGTCCTTGTACAGCACGGCGACGGTGGGCTGTGCACAGCCTGTGGGTTGAGACATGCAAAGGTGAGGGGTGCATTATGAGCGTGCTTGGGTGCAGGGGGGTATGAGGCTTGTTTGATGCACTAGGTGCTGGCTTTGACTAGAGGGAGAATTGAGGTTTGTTTGATGCACTAGGTGCTGGCTTTGATCAGGGAGAATTGAGGTTTGTTTGATGCACTAGGTGCTGGCTTTGATCAGAAGGAGAATTGAGGTTTGTTTGGTGGATGCTGGCCTTGGTGCAGGGGGGGTGGAGGTTTGTTTGTTGCACCAGGTGCTTGCTTTAGCGCAGAAGGGGCGAGTTAGATTAGGCCCAATGTCTCTCTCCTTGGTCTTCCCCCCTCCTTAATGCATCACCGGTGCCGAGAGTGTGCTCAACACCTGGCCTCTCTCTACTTTAGTGTTCACTTTTTCTGTTGCTGGGTGCGCAGCCTGTGCAGAGAGTGCATGCAACATTCAAATCTGGTGCGTCGTTCACTGCTCTGCTGTCACTACTACTGCTGCTGCTGCTGCTGCAAGTGCTTCTGCTGCTGCTGCGATCCTGTTGCTGTGCACTCTGCTGCTTGCCCTCCTACCCCTACTTCACTTTGTGCGTGGTTGTGTGGAAACAAATATGACCATGACCGTTGCCTGTACCTTTATGATCACTGCCTCTTGGTCAGACAGATTCAAACTGCCTTTTGGTCACACAGGTTCAAGAAATGTCTGCGCCACACGCTTATGAAATTCCATGCCAAAAACACACCAACAGATTTAAAAAATGTCCGTGCCACACGCTTTCGAACTCACCTGCCAAGAACACAGTGTATCGAGCTCCTCCGCGCGGCAGCTGAAAGTTGGCTGCTCTTCTGAACAAGCAGAAGATATCCCTCACATCTCAAAACACACCTGCCAAGAACGCAATGTCGATAATGCTGAGCTCCTCCATGCGGCAGATGAAAGCCGGCTTCATGGGCCCATCCTCCATCATGGGCACAATCTGAGAGAACAGGGGCAGGATAAAGTGTGCATGAGCGTGCTTTGTAGAAATGGGGATGGAAAAAATGTGAATGGGTATGCTTTTTATTGTGTATGTGTGTGTGTGTGTTTGAGTGTGTGTGTGTGTGTGAGTGTGTTTGTATGAGTGTGTGTGTGTGTGTATGTGTGTGTGTGTGTGTGTGTGTGTGTGTGCGAGAGAGAGAGAGAGAGAGAGAGAGAGAGAGAGAGAGAGAGAGAGAGCAGCTTCATGCGCTTGTCCTCTCCATCATGGACACAATTTGAGAGAACAGAAGCAGAGACTAATATTACCAAAGGCCTTCTGTGACGAAAAGCTGAGAGCAAGCCTACCACAAGCTGCTCCCGGTCCACTCTGTTATCAACAAGTAGAGAACACACACACACACACACACACACACAAACACACACACAAACACCTTCAGCAGGCCGTCATACAGCAACAGCCCAATCAAACGCTACTCTGGGTCCACGGTTGCCAAAAAATAGAGAAAATACAAAACAAGGCATACACACACATACACCTTCAGCAGGCCATCATATATCATATAGCAGCAAACCAATCACACGCTGCTTCAGGTCCACGGTTGCCAAAAAGTAGAGAATATACAAAACACGGCGAACTCACACAATACACACACACACACCTTCAGCAGACCGTCATACAGCAACAGCCCAATCACACGCTGCTCCGGGTCCACACTTGTTAGCTGGCCCTCATCACAGGGTCGGCCTACGGGCTCCTTCAGGTCGCCTTGGGCCTTGGTGACAAGATCCCCTGGGTAGAAGGATAGCAGCAAGTTTCGGTTCCCGTACATTAAAAAAGATATGAACACGAAAGTGTGTGTGTGTGAGTGTGTGTGTGTGTGTGCGTGTGCTGGATGATGGTGCCCTGGCTACCACTCACGGGAGCTGGGAATGTACTCCAGAACACAGAACTTCAGGCGCTCCACCAGGACGAACAGCAAGTCATGGTCATAGCCCTGCGGGTTGTGTGTTGGAATAGCATATAAATAGGGTTAGTGCAGGGTTCCATCAGGGTTTAGCATCCGGACAAAACACGCCCTGGTGCTTACCTTGGGTCGCAGTAGCTGCATGTTCGTGATCCGGCCCCAGATGGGCACATCGTACACGGCCTGGACAAGGTGCGCACAAGGTCACAACCGGTGGTTGACACTCAGACACAATGCATGCGCGTGGAACAGTGCTTCCACTTCAAGCAGACCCCATTTACCTCAAGCCCACTCCCAGTGGAGGTGTGCAGCTCAATGTGATTGGATTTCCTGCATTGCCGAGAAGGAAAAGAAGGGGGATGGGCCCACTGAACAAACTTCATGCCAATACAGGTTGAACTCTCATCAGCTTGGATCCGGTCCGAAACACCCCGTACCCGACGATCAAATTAAGGCTGTCACTGCTAACAAAGTTGCCGACCAGGGAGGTCACTACGCGAGTTGGCTTCTGCGCGGTGACGACGTAATTGAACGCGCCATTGCTGACGGAGGAAGGATGAGCCTCGTCTATTTCCATTTTTAATATATTTTACTCGATGTGCTCGATGCCAGCAGTTCCACAAGAAAAAACCCTACCAAAAAAAACCTGATGCAGAAATCACACACATACATGCAAACACACACACACGTGCAAACACACACACACACACACATACATGCAAACACACACACGTGCAAACATAGAAAGGTACGTTTGTACGCACGCTCGCACACACGTTCTTGCTCACACACATGTACAATTACACAAGTACTCGCATACATATACTCTCTTACAAATGCATTTACTTGCAAATTCGCACACGCGAAAACATGCGCAATTTTGTGTGCGACTCCTAAAAACTGCGAACGCGCCAGCACGCGCCCTGGTTTTCGTCACTTTTCCTGCCGTTGGGTGGGGACTACGCTGGGTCTCACGAAGTCTCTGGGTTTTGAACCTGTGAACCTGCTTCTTAACACCCACCTGTTAAAAAAGGGCAATGACACGTGCTGCTGGACGCATTTTGTACAGAACCCCTCAAACCAGCCAGTCTAGTCTACTACATGATTTCTTGCTCTGTAAATTGCCAAGGGGGGTCCAACATGCTGTTCCTTCGAGTTTTGCCGATGCCGTTTCCTCTATCCAGTCTTTTTTAACTTCTTGTCTGATCTTGTCTGATCTTGACTACATCCTTGCAAGGAGAAGGAAAAAAACTGCGGGGACACTGAGAAACCACTTTAATACCAAGTACCGAGCACCGTAAAGGGGACCACCACAACAGAAAAGGTAATTCAAATGGGGAGCAGAGGGTTGCAGGCTTTACCTGTCACTGGTGCTCCTGACGAGAGTTGATGCATTAGAAAGTGCGTGCCTGGTATAGAAGAGTTCAGCAGCAACGTTGACAGAATGCACGTGGAGTTTGGCAAGCTTCCTAACTCTTTGAGAGTCACGACCCGAGTCCTGAAAGGTTCCGTGGTGCGTTTTTGTCTCTCTCTGCAACCGTGATCTTTGCTATAGTTTTAATTTTAGCTCACCAAATAACAAATCATCAATTATGAGCAGTGTACACAGCCGAGACGCGCGGGCAGTAAGAAAGTTTTCTTTTGCGCACTTCCGCACACACACTCATACACACACGTTCACACACTCTTGCAATGAGCACGTATGCAAATGTATTACGTGCCCAACAATTACGCACAATCTCGTGTACGCACAAAAACAACGCACCTGCACGCTCAAGCCCCTAGCGAGACCGCCATCTTTCTCGACCATCAATGCACGCACTTGATTGCTCGCGTACATGTACACCCTAATCCTAGCACACCTGCCTGTGCTGCGGTGCGACCTTACCATCTGCCAGCATTTGCTAGCTATCCAGGTCTGTCTGGCCTCCCAAAGCATTGTGCCCCAAACTTGCGCCGTGCTCTTGTAGTCCTTAGCACAGGGACTGCACATTGCCTGCTGGGTGGTTGGCCCTCACATAAGAAGAAGAGGAAGAAGAAGCTGCTGGGTCACAATCCCCCCGCACACACAACCGGCGGGATCGAGGCAAACGCGATCTGTCGACCGGGCGTAAACAAATAAATTAAAGGTTTATTTATGAACGTATGGATGGTTCGTCGGTTGGAACGATTTTGCATCGAAAAAACCCTCTCACATCTGACAGCTGAGGCGTAGCAGGCGTACAGGTGGGTCGCTATACGAGTGTGATGCCCCCGGATTTGGCCGCGGCAGGGGAGAGCGGGGCTGAGGGGACGAGGAGGAGGAACTCAGACTTGGGGCATCCCTCTTCTGGGGCCGGAGCACAGCAGAACAGCAGCAACGCAATTGCAGCAGAGAGATTAGGGGCAGTGCACAGCAGCAGCAGCAACGCAGCAGGGGCGAGTGCGGAGCAGGGAATCCTTCCTCACATAACCAACAGTAGCAGCAGGAAAAGACCCCAACCGCCACAGCAGCAGCAGCAGCAGCAGCCCCTCGACCCCGGCACCAACAGCAATACAGCCAGCGAGGAGGCAGCAGCAGCTGCGGCTGCAGCGGAAGCCGTTGCCCACCCCCTCAGGTTTCTGTCCAAAATCATCGAGAGCATTCAGGCCACCGACCGCGAGCGCTACTTCATCTTCCCCGTGGACGAGCGTGGCGCGCCCAAGTACTACAGCATCATCAAGAGCCCTATGAGCTTCTCGGTCATGCAGCAGAAACTGGACGCGGGCGCGTACACGTCCTGGCGCGCTTTTGTCGCAGATTTCGAGCTGATTGTGACCAACGCCCGCACTTACAACACCAACAAGACACGCTGCTACAAGTGCGCGCAGACGCTGCAGCGCAATATCAACAGGATCCTGGGGCAGCACGAGCTGGACATCCGCAAGGCCTTCACCGCCCTCTTCCCCCTCACGCCTGGCCCAGGGGGGGGGGGGGCAGCAGTGATAACCCACGGGGTAGGAGCAGCAGGCAGCAGAGAGTTGGGGTGGGGCCAGCCTGAGACCACCAGCAAACGCTCCACCCCTCAGGAAGCAGGCCAGCCCGTCACCCTCAGCACCAGCTGTGGCCTGCAGCTCACCGTGCCCTCCTCTACCCCTCCTCCGCTTCCCACAGCAGCAGCACGTGAGCAGCAGCAGCAGCAGCTACAGGTGCTCATGCCCCCTCCAGCGCGCCGTGTCCCCATCTGTGACCACATCTCAGACGATGAGGACTTAACAGGAGGAGGTGTAGCGCAGCAGCACCAGCAGTACCAGCAGCAGCAGGGGCAGCAGCAGCAAGGGCATGTTCAGGGGGGAGGAGAGGCGAGTGGGCTGGTCCCCCTGGAGACTCTGCTTGTACAGCTGCGCATGGCTGCCCTCCGCCAACCATGGGCTACAGAGCGAGCGAGCCCTGGGGTGGCCCCCTCATTGTCTTCACCTCCTGCAGAACCAACAGCATCTCACCAGCAGCAGCATGATCAGCAGCAGCAGGGAAGCAATAGTGGTCTGAGCCAGGCATGGAAGGACGCCCGGCGGCCAATCGAATGGCAGTGCCACTGGTTGGAGCTGCGTCGCAGGGAACTACTGGCTCAGCAACACAGGCTAGAGGTGAGATTACGCTCCTTGCGCTTGCACATTGACACTTGTGGTCGTGCCCACGTGCAAATCTCACGTTGCACACTTTTGCGTACTTGAGCATATGTACACGTGTGCATACTCACAGGGATACCAGCATGATGCATGCACACCAGCACGCATGCACACATACACACGTGCATGACATACGCATGTACGTGCACATACAGGCATGTTCACACACTGACACACACGGTCGCACGCATGTGCACACATGCTCTCATGCACACACGTACACACATGCACACATCTATACGTACATACCCACAGGTACTCCTGCAGCAGCAACAGCAAACAACGCCCGCACCTGCACCCCCCGCTGTAGCCTTGCCCAAGCAGCAGGAGCAGCTGACGGCCAGCGTGCAGCGCTTCTTAGGCCACGCCACCCTGACCCCCCCACCTACGCAGCCCACTATCATCCTGCCCCCTCCGCATGCACCCCAACCGGCCACTACTGCACAGCACCAGCACCAGCCACAGCAACACCTCCAGCAGCAGCAGCAGCAAGCCGCGGGCATGCATCAACCATGTCCACCCCCTCACACGCTTCTGCTACAGCCTCCCCTTCCTCACAGGACCCACTTCCATCAACTCAGGGCAGGGCACACGCAGCTGGGAGGCAGCTTGCGGGACAACACGGTGAGGCTGAGTGACTTGTGTATTTCGTGCGTGTGTGTGTGTCTTTTCTTTCTGTGGGTGGATTCTGTGGGTGGATCACAGCGAGAAATGACTGCTGGTTTATGTTGGTAGGCATGCTTTGCATGATGTTATTATGTTCATGAGAATACCTGAAACATCTCTAGACACTCAGGTGTGGATGCATCGACGCACACACACACACACACACACACACACACATACACACACATACACACACATATGCGTACACCTGCAGCAGCAGCAGCAGCAGCAGCAGCCGTCGCAGCAAGGGAGCAGCGGTGCGTTAGAATGGCAGCATGGGAGCAACGGCGCTTTAGAAAGGCAGCAGGGCGAGGCCATGGTTATCGACCAGCAGCAGCTTCCTCATGGGTTAGGAATTGCTCACTGTGAAGGGGGCATACAAGGGCAGGCCAGTGTGCCGCCGCCCGCCCCGTCGCTGACCCCCCCTGCAAAAAGGAGAGGGAGCCGTAGCAGCAGCAGGAATGCTCAGCAGCAGCAACAACAACTGCAGCAGCAGCAACAAGATATGCAGGGGCGTGGGGCGGAGGCTATGCTGCCTGGCGCGCTGTTTTCTGGGTTTGAGGTGCTGCAGCAGCATGTCCAGAACGTGCGGCAGAGCCTGCAGGTGGGTGTGCTTGTGTGTGCGTGCTTGTGTTCGTGCGTGCGTGTGTGCTTGTGTGTGCGTGCTTGTGTTCGTGCGTGCGTGTGTGCGTGCTTGTGTGTGTGTGTGTGTGAGAGAGAGAGAGAGAGAGAGAGAGAGAGAGAGAGAGAGAGAGAGAGAGAGAGTGTGTGTGTGTGTGTGAGAGTGTGCATGTGAATGCGTGTGAGTGTGTGCGTGTGAGTGCGTGTGAGTGTGTATGTATGTGTGTGAGTGTGTGCGTGTGTGTGCATGTGAGTTTCAGGTGCTGCAGCAGCATCTCACACACCATAACACACACAGCATACGCCATGCTCCAGCGTTTGCGTTGAAAATGGTTACATTTTGAACGCACCCCCGATGAGGCGGCAAATTTATTTGGCTGGTTAGGCAGGCAGCAGCATTTCATCCAAGAGAGGGTACTAATTATGCCATTATTTTTGCATGGAAGCGCCCCTGATAATGCAGGCAATCGTTAGCCTGTTTGGCAGGCAGCAGCATTCATCTAAGGGAGGGTACTAGTTATGATGTGGTTTGTGCTTGGGAGCGCCCCTGTTGCGGCAGGCAATCGCTGGCTTGTTTGGCAGGCTGCAGCATTCATGCAAGAGAGGGTACTGGTTGTGCCGTGGTTTGTGCTTGGAAGCGCCCTGTTAAGGCAGTCGGCTTGTTTGGTAGGCTGCAGCATTAATCCAAAGCATCTGACATTTTTCATTCTTGCACTAAATTTGCTGTTCATTAAAGCACCTTGTGGTCCACACAACACCTACACGTCAAAGAACACTGCACCCTTTGTCAAAAAGAGCGACAGGCGGCACTCACTTGGACAGAAACGCATGCTCTCACGCGCACACGTGCAGTCACTGTGCTCTGCATTTAGCTTATAGCTTATATTATATAGGCGCGGCGTCGGTACATGAGCAGCTTCTGCACTGATTGTTTCGCGACGTGCTCTTCCGTGCGCGTGCACACGCGCTCTTACACACACACACACACACACACACACACGCACACACACACACGATTGTCAAAAGCTACACAAGCAGCACTTTAACAACATCGCATGCTGTCACGTGCACACGTGCCATCACTTTGCCCTGCGCAGGCTGCGTTTAGCTTAGACAGGGGCGGCATTAGCACGGGGGCAGGCAGTCGCGCAGGGTACAGAGCTGCAGGCGCACTGCGCAGGCCATCGTCACGTGCTGGTGTGTTTTGGGTCGATGTGTGTGTGTATGTGCGCAAATAGTTTGTGTAGCAAGGTGCATGTGCGGGTGCGAGGTGACACAAACAAATGCTCCAGCTCTGGTACCTGCATGTTAAACCTGTGTGCTCATATTTTTCTTTTGCTAGTGTTGCACTGCTCCTAAATTTGTCACATCCTTGAGCGAGCGCACGTGCCTAGGGCTGGCCAGAACTGTATCTATACTCCGTGTATGACCGTATATCTGGTGACTTCCCTGCCAAAAGTACCGTAGATACACCGTATATATATATATGGTTCTGGCCAACCGAACACATGCCTGCTCCTGCTTGTTGCACAATTTTTGGCACAATGTATTGGTAGGGTTGGCCAAGGCCTGGTGCACCAGATGCACAGAGACAAGTGACGGCCTCATTTTGCCTCAATTATGTACACACACACACACACACACACACACACACACACACACACTCAATCACACACAGGAGGAAGAGCAGGGGGTGGTGGAGGAGGGGGCCTTACTGTGGTCACGCGACCCGGCACGGGGGGCTTTGAGTCCGTCAAGCGCAAGCGCAGTGACGGCGACTTAGAAGGCTCCGCACGCATGGAGCGCTCCATGGTGAGCTGCAGACACACATGGGCAAGTCCGTCATCGTGCTTTGAGTCTGCCAAGGGCCCCCGTGCGCTCGTAAAGATGGAAAGGGCTCCACATACACAGCATGCTTAAATTTGAGTTGCAGCTACACTAATGTATGTTTGCTAATTGTTCCTTGAATCCTGCCTGTCAAAATGTGAGTATGGTGAAA
>Ga0307963_1002547_pt1 | contig 14403 bp, 9 predicted proteins | sample OrgLakmetagen594_FD_201829 | JGI IMG/M metagenome (GOLD analysis project Ga0307963, IMG submission 201829) | Saline water microbial communities from Organic Lake, Antarctica - #594 | ecosystem: Environmental > Aquatic > Non-marine Saline and Alkaline > Saline | place: Antarctica: Organic Lake...
GTGCGTGTGCGTGTGTGTGTGTGTATGTGTGTGTGCGTGTGTGTGTATGTGCGTGTGTGTGTGCGTGTGCGTGTGCGTGTGCGTGTGTGTGTGCGTGTGCGTGTGCGTGTGTGCGTGTGTGTGTTTGTGTTTGTGTGTGTGTGTGTGTGTGTGTGTGTGTGTGTGTGTGTGTGTGTGAAACAGATACTGGGAAATACATGAATGCTTATACCACTCTTCACGTTTGCTGCAAGATTTGGGAAGCAGATTGTGGAGGCTTGTTGCTGCTGCTGCAGGCATGCACAAACATAACGTGAGAAAAGAATGCTTGCGTATAATAAAAATGGGAAGCAGAGTGAGGAGCCTCACTGCTGCTGTTTTGCAGCCTCATGGTGTGCCTGGGTGCCTATCATTTCTGGACGTTTGAGACATGTGGCTTACGTAGGTGGCTCGTTAGCAGGGTTGCCCAAAACCATATATATATACACACCGTAAATTTGGCGATTTTCCTGCCAAAATTGCCGTACATATGCCATATATGTATGGTTCTGGCCAACCCTATGCACATCATGCCCTGCGACGATCTAAGCGACAGCCTGGCTTTTGCTGGGCCCATTCACAACACCGCAGGTCCTGCTTGAGAGTTCCAACACAGCCACTGTAGACGCGTCCGCAGCAGCAGCAGCAGCAGCAGCAGCAGCAGCAGACACACTGGATAGATCCTCAATTGTATTGACGGAGCCAAAGCGAATGAATGTGGGCTGGTCATTGCCGGTGGAGCGTGCGAGAGGTATGTTTGCAGATGAAGCTTTCGTACTTTTGCAGATGGCACGCACAGGAAGGAAGGCGTCTTGCTGTTTAGAGAGATTTCGGCATGGCTCAATCATATTGATATATAGCTAGTCGGTTGCGTGCAGATGAAGTAGGGGGGGGGGGGGTTGATTGGATGGAAGTTTGTTGGCTCTTTCTTTTTGTGGGGGGGGCTTTGGCACAGGGAAGAACAGTGCTGGGCACGTGTATGTCTACTATAAAGTGATATTTGATGATATGGCATTGCTAAGCGATGCCTGTGTGATTGGTTCTTCATTGTTATCCCGCTGCTTGTTTGAGAGACGCTTGAGCACGATGCCTTCATGTGTTCCCTCAAATTTAAAGGTCACAGCACTTTCCTTCTCAAAAAGCCCTTATACCTTCTAAATTTAAGGTCCGCTATCACTGCCCATTATTTCTTTACATTTAACCCCACTCTTATCAAACATTAATGCGTTGCAAAAAACAACGTCCTTTATCATTGCCCATTCTTCCATCACATCTATTCTTTTTTCTAAAGTCTTTGTACACTGCAAAAAAAAAGGAGCCTCATGCGCTGCCCATTGCCCTCTTACATTCCCATTTCAAATTTGAAAGTATTTTGTTTTGCATCCTCTGGGGTCTCAGGATCACCATTTGTCCCCCCCACCCCACACACAGAGACACACACATGCACACACACACACGCACACACACACACATACACACACACACACACACACACACACACACACACACACACACACACACACACACACACACACACTCAAAACACACAGACACACACACGCTCTTTAAAAGTGCTAATTATAGTAGGAGCTATGCTGTTCAGAGTGCATGAAGAATGTCACCCAGCTGCTTTTATAACGCTAGTTAGAGCCCCCCTTAATTGCTATGTCAATGTGCATTCTCCCTGCTCGTACAGATCTGGAATCGCTGGTGCTGCATCCCTTACCCTTGGCTTTCCATAATGTGGTCATGGAGGTTCAAAATGGCTTCATCAACCAGGTGCAGGTCGTGCGGCGCTTGCTGCTGCACGAGCGCCTCAAGGTGCGTTATGTGGTGTGTGGCTGTTTGTGTGTGGCTGCTGTATCTGTCTGTGGTTTATTTCTGTAATTGCTGCTGCACGAGTGCCTTAAGGTGCGTTGTGTGGGTGTGTGGCTGTGTGTATGCGCCTTTGGTGTGTGTGTCTTTGATTGCTGCTGCACGAGCGCCTCAAGGTGCGTTGTGTGGTGTGTGTGGTTGTGTGCGTATATTTTTGGTGTGTTTCTATGAATGCTGCTGCACAAGCACCTCATGGTGCGTTTTTGGTTTGTGCCATATGCCTGTGGTGTGTGTCTAAATAGCGTGCGTGGGTGTTTGTGTGCGTACATGTGGGTGTGCTTGCTTTTTTGTGTGGTGTATTGTTTATTGTTTTGCTAGTGTGTGTGTGTTTGTGTGCGTGCATGTGGGTGTGCCTTTGTGTGAATTGTGGTGCAAAAACACAAAGACCTGCACTTTCTTCTATTTGTAGGGTTGGCCAGAACCATATATATATACGGTGTATCTACGGTATTTTCTGGCAGGGAAATCACTAAATATACGGTCATATACGGTGTATATATATACGGTTCTGGCCAACCCTACCTATTTAACACAGTGCTCCAGTGTCCAAGTTTGTCCATATTTTGAGACGCTTAATACTCAGAAGGGCCCCATACCCAACATTAAGAGCACCGACAAGGTTCCAGGAAAACAGGGAGCAGCCGTTGGACAGCAGCACACTGTCTTTGGAAATCTCAATGCCTGGAGATTATGTGCGCCCTTGGTTCCCTCCAGGATTACCACGATTTAGAGGGAGCAGCTTCTGGGCAACATTGCACCGTCCTTATATATTTACATAGCTCTTTGCCCACACACTTCTTCTTTTCTTTCTCCCTTTGACCTCTTATCCCTGCAGAATTACATGGAGCAGCATTTGGACAGTGTTGCATCGTTATCAAAAAGTTCTTCGCTCACGCACTACTTGTCTTTCTTTCCCCCTTTGCCCTCTTATCCCTCCAGGATTGATTGGAGCAGCTTCTGGGCAGCATTGCACCGTCCATTTCAAGCCCTTTGCCCACGCACTTCTTCTCTTCTTTCTCCCTTTGCCCTCTAACCCCTCCAGGATTACATGGAGCAGCCTCTGGGCTGCATTGCACCATCCTTTTCAAACTTTACACCCACGAACGCCTTTTTTCCTTTCTGCGCTTGCCCTCTTATCCCTTCAGGATTATATGGAGCAGCCTCTGGATAGCAATGCCTGCGTAGACCTGGAGGGCTTCAGTGCCATCATTGTCGGAGATGAGCATCGTGAGGTAAACAAAACCAGCGCCTGGGTGTGTCACTGCATCTGTTTGAGTCATTCAAAGATGAGCACTGTGAGGTGATCCAATTAATTGCCTGGGTATGTCACTGCATCTGTTTGAGTCATTCAAAGATGAGCACTGTGAGGTAATCCAATCAAACGCCTGAGTATGTCACTGCATCGGTTTGAGTCATTCAAAGATGAGCACTGTGAGGTAATCCAATCAAACGCCTGGGTGTGTCACTGCATCTGTTTGAGTCATTCAAAAATGAGCATCGTGAGGTAATCCAATCAAACGCCTGGGTATGTCACTGCATCTGTTTGAGTCATTCAAAGATGAGCATCGTGAGGTAAACAAAACCAGGGCCATGGTGTGTCACTGCATGTGTCTGAGTCGATCTCGGCGTTGTTGCATGCATGTTCAAATGCTGGGGGCTGGGGATGCCAGGACTGTGCAAATGTACAGCAAGCGGTTTGCAAACATACAGCGTGTGATAAAGCAAACATACAGCGTGTGATAAAGCAAACTTACAGCGTGTGATAAAGCAAACACACAGCGTGTGATAAAGCAAACTTACAGCGTGTGATAAAGCAAACTTACAGCGTGTGATAAAGCAAACATACAGCATGTAGATAAAGCATATGAACGGTATGATTACTGTGTATTCTGTATTCATTATTCCAGAGTGCTGTTATGGATGATCCTTGGGGACATATTGCATTTTATTAATCTGTGGTTGAGGAGGTGCTAGCCAGATAGAACAAGGCTTTTGTTATGGGGAAAATACAAGCAGTGGTGTGTGTGAGTGTGCTACAGCACAATGAGCAGTGGTGTTTGTGAATGAGTGGGCCACAGCACAATGAGCAGTGGTGTTTGTGAGTGTGCCACAGCACAATGAGCAGTGGTAATTGTGAGTGAGTGGGCCACAGCACAATGAGCAGTGGTGTTTGTGAGTGGGACACAGCACATCAAGCAGTGGGTTGATGATGTGAGATCTGGACATTCCAACAATTAGAAAATGAGACCACGATCAGACAATGAGACCACGATCAGAAGATGAGACCACGAGCAGAAGACGAGGCTGCCATTGTGGTCTCTTTGGTTTGGTTGTGTGTAATGGGGTAATGTAAGGTATCATTTCTGTTTGGTTTAAATATAAATATTGTACGAGCTCGTCTGAAGGCTTTCTTGTGCATCTCGACTCACAAAGTTCAGGATCAAGCTGCACCTGTACCAATTCCTTTTACTTAAGCAAACAATGCTCAACTGTTCGCCCGACGTTTTCGTTAGAGATTCATCGTTTTGGCAACCTTATGCTCTCCAGATTATGTCATGACTCCTCCATTGCACTTGTACTCGACGCAATAGAGGAAGCATACTGAAACTGCTACGATCACACACAGGTTGTGAAAGAATTAGCTGGGCGTCTCCGAGATGCTTTCACGATGGCAGAGCAGCTACGTGACCAATTCCTGCCTTTCAGGTGAGCATATGTGTGTGTGTGTATGTGTGTGTGTGTGTGTTTGTGTGTGTGTGTGCGTGTTTGTATCCTTGCCTTTCCAGTGAGCATGTGTGAGCCTATGCATGTGCGTATATTTGTGTGTTGCTGTTTGTGCGCGTGTGTGTGTGCGCTAGGTCTTGCAACCACCTGTTTTATCATTGCTGTGTGTGTATATCTCTTGTCATGGTTGATACTCAAGTTTTGGATGCAACAGACAGTGTACACAGTTACTGGATGACAAGCATGCTCTGCCACATTGTAGCCAATTTGGTGCTCTAATTCCAATTCAGTATGTAGTAGCCATTAGAGGTAAGCACAGAGGTTGTGGCTGAAGCTGTTACAAAGGTAAGGTCATACTTTGGTGAACACAGCGGTGCTAAGGCAAGCATTAATGATCGTTATTCCTGTACACCATACACATATCAGCTCGGTCGGAGCGTGGTGTATACAGACCAAACAGGGTGACACTGCTTGTTCACTCTCTGCTCGTAGGGACCTGGTTGTGGCAAACCGCCAAATGAGTGAGGACAGCATGAGAGCAGAGATGGTGAGCGGGAAGCGCAGCATAGAGACGTTTCGACGAGACCTTGATCACTTCAAGCGACAGCTGCTCGACATTCGCCGCATTCGGCCCCAGCAGTGAGTGCATCTGGCTTGCTTGTTCTGGTGCTTGCATGGGTTCCGATAACGCCACTTGCATAATGAAACATGATTGCTCGCAATGGGTTTACCCGTCCTGGTGCTTACTCGCGTTTTGATGGTACCATTTCTCGCAGTTTGCAACATGACTGCATGTATTTGGCTTACATGGTCCAAAGTCGACACATCTTCTGTTGACACCACTTACGGAAAGCGATACACATCTAAAGGGCATGCACGTCATCAACTGGTCAAGGTGTTTGGCCATGCAGACACCGATGCAAGGTGTTTGGCCATGCAGACACCAATGCAAGGTGTCTGGCCATGCAGACACCGATGCAAGGTGTTTGGCCATGCAGACACCAATGCAAGGTGTTTGGCCATGCAGACACCGATGCAAGGTGTTTGGCCATGCAGACACCGATGCAAGGTGTTTGGCCATGCAGACACCGATGCAAACCAACGGGCATGCTTGTACGATACCAAGTGTTTGGGACATTCTGTAATGCTAAGCACCATTAAAAAATCTGCCACTTCCCTGCGCTTAGTGTTTGCATTTTAATAATGCCTGTAAGCTTTCCTCTCAATTTAACCCATATGTTTACTTGACCGTGCTCGTGAATGCAGTCTTGCGACAAATTATGTCTAGAGCTAATAGAAACAGAACGGTTGATGCTTAGGAAGCTGGGTGTTGTTGTGCTTTGTTTTACGGAAACACTGCATTTCTATTCAAGGTTCCTCTGTGCCCCGTTACATTGTTTCCCGTACATACCGCTATCAAAGCCAAACCGTATTATTCATTGCGCCCTACCCTCAGGGAGCTGGGGGTCCTGGTGCTTCAATTTAAGGAACTGTTGCAGGCCTTTATGCCGTCCCCCCAACGCTGCCTAGATGACATCACAACCTTGTTGCCCAAGATCACGGCAGAGGTGCGTGCAGTTTCAATTTAAGGAACTGTTGCAGGCCTTTATGCCGTCCCCCCAACGCTGCCTACATGACATCACAACCTTGTCGCCCAAGATCACGGCAGAGGTGCGTGCAGTGCGGCCATTTTGTTTTTTTAAAGCATGTTGGTCTCGCTACAATGATAGGGTTAGTGCTGAACCTTGTTGCCCAAGATCACAGCAGAGGTGCGTGCAGTGTGGCAATTTTATTTTCTTTAACATGTTTGTCCCGCTACAATGATAGGGTTAGTGCTGAACCTTGTTGCCCAAGATCACGGCAGAGGTGCGTGCATTGCGGCCATTTTGTTTTTTTAAAGCATGTTGGTCCCGCTATAATGATTGGGTTAGTGCTGAACCTTGTTGCCTAAGATCACGGCAGAGGTGCGAGCAGTGTGTCCTTTTTTTTTTTTTTTAAAAGCCCCTTCTAGTCCCCGCTGCAATGACAGATTGAGTGCCAACCCCAAAGCAGCAAGGGCCGCCAAGGATAGGTGGGCCAGGAGCACCTTAGGAGGTTCAGTTGGAGCAGTTTCGCTTGAGTATTAGCCTTGTAATGATCAAAATGCCAACAAGTGTAGCAGGCGGCCAACGCAAGATGCGCCCACCCACAGAGGCATGCTAGCTTCTAATTCCGAACTGTCTGTGGCTTCATGTCACTAAGACTTACACTGAATCCAACCGTGCATCAAATAGGTTTCAAATTAATTTTGGATTTGATGCAGTTGTGTATGCTTGTACATCATTTCTTGTTCAATACACGTGTGTCCACGGTCCACTAATCCAATTAATTTTGGATTTAATGCAGTTGTGTATGCTTGTACATCATTTCTTGTTCAATACACGTGTGTCCACGATCCATCAATCCATTATTTTAAATATGATGCAGTTGTGTATGCTTGTACATCATTTCTTGTTCAATACACGTTGAATACACGTGTGTCCATCTGTGAATACACATTCAATACACGTTCAATACACGTGCGTCCATGGTTATTCCTGCAGAGGAACACGCAGCTCATGAAAAGGTCCACACGGCCTAGCTTTGATTGGGTTTGACGCATTTACACTGCTTCAATTCTAGATCATTACACGCCTCCTTGATCTCTCTCTCCTCTTCCTCTGCAGAGGTACACAGAGTTCATCGAAAAGGTTCACACGGCCACTAGACGGCTGCAACGGACTCCCTCCACCGTGGAGGAGCTAGCAGAGTTTCTGGAGGTAAAACCAGCCCACGTAATGCGGTCTGTCGGCCAATTCAATTAAATGACATATAGACTGTACATGCGAGTCGATACAAAATGGCGGAGGGGCTAATGGGCAGGGATCAAGTATGAATAGGGTTGGCCAGAACTGTATATATGTAATTAGTAGGTGTGCTGAGTTATATACTTTGCAGTGACGGAAGTCTGATCTGATATTATATGTATACATACCGTACATGACTGTTTATTTGGTGATTTTCCTGCCAAAACTACCGTATATACTCTGTATATATATGGTTCTGGCCGATTCTAAATATGTGGACTGCATGCACGAGTGCGTCAAAAGAAGGGACCTACTACCATCGGTGAAGTCGGTGAACTTACAAGGGGTTGGCGCATCTAGTTTGCATTCCTTTTTGAAACTATCCAAAGCATAGCGTTTGCTGGGCACCTGGGATGCAGACATGATTAAATGTGCATGTTGATGACCGAAGTTTCTGCGCAAGGCAGTCGGTTTTTGCCTTGGACACTTGAATTGAATGCAGATTTTTATGAAAAGACAGAAACATGAACGCATAGGCTGCGCAAGCCACTCAAACGCTGCCCTGTACGCAATAGCTCTCTGTCGTGGTCTGGAAGGTGTTCCACTTTGCTCTCATGGATTCGCTTGTAAAGGGTTAGAGGCCTTGTTTTGCAAGCACTAGCACAGATCGTGCACCTAATCACATCATTATGTGGTAGGTTGGTATCCAGCACAGGGTCATTTGCCTAACTCCTCTCTTTTTGGGGGTAGGTGCCCTGGAGGGCGACCTCTTCGTTTGGCTGCAGGATTGGCCTATGTAGTGTTGTCTACAAATTATACACCACAATTACACCAATTCACTTAAACAGTATTGCAACATTTGCACCGATCTATTTTCGTACTGTTGCAGCATTTACACCAAACGTCCTTTCACAGAGATGCAACATTTCCACCGATCTATTCTCACACTGTTGCAGCACTTACACCAAACGTTCATTCACAGAGATGCAACATTTACGCCAATCTATTTTCGTTCTGTATTCTCACACTGTGGCAGCATTTACGCCAAACTTTCTATCACAGAGATGCAACATTTGCACCAATCTACCTTTTACACTGTTGCAACACTTACACCAAACTTTCTTTTACTTAGGGTTAGAATTTAGGTTTAGGGGTCAGGGTTTAGGGTTTAAGGTTTAGGTTTTTAGCCACCAATCTACCTTCACACTGTTGCTACAGCTTTACGCGGTCCTGGAGAAGGAGAGGAGCAGTTACGACAAGGAGTATGACCGGGTGGGTGCAGTGCTTGGATTTGCTCTGTTGCAGCTTTCAGTCTCGCGTTGTTCAGCACGACCTTACTATCGTATCGATACCTTAAAACGTGCATTATGTTTGACCAAACGTGCCCCTCAATGTATCTATTGTGTGTGACCAAACCCGCACCCTGAAATGTCCATTGTGTGAGACCAAACCTGCACCCTGAAATATCCATTGTGTGTGACCAAATCCGCATCCAGAAATGTCCATTGTGTGTGACCAAATCTGCATCCAGAAATGTCTATAGTGTGTGACCAAACCTGCATCCTGAAATTTCCATTGTGTGTGACCAAACCCGCACCCTGAGATGTCCATTGTGTGTGACCAAACCTGCATCCAGAAATGTCCATTGTGTGAGACCAAATCCGCACCCTGAAATATTCATTGTGTGTGACCAATCTGCATCCTGAAATATCCATTGTGTGTGACCAAATCAGCATCCAGAAATGTCCATTGTGTGTGACCAAATCTGCATTCAGAAATGTCCATTGTGTGTGACCAAATCTGCTTCCTGAAATGTCCATTGTTTGTGACCAAACCTGCATCCTGAAATGTCCGTTGTGTGTGACCAAATCTGCATCCAGAAATGTCCATTGTGTGTAACCAAATCTGCATGCATCTGCGACCTACAACAATCCAATTTCTATGTTGATCAAGAAATGTCCCAATCCAGCATCGTGGAAATGAGTGTGTGCAGCTTTTGTGCAAAAAGTCCTTATTAGATCCTTATAAAATAAAAAATCCTTATTAAATCCTTAGTACAATCCTTATTAAATCCACACCTATGCATGCATAGGTTTCAAACTTTGTGGAACTCATGTCTGAGTATGGCATCAAGATTCCGGACCTCCAGGCTGCCTCTTATGCGACCATGGACTCTGACTACACTTCACTTAGGGATGCAACGTGGAGTGGTGAGTTCTGTAGCAGCAACGTTTGCCATTTGAAGTGGTAAGCTGTTAGGAGTAAGTTAGAGTGCTGAATCGAGAAACAGGAAGCAGGAAGGATTTTTTGAGTGATGGGCAGCTAAGATGGTTTTCTGATGCAACACAGGTGGAGTGGTGAGTTCTGTAGCAGCAAAGTTTGCCATTTGGGGTGGTAAGTTGTTAGGAGTAAGTTAGAGTGCTGAATCGAGAAACAGGACGCAGGAAAATTTTTTGGAGTGATGGGCAGCTAAGATGGTTTTCTGATGCAATGTGGAGTGGTGAGCTCTGTAGCAGCAACGTTTGCCATTTGGAGTGGTAAGTTGTTAGCAGTAAGTTAGAGTGCTGAATCGAGAAACAGGACGCAGGAAGGATTTTTGGAGTGTTGGGCAATTAAGATGGTTTTCTGATGCAATGTGGAGTGGTGAGCTCTGTAGCAGCAAAGTTTGCCATTTGGAGTGGTAAGTTAGGAGTGATGTGTGTAACCCTAAACCCAAGTAAACCCTAAAGTTGTTATGAGTAAGTTATAGTGCTGAAATTAGGAACAGGACGCAGGGAGGTGTTATGGAGTGATGTGCAGCTGGGATGGTTCTTTTTCGTTTGTATTGTATGATGCATTAGGCAGGGAATTCATTACCAAGGAAATGAAAGAATGGAGAAACCACAAAGAAACACAGACTAGAAGCGAGGAGCACGATAACACAGCATATAATTTTTGCTGTACTACAAAATCTTGAGTTCATGAGTTCATGAGCTCATGAGTTATACACTGAACTCAGCCGTTTCCTATGCCATTTGGAATGTTGAGTTTTGGCGACAAAATCATCAGTCCTCTGCTACAGCTGTAGAACTGGAGTTCTTGCGTAGTGAGCGTAGGCTGAGATCTGGCAGGCACTTTGCATAAAGTGCTGTGTACTCTCATAATTAGCATTCTTTTTATGCCTTGGTGTAATGACGAAGCCTACAGCGAACTGTATCATAGAACTACAGACGAGCGAGTAGTGGCGGTCACTCTCTGGATACAAATTGTTGCATCTTTTTAAGTGAATGACTGGGAAACGACATGTTCGTCTTATAATTTGGTGGGGCTGCAAGGGTGGCTTTGTGCTCATTTATAATTCACTTTGTCTGATCTTTGCAATATCACAAGTAGTGGTCTTTGTCCCCAGCTTTGTCGACATTGATTTCATATTGCACATTCTGCAATTGGTCAGTAGTTGGTACGCTTCCTAACTTTTCTCGCCTCTGCTCTTTAGCGAATCACACAACATTTGCAGCTCATGCCTCACTCCTCACACCTCACACCTCACACCTCACACCTCACACCTCACTCACATGACTCCCCCCTCTTGGGCTTCAACGCTAAACTGGAGGATTTTAAATCAGAATCCAACAATTGCACATCATGCACTGTATGTGCAGCTGACGCGTCACGTGACTGCCTTATCCTGCACTTCAACACTGAGCTGGAGGGCCAATCAGTAAAAATTAAAACCAAAAAATGCACATCATGCACTGTGTATGCAGCTGACGCATCACGTGACTTCCTCATCCTGCACTTCATCACTGAGCTGGAGGGCCAATGGCAGTTTGCAGTATCCAAAATCCAACAAGTGCACATGTTGCAATATGTGTGCAGCTGACGCATCACGTGACTCCCTCATCCTGTACTTCAACACTGAGCTGGAGGGCCAGGTGGAAGCCCTGAACAAAGAGATCATGGATGTGCGCTTGGCTGCGCAGCATGAGATGATCCTGGACGATGAGTCGTCACCGGACCAGGTGAGTGTGTGTGTGTGTGTGCGTGTGTGTGTGTGTGTTTGCGTGCGCGTGCGCGTGTGCGTGTGCGTGTGCGTGTGCGTGTGCATGTGCGTGTGTTGTGTGTGTATGTATGTGTATGCATGCATGCGTGCATGCGTCTGTGTGTACTGTGTGAGCGTCGGCATGAAGGGTAAATGACAATGGAATGCTCCTCATACCCAGCGCTAGTGTTGACTTTAAGCAAAAAGGACGATTAAATACTCCCCATGCCCTGTGTGTGGTCAATGCTGGTGTTGTCATGTGTTTCTTTGCCCTTAAAGCTCCATTTCTTGCCCTTATACATACTAATGCACACGAGCACACAAGCGCTGTCTGCTTACATGTCTCCTATTGCATTAGGTGCAACACACACACCCACACACACTCTCACACACTCACACACACACGCGACATGCACAACTATAGACACATGCACATGCTACGCTACGTAGACAAAGCACGCACACACCCCTTTTTGTTGACTCTTTTGCTCAGGTGTCAGCCTACACAAATGCCCTGTCAGAGCGTGTGGTGCTGCAGAAGGAGGTGGCAGAGAAAATCAACATGTACCAGCGCATGTTCCGCCTCAAGGAAACCAAGTACGTCTCTTTTTCTGTCTTTCATGGTGTTACGGTTTTGGCCCTTCTAATATTAATTATTTGTTTGCTATGAAATTTTGTTCTGGCAGTGTACATGCTAGACCTATGTTACGTGTCAAGCCCAATGTCGGGAAGTGTGTTTTTAGCTATGTAAACAAAGCAGTGGAAGCCTTACTCTGTTCTTGCTAAACTCAACACTTTTTTTGTTGTGAATCACTTACGAGCAGAAAACAGTCTCTTTCCTAGGGCTGGCTTAAATTGCAAGCAACCCCATCTTTTGATACAAGCGGAACACTTTTGTATGTGCATCGTATATATCTGGTTCTGATCAACACATACACACACACACACACACACACACACACACACTCACACACCACAATACTGCTGATCCAAAACAGAGAATCCATCATCAGATTGCTCGATCTACAAAACACCCTGCTTTAACTCCCATGCTCATAACACATGCGCCATATTTGCCTGCAATTTATAAGTAGGTGTTCACTGCCTGTTCTTTTCCTCTCCAGAACCTCAAAGGCTGTAAGGAGGCCGCTGTGCCCAGAACACATTATGTTATACTTGCTCATGAAAATCCAAACACAGGTTCCAGGACCTCAAAGACTGTGAGGAGGACGCTGTGCGTAAAACACATTATGTTATACTTCTCATATAAATCCAAACACAGGTTCCAGGACCTCAAAGATTGTGAAGAGGACGTCACGCTCAGGCACATGCTCTGGGAGGCCAGGGTGGCTTGGGAAAAGAGCACGCAGGTGTGGGCAAATGCATGCATCCCAGTTGCCTGAAGTATTACTGCAGGTCACGTATGTTGATAGGCCAGGGTGGCTTGAAAACAGAGCACGCAATTGTGGACGGCTGCGTGTATCTTAGTTGTCTGTTATGTATGTGAAGTTCTTTATGTTGATAGCCCAGAGTGGCTTGGGAAAAGAGCACGCAGGTGTGGATGGTTGCGTGTATCTTAATTGTCTGTTATGTATGTGCAGTTCTTTATGTTGATAGCCCAGGGTGGCTTGGGAAACGAGCACGCAGGTGTGGATGGTTGCATGTATCTTGGTTGTCTGTTATGTATGCGCAGTTTCGTTATGTTGATAGCCCAGAGTGGCTTGAGAAACAAGCACGCAGGTGTGGATGGTTGCGTGTATCTTGGTTGTTCGTTATGTATGTGCAGTTTTGTTATGTTGATAGCCCAGAGTGGCTTGGGAAACCAGCATGCGGGTGTGGACGGTTGCGTGTATCTTTGTTATTTGTTATGTATGTGCAGTTTCGTTATGTCGATAGCCCAGAGTGGCTTGAGAAACGAGCACGCAGGTGTGGATGGTTGCGTGTATCTTGGTTGTTCGTTATGTATGTCAGTTTTGTTATGTTATGTTGATAGCCCAGAGTGGCTTGGGAAACCAGCATGCGGGTGTGGACGGTTGCGTGTATCTTGGTTGTCTGTTATGTATGTGCAGTTTCGTTATGTTGACAGCCCAGAGGGGCTTGGGAAAAGAGCACGCAGGTGTGGACGGTTGCGTGTATCTTTGTTATTTGTTATGTATGTGCAGTTTCGTTATGTTGACAGCCCAAAGTGGCTTGGGAAACGAGCATGCGGGTGTGGACAGTTGCATCTGGTTGCCTGTGGTTTGGTTTGGCTAGGGTGAGTGGTACACATTTACGCAATGTACACAATCGTGTGTATCCTGGTTGCGTGTAATTAAGTGCAGTTGTTTTAGGTTTGCGTTGCCGTAGATTGTGAGTGTCACTTGGAAAACTCATACAGTAGCAGGTTCGTGCTGGGTTCGCGCTGCATGCACCTATTTAGGCATGTCGTCTGCATGCACCTATTTAGGCATGTCGTCTGCATGCACCTATTTCAGCATGTCAGCTGCATGCACGTAATTGAGCATGTCAGCAGCATGCACCTATTTGAGCATGTCAGCTGCATGCACCTATTTAAGCATGTCAGCTGCATGCACCTATTTGAGCATGTTGGCTGCATGCACCTATTTGAGCATGTCAGCTGCATGCACCTGTTCGAGCATTTAAGCTGTAAGCATGGCTGCATGCACCTATTTAAGCATTTAATCATGGCTGCATGCACCTGTACAAACATGTCGGCCGTGCTTTGAAACGCGCGCAGGCCTGGCTTGCTACCCCGCTCGATGACATCGATGGAGTGGCGCTTGAGCATGAAGTGGCTCGCTTTAACAAGCAAGTGTACAAAATGGAGCGGGGCCTTGAGGCAAACAAGGTGCGCTGCTTTCAGCCTTTCTTGGCAGCAATAGACAGAGTATAGGTTATCTAGCCTGCAATCGTGTGTGTTTTTGCGCGGGTGGGTGTGGG
>Ga0307963_1002553_pt1 | contig 14386 bp, 15 predicted proteins | sample OrgLakmetagen594_FD_201829 | JGI IMG/M metagenome (GOLD analysis project Ga0307963, IMG submission 201829) | Saline water microbial communities from Organic Lake, Antarctica - #594 | ecosystem: Environmental > Aquatic > Non-marine Saline and Alkaline > Saline | place: Antarctica: Organic Lake...
CCACCAGGCCGCTCCTATGGGCATTATTGCTGTGAGGCCCTGGCGCGTGGTTTGGGTAACTGCAGACATGCAGAGCGCAGTCCCCCTCTCCCTCCTGTTCTCCTTCCTTGCCCCTCCTGCCATGTTGTGCACTGACTGCTGTTGCTTTGCACACAGAGAGGAGCACAGCCCCGGCAGCAGGACGTGCGGGCCTCTTCCAATTGCTTTCTTGAGAGCAAATCTTCAGCTTTCTCCTCTTCTGATCCTATGCTCCCTCCTGCTCTGCGTTATCTCCCACAGCATGGACGCTATGAGCATGCCGTGTGCAGGTGTGCGTGCAAGGGGCTGGCGTGGGGCAGGAGAGAGAGCCTTCAAATTTGCAGCTGGCATGTCCCGCGCCACAAATACGCTTCTCAACCCATTGAATGCCGATTATATTTTTAAAACCGCGCTCATCACACTCATAAACGCGCTTGCAGTGCCCAAAAGCGCACTGTTCCAGTTTGGGTCGTTTTCTTAAATTGACGTTTCAACTGATGGCTTTTACCTCGCGACATGATGGCTTTCATCTGCCTCCTGTGGAGATGTTTAAGATGAGAAGCATGTGCTTTTCTTCTGCAAGTGTGTTGAAGTGTGCGAGCTGCGCATGAGATACAGAGACCTCTTTGAAGGAATGTTTAACACTCTGCGTGTGTTTGCTCCTTCGAGCTCTGAATTTATTCCTTTCTTAACTTGTCATCACAGTATCACTGATTTTGAGATCAATGCATTCTTCCTGAATCAAGACTCATACAGACTTCTCAAGTTTGTGTCAGGTTTAGTTTCAATTTTCGACACTGGTTGTTTTTGTTTCACCAGCCAGTTGCCATCAGCCAGAGACTCGGGCTGTAGGCCATCCTTGTAACCCTTGTAACCCTTTCATCTGCCTCCCGCAAAACTTAATCAAACTAAATAGCTGGCTACCCTCATCTTCCAGCTCTAGATCAGAACGCTTCACACGAACAAAATGCCCCCTCATTTGCCCCCCCCCTTTGCGGATCTGTTGGCCGAATAACATCAAACCAAAGCCAAAAAGGTTTGCACAAGTTACAGCGCCAGCACGTAGAATAGAAAACAGTGTACGGTAATGCGGAAACAAGAGGGCGCAATCAAAGTTCCCTGCTAATTCTGACAGGTTTCAGTTCTTAAATGGCCTAAAAGAAACATTGTACGGTAATGCGGAAACAAGAGGGCTATTCTGGTGTTTGTTTATGCATTGCTGCTGATACATGCGTGCTTAACTCTCTGGAAAAGCAAGGAGGACGAGGGGGAAACTAGGAAGTGGTTTCACTGCCTGTGCAGTATGCCTTTATTTTCCCCCCGAGCAGGTGACATTGTTCCTGCATAGCCAAACCAGCAAACGGACAACACTAATTAGATCTTACACAAGAGGTAAGCTAGAAACCACTGATGCTTGACTGCCAACAATTAAGGCTCCACAGGAGGTTGAGCTGCAAAGGAATACATCAATGCAAAGTCAATGTCTGCGTCATCCTTCCCCAAGGCACAGCTGCAGCAGATCATCAACGTCTTCACCCTCCTGCCCGTCCACTTTGCTGGCTGCAGGCATGGCCTGTGGATTAGGAGTACGGAGTACGTTGCAGGAGAATTGATACTCTTGATAAAACGAATGATATGATAGAATTTGGTGGAGTAGGTTAACGGTACTCAGTACTAAACTGGCTTTTTTTAAAAGTAGCTTTTCATAGCCCTTGCTTTTCATATTTATTTATAGAAAGCACCTGGAGGAGCGAGACAAACATTACTTTCCGGTAAAGTTGTGTGTCACCCCTGCACGAACTGCACGAGCGATAATCACCCTTATATGACAAGCATACGAAGCACAAGTAGAGTCAATTTTACATTACGCAAAACAAAGTTTAATTTCTCGTAAGGGACTCCTAATCAGCAGGGGTCATGATATAAGTCAGAGTTATAGGAGACACTGTGCTGTGCTGATTTTCGCTAAATCTACATGCACCTATTCAATTTAAACAATTTGAACAAAAAAATGAGTATGCCAATACCCGCTCTTGCTAACACCCACAATCACGTTCACACAAACTTTTACACACACCCAGGGGGAGTACCTGAGGAGATGAGGAGGCACGGCAGCTGTTTGGAAGAACAGAACAGAGAAATCACGCCCATGCCCATCCCTACTAACACCCACACTGACACTAACACACACTCTTACACGCACCTGAGGGGGATTATAGGAGGGGGCATAGTAGCTGGTTGGGAAGGAGGAAGCGCTCTGCTGTGGAAAACCAGAAGAAACAGATGGAGCGGTGGTACGTGGGAAGTGCGGGATCGGTCTGTTCTGAAATGAAGAAGGGTTTGGCGAATAAGGGAGGCTCATGCTCATAGCTGTTGGGGGTACATGTGCGTGGTATTGAGGTGGAGGTGCGTGGTATTGAGGTGGAGGTGGAGAATAAGTTGCTGTGCTGATGACGGGTGTGCTTGCAGGGGTTGTGGTAGTGGGCATGTAGAGGTAGGAGGGCAAGGAGGTGGGGACAGCCTGCGGCACGTGCTGCTGCTGCCAAGCTGGGGGATGTGAGGTCTGGTGCGTGAGAGCAGCAGCCCTAGAAATTGCCTCCTGCTGTTGCAGATGCTGCAGCTGCTGCTTCTGCTGCTGCTGTTCCTGCTGCTGCCGTTCCTGCTGTTGCTGCTGCTGCTGCTGCAGCTGCCGCTGTTGCTCCTCCTGCTGTCGCTGCTGCTGCTCTTGCTGCTCCTTAGACTGCGCCTCCTCATACCGCTGTACCTCCTTTACCATCTGCAGTGTTTCCAGCTCATAGTCTCTCTGCACCTGTGATCTGGCCTTCATCTGCTCTTGTGCCTCCCTCCACTGACAGGCTTCAACATCCCCACTCACACTCCTGCCCCCTTCACCAACTCTGCCTCTGCCCACGCCCCCCTCTTCTTCTTCTTTCTCCTGCCCCTCTTCTTCCTCCTCCTCAGATTGCTGTGAAACAAGAGGAGAGGTGCTGCAGTCATTAACATGCAGCCTGGAGTTGCTCAGATGTGTTGTACAAAGTGCTGCAACGAGAAACAACAAGGACCACACAAAGCCTTCATGTGGAACTAGCCAAGGTACTTTGTCATACTGGACAGTGATGGAAGCAATTCAAAGGTGAAATGGTGAAATAAGAGACAGACACTGCTGTCCAGTAAGAGAGCAGGCCATAGTTTGAAAACGTAGCCTAAAAGAGGACACCACGAAATTGGCATTCACGCATAGCTGCAGTGGAGGCCCTCAGCACACGCGGGATGCGAGTTTGTTGTAGTACAGCACACGCGCGACACAAGTTTGTTCTAGTATACAGCACACGCAGGACGCGAGTTTGTTGTGGTACACAGGGTAGCAGCAAAAACATGCGTGCACACGTCGACGTATGACATAAGCCAAGCAGCAACACAGGAAGCATGAACAGAGAACCGCTAATAGCATGGACAGCATGATGACTAAGTCCGAAAGTGGCAGCTTGCGAGCCATTACCTCAAGCTCATCCGCCTCTGACCCGCTCCTCACATCCATCTGGGCCAGCAGCATATTGTATTTATCCAAGGAGGTCACCCAGCCTGCCGGGCTCCTCACTTGCTCACCCTCCATGCTGCTTTTCTCATCTCTATCCCTTTCTGTCCTTATTCCCGCCCCCATCATGCCAACAAAGCCCCCATTGGGAGACGTGGCAGAGCTGCCTTCTCTCTCCTGCAGGCACATTTGCAGAGGAAGGAATAACAGGCAAGTCAGAAGTCGCTGTTATGCCATCATGCCAACAAAGCCCCCTCTGCCGCCGCCTTCTCTCTCCTGCACGTAAATATACAGAGGTAAGATTTAAGTTTTGAAGCCTTTGGTACTCTCGGCAGTCGCAGCCCACCACAGCATTCTAGACCAAAACAATTAGCAGGGCATTTCTGGGGAGCATACTGAAGATATCCTGACACCCAATTGATGGCATAACGGGACGCTTCCAGGGTTTTCAGAAATGCATCCTTCTTGCCCAGAAATGAGGCCCACGCACCAAGTTCTTCAAAGCATCATGGCCCCCTTTTCTTGCTTTAATGGGTATGTATCTGAATCTACCCGGGAACGAAAAGAATGGTTTGGACATAAAGCTGCATTTCTGCGCCCATGCCACCTTATTGGCAGGGAAGTGGCACAAATCCATCCCCCGACTCACACCCCGAACTGTAAACCCATTGATTTTTGTGCAGAAGTGTTACATGTTCATAAACATGTTCACCTTATGCGACCTCAGACGTGTATTTTATTAGTCTTGCAATAAACCCCCCATTTTTGCCTGGCGTAGCTGACTTGACTTGTATTCCTGGACAAACACATGAATTTATACAAACGAACTGACATACACCTCTGGCAGCTGCAGCTGCAGTCCTACAGATATGCAAATTCTGATGCAGGTGCCAAAAACTGTACACAACGTACCATTCCTATAACACCCCGCATAAATATCGTTTTTTGCCCTGCGGGGTGACTGCGTAAGCATTAATCAATATCGTTTTTGACCCTGCGGGGATGTGCGGGACTGTTGTAATTAAGGTTGTTTAAGTCGCTGCAAGTCACGAGCAACGAGAGGTCCCTCCGGCCTCCTACCGGCCCCCCTCCCACCCCAGCAGCAGCGACAGCAGCAGCAAGTGTAACGGGCTGAGCGACAGGCGCAGGAAGCAGCGATGAAGAGGCCTCCTGGCAGACCAAATAAAAGGAGGACCAAGCTGCAGTGCTTGCACACGCAGAGTAGATAAGAGCAGCCCAGCAGATGAGCGGGCGGGGCAGCTGGTGCGGCAAACAAGGTAACGCACCAAGGCTGCCCGCACCCAAGCCGCACCATCAGCATGCGCAAGCACAAGCACCCAACATAAGCAGCATTAGCAGCAGTATCAGTGGGAAGAGAGAGGAGAGTGAGAAGAGCGCCAGCAGCAGTGATAGCGGTTGGATGAAGCAGAAGCAGATTTTTGGAGGGGAAGGGCAGCAGAGGCATAGGGCAGGAGAACAAAGAGCGTCAGTCTACAACATGCATGGTAACTTCCCTTTCCCTTTTGTGGTGTTCTCTTTCATACAAAGGTAATTGGTGCTGAACAGGGCTATTAGTCCTGCGGGATACAGCGTTAAGGGCAAAACAATCATTTTTGAGGTGCGGGAAAGTGCGGGATTCAACAAAACATTTGTAAAATTTGGGGTATGGGATGAGTACGGTAAGGTACGGTACGTAACAGGCAGGTGGGAGCACGCTTACCTGCTGCCACTGCGAGAAATGATGCTTCGCAAGGCCTGTTTGACGTTTTGCACGCCCAAGCTAATTTGCGTACGTTCTATACCCTCAGAGAGTGTTATGTGCCCACTCACCCTTTCTGTTGCTGAACCACCTCTGTCAGCAACCGCAGCCTTGGCCTGCTTGGATTTCTCTCTTTTTGGCTGTGGCAGAACCACCTCAGCACCTGGAATACCACTAGGTGCTGCAGGCTTCTTCTGCGCCTTTTTCACAGGTACCTGCAAGGCGTGTGTGTATATGTGTGTGTGTTTGTGTATTTGTGTGTGCATTGTCGTGTGTGTATGTGTGTGTGTGTGCTTGCGCGTGCAAGCGTGCTGCAGCATTGGGTTTGTGTGTTGCCAACGCATGTTTGCCATGTTCCTGAGGTACAAGCGCACATCTTGCTTTAAAGGCAAACCAGCATTACCCCGCAACTCAAGGACGACAGGTGACAGCACTAGCGTATTACAAATTAAAAAATAGGGTTTGTGGCAAGTAATCTATGTTATATGTTATTCTCAAACCCTTTCAAATACTTCCTCGAAGCTACCATCGACAAGGGACTTGTAGAAGAGCGTGGAGTGTATGTACTAAACAGCACATAACAGGCCTGTCGCCTGTGCTTGCAAGGGATGGCACAGCCCTTTCTTGTGTGTATGTGCCTTGAATTCAATTTCCAGTGCTATTTTCTTGGCAGTGGAGATGGAATGAAATTAAAAGGAACTGGATTTATGTAAGGTTTGAGAGATGCCTCTCATAGAAGGCCAATGTGCAAGTTGCAGGCATTGGTCAGCAGTGCTTCATGGGTTTGATCCAGGATAACTGGACTGCACACTCTACCAGATCTGTGTAAATCATACATTTCCAGTTTGTTGTGCAGTCTTGCAGTTGCGTATCAAACTGCAGTATTTCAACATCAATCCCCTTCTCCTTTTGGGGGCGTAAGAGTAGTATGGAAATCAGCACCCAAGTTGCTCCTTTCTTGTAATCAATGTGAGCGGCGGTTATCAGTTCCTTTTGCTCTAGCTCGTCTTGAGTACTTCCAAAAGGCGCCTGTTGTATTTAGCAGCCAGTCTATAACTGTGACACTAAGAAAAAGCCTTAGCAGGAAGATGGGCTGCTGGTGCTGAAACACAGGAAAGGGGGGAAAGGGCTGCGCCGGGAGTGTTAACAGTGTCCCAGCACGAGCACTTCGGCTATAGCACTGCTGCAACCAGGTTGTTCAAGGAGTGGGTTTCCCTGCCTAAGCCATAGTTTCTTCTCTTAAGCCACAGTTTCCCTGGCTAAGCCGTAGTTTCTTTTTTAAAGCCGTAGTTTCCCTGCCTAAGCCGCAGTTTCTTCTTTTTTTTTGGTTCCATCAAGGCACCTTTCCGCAGCTGTTGGGTGAGTCGTGGGAACAACATGCATGGGAGCAACATGAGGGCAGTCAAGTGGCACTGCACATCATTACGGTAACAGCATGCAAGGTTGGTCAAGTGGCACATCATACGATAACAATATGCACATATCATTACGATTAGGCAGCCATCTTGGCACAGTGGACCTTATCCACCACAAGATAAATCCAATGAGATCACAGGGTGACAAGGCAGAGACATTCTGCCACAAATGCAGCCAATGCTTTTCATTGATGTGCAACGTTAGGGTTGCAAGCATGCAGGGTGCTTAGACTAGCAATCCTGTACGCTACATGGTGCCGACCCATTGTTGCAAACAGTTTTTTTGTGCTTGCATCTTCCTTGAAAGGAGCCTTCTTGCTCACCTGCTCATTTGGTGGTGAGAACTCTGGGGGCATAGGTGCGTGATGTGTGACGTGTGTATGGTGTGTGATGCGTGACAACGCCGTATTGGTGTGTGATGCGTGACAATATGATGTGTGACAATATGCTTTTTAGAGGGGGTGCTTCTGGGATACTTTTGCTGCATGACTTGAGCTCAGTTCCTACGTTCCCACGACGCTGCATCTTACTCAGAGAAAGACGCCACCTCTGCACTCCAAAGAAGCAAGTGTGCTCTTCTTAAATGCTGTCCAATCAACACTAAACAGTGACAACACTACAGAAAAACACGCACCTGTTGAGCAAGGGGTAAATTATCCTCCTGCAATTGCTGTACTGCAGCAACCCGTGCTAAAGCAGCCTGCTGCTTATGGTAAGCGGCCTGCTGTGCCTGTGATTGTGTTTGTGCGCGCGTGTGTGTGAGCTTGCGCGTGTATGCGTGTGTACGTGTGTGTGTGTGTGTGTGCGTGTGTGTGTGTGTGTGTGTGCGCGCTGTGCTGTGCGTGTGTGCTGTGTTGTGCTGTGCTGTGCTGTGTGTGTGAATGTGCGTGTGTGGGTGTGAAAAAGCTATGACCTTAACAAGGACAATCAGCTGCACTAGCTGTATGTTCTACACCTTGCAGCCCTTCCTTGAAATGGAATGGAATGGAAGGGAATGGAAGGAAGGAACGCCGGCTTACTTTCCTTGTTGTTGCCAAATGTGTTGCGCATACCTGCTGCGTCTGCAGCGCCTGTTGCTGCTTCTGCTTCTGGGTAGGAGCGGCCTTTGGTTGTGGCCCAACAGAAGAGTGGGGCTGGAGGGGGGGCATAGCAGGCTTGGCTCTGCGGTGCTTTGTGAAATGTGTGTGGTCCACTCTACCTGCGTACAAAGAAAAGCAACGATTGTAGCAGGGTAGTACATTAGGTACTCTAACTATTCAGGGAGGCCCGGAACAGCCTCTGAAATGTTTTAGGGTCTCCTTGAATTGTTTCAGGGTGTTGCAAATCTTGTTAATTTTCCAATTCCCGGACAGGATGTACTTCCCTGGTTTGTAGCTCCCTGTGTATGTGCCTGTGTGTGTACCAGGGTTTGTAGCTACATGTGCAACGTGAATTGAATGCTCCCTTGTGCTTTGTGAAGCGTGTATGTGGGCCATGGCCAGTCTGCAAACTTACACACACACTTACACACTTGCGCACGCAAGTTTACACACGTGCGCGTTTTCTATGTCTCATGCTCTATATGTGTGCACAGTCCACTCTGCGTACTGCATACACGTGTGCAGCAGAATTGGCTGAGCGCTCTGTACGAGTATGTGATCCTTTCTGCCTGTGTATGTGAAAAATGTTGCAGGACTTTGTGAACAAAACACGTCATTGGGACAGGATTGTGCAGCTGATGAGTTTGGTTTTGTGCTTTGTAAGCAATGTTTATTCTGCCTGGGTGTAGCATGCAATGGGATAAATGGACATTGGAAAAAATCTGACCCATGCACATGATCAAGATTCCTGCCTGCATACAAGATGGACTTCGTTTCAACAAGATACACAAGGCTGGGTTTCAATCATTATACCACCGCGTAATTTTTGTGCCGGTCCTGCCGTTTTGGCAAGTTGCGTAAGTCTGTGTGTGTGTGTGTGTGTTTGTGTGTGTGTGTGTGTGCTTGTGAGTGAGTGAGTGTGTGCATACGTGTGATTGTGTGCAAGCACGCATGCATATACTCATGTGTTTTAGGTGTGTGCGTGTGTAGGTGTTCTTTGCTTGCATACCCTACTGCAAGTAGGTTTAGCCAGCATAGTATCAACAGGCTTATGTCGCTGATACACTTCACATAACTGTTATAGGTTTTTAATACTCTCCCTCCAATTATACAATGTTTACGTGTACCGAGTTGCAGTTCATGATTGCACAATTTTGCATGATATCTTTGAACAGTCACCTTTTTGACTCACGTAGTTCGGCGCAAGCCTAGCTTCCTCTGCCTATGACAGCATTCTGTCTACAACAGCACAATCCAAAGAATAAACACTTTTACACAAAATGATATATGTATACCCATTTCAACAGTACTGGACAACCCAAATTTTCATACTAGGTTTGGCCAGAACCGTACACACACACCGTAAACGACCACGTGCATGGTTATTCCCCTGCTCACATTTTACCAACTGTGCGCTGTGTATACATAAATTTGTATGGTTTCAGCAACCCTAACGGGCCATAACCTCACATGATTATGCACGGTGGGCAAATTGTACGGTACTCAGCACCAAAATGGTCCCTTGTATCAAAATTTATGTGGAGAGTGGTTCACCACTGCCAGAACAGTCTTTCTGTTCTCTTTGCACGCATCCTTGTATTACAGTGGCTGATTGTTTGACGATTCATATTTCACCTTTACACAATGTTGTAAGTATAGGGTTGGCCAAAACTATACACACATAATTACATACGGTGTACGTTTACGCCAGCCACCAGTAAAGCCACCAACCCCAGACAGCACTGACCCAAAGACCTCAGCAAACCTCGGCGTTACATCCACCTCATCGAGATCAAGTACTGTGAGGACACCAGACCTCAGAACCAGCTGAACGCCGCAAAGGAGCAGCACAAAGACCTTAACAACATTCTCCAAGGAGCCTCCGTTACTCTCCACATCATCCATTTGGGTGTGGGCGGCACCATCTACAACACTCACACTCTGAAGCCTTTCAAGAAACTGGGTCTCGATACTCAAAGAGTTAAGAAGCTTGCCTCCAAGCTCCATGTGCACTCTGTGAACTTTGCTGCTAACTTGTCCATACCAGACGTGCCCTTTCCAGTACTGTTATAACTCTCATCAGGAGCCGGTTTCAGGCCAAGCCTGCAACCTCCTGATCCCCATTGGTTCTTCCTTTCCTTTTCGCGGTGGAGGAGCTTTACGGTACTCGGTATCAAAGTGGCTCCTTTTCCTTAATTAATGTGGGGAGTGGCTTTCACTGCCTGCGTAGTATTTCCTTTTCCTTTTCTTTTTCTTTACATTTACAATTTTGGCCAACCATTCAAGACCCTCCGCAATCATGCTTGACCTATTTCATGCTTGACCAATATCATGCTAGCTGCGTCACCACGGCCAGCGGAGCTTTCTCTTCTCTTCTCTTCGCTTTCCTTTGCTCCCTTTCTTTATGATCCTTTCCTTTTCCTCTTCTTGCTCGTTCTCATTTGTTTTGCTTTAATAAATTTTCCATCTTTAATTTACACATTTTTTCTCTCTCACCGTTGCAGCCGGGGCCAGGACAGGGAAACCCATTTGATTTCTTCAGATTCTTGATATCGTTCTTTTTCATCCTGCGTTGCAAAAGGACGAGACTGGTAACATATACTATCAACTTGGTGCACACAAGACATAAAACGAGCAGCGCCTTACAATGCCAATTTGCGGAATGTGCTTTTTATAGTCACACACACACACACACACACACACACACACACACACACACATACATACACACACACATACTCGCACACACAGGGAACAAACGTCAACGCCACTTTTCCTTGTTGATGAACAAGTCAAATCGAGACAGCTTTGTTGACAGTTATCTATCATAGCATTCCTGGAGGCTGCTTTGTAGGGATGTGTCATCTCAGCATTCTTCCCACTATGTTCAAAGAGCTTGTCAAGAATGCACTCTCAATCATCAGCACATTCTTCAGGCACAAACACTTTGAAATTGATGATGTCCTCTCGCTCTATCAGCACATGAACTGGCTGCTGGTGATGCACAAGATTAGGCTTTAGCCATGCACACACAGTTAATAAAGGCGATCGCCAAAGCAAACCAAGTAATTCATTTGTAGAGCAACAGTGCTCTCATCAAGACAGAGGATGCCTCGAGTAGTAGCAAGTTTGTTGAATATCAAATCAACATCTCGCATTCCATGCTAGTTTGGCATACATACAAGTTAGAGGCAAAGGGTGCATGGCGGAAGCAAGCAGTATCATGCACACGAGTCTTTAAATTGACGCTGGTCTGATCTAGCACGCTGAAGATTGGCAACTACCGTATGCAGCTTCCTCAATGCCACTGCACACTAAACTTGCTTGCATCATGATACAATATCCAGTGGTATGCAGGTTCCTTAGCGCCAATGCATGTCAATCATGCTTGCACCATAATATCAAACACTACATTAATTGCAAAGAGGAGTTGAGTGACCAGGGTTACAGATAACATCGTGAGCCCTCATAAGCAGTACATATACTCGCAAGACCAAGTGAGTGATGTTATGGTGTAGTGCAGCTGATGTCAAGGGTGGCGTACTTCGCCTGACCATGATCCATGTGCAGGGTTGGCCAGAACCATATATATATATACGGTGTAAATACGGTGTTTTTGGCTTGGAAATCACCAAATAAACGGTGTATATATACTTATATATACGGTTCTGGCCAACCCTATCCATGTGCTCACCAGGCGACGCGGCATTCGCTATGCAAGGACACTTCGTCCTGGTGGTAGAAGTTGTTGCATCTGGTGACCGCAAACTCGTCGTACACATCTAATTCATCCTGGCACACCTGCAATGCAAGGATGTTAGATGTGTGAGCAACACGCATGCCTGGACTCCTTCATAAGCGTGTCATGCATTGCGTTTGTGTTAGGGGACAGTAAGAACACCCCCTTGCCGGACACACCTACATAGGGTGTAAAGTCTCTTCACTTTCATGTTAGTGCAGGTACGCTTGTATGCGTTAATGTCATGTGTGATGTATGGTTAAAAGCGAGGCGCGCATGCGCACGGGTATATGTGTGTTTGTGTGTGTGTGCGTGTGTGTGTGTGTGCGTGTGTCTGTGTATGTGTGTTTGTGTGTGCATGCGTGCGTGTGTGTGTGTGTGTGTGTGTGTGTGTGTGTGTGTGCGTGCGTGTGTGTGTGCGTGTGTGTGTGTGTGTTTGTGTGTGTGTGCGTGTGTATGTGTGTGTGTGTGTGTGTGTGTGTGTGTGTGTGTGTGTCTGTGAGTGTGCGTGTGCGTGTGCACGTGCGCGTGCGTGCGTGCGTGCGCCCTGTGTGTGTATTTGTATGTGTGTGTACAAGCAGGCCTTACCACGCATTTAAACTTCTCCTCTGCCATGCTAGATTAGAAAAGACAGCTCCAGGTACTTCTTCTGAAAAGCGGCAGTGGTACCATTAGAAAACGAGGGAGGATCAGCCAACAAGGAAAGCAGAACCGAGCGTGACCGACTCACCGAATATAATGAAGACTAGTATTTATTGATTAAAGAAATAGGAAATGTTATTCTAAAACCGAGGGGGAACACCGATCTTAAACGAGGGAAATTGATCATAATGAATTCATTTTCCTTTTGCCGCATTTACAACGCGGAAATGACCGTGTTTCGTGTTCCATAATTCAGTTGACAGAGTATAATACCCCCTTGCCTGGGTCCCCCGCCGCAAACTCATCGGTGTTGTTGCATCCGATGTCATTCAAGAACTTCATGATTTCTGGTACGGTGTCCGCGGTCAACAATGGAAACTCCTGGCGAAAAGCTAACGGTACTGCATCTTTTTTATTATTTTTTCGTCGTCGGGTCGATACTCCTGACTTGAATGTGTGCTTACGTCCTCTCACCGTCCTGCTCGTGCAGACGAGTGTGACACTGTACCCATCTGTCGAAATGCTATGAGAAAATTTCATCATCCCTTCATTTGTTGTTACCCCTCGCGTCAAAGGATTTAGATGCTTCGTAAGTTCGACCGACGAATTCGTGCCTTTGCCCGAGGATCCTGAGGAGGCAACGGGGTACGAAGACATCATCCTGGTACCGATGTGTCGTCCTTCCGCATTATCTCCGGAGACGATGGCAAAGAGAACAGAGGTGCAGAATGACATGCGGGCCGCCATGAAGACCATGAGGAAGCAGGAGCGCCATGCTATCAGAATAGTGTGATGGATATCGTTTTTACGTCCGGAAAAGAGAAAAGGGAAAAGGGGAAAGGGACGGGTTTCACCCAGGTGGAATGGACCTCACCTTTTTCACCTCGTGGACCGATCACCGAAAATTTTGAAAGGGGATACGATTTTTTTTCGATGAGCTGACTGAGATTCACCCTTCATTGACGTCATGTGCGTCACCACCGTGAATACAGGCGATACAGTAGTCCATTCATACGGAACGAAAGGAAACGGATGCCGAGATGGGCGCGTGTCCTTCCTGCTGAGCATGTACATGACTCTGTTCGAGGTTCTCCGGGCCTCTTCCGTGGACGATTCCAAATACTGTCGGGCGTGAGCGAGCGTCCCCGTCGAATGTACATTTTACGCGTGTAATCTTTTTCCTGGAGTAGAATCGATCGTTTGCCGCTTGCCTTCCCGTATAGAATCCCACTGACACAAAATGAGTCACTGAGCACCATGCGCATCGCAAGCGATTATATATTGTGTCGGCAATGTAATATATACACAGCGAGGATCGTCGTACTCGTACTCGTGGTAGGAAGAAGGAAGAAGGAAGTGCCATGTTCGAATCTTTCAGTCGATTGAAGTACGACGATTGCGCGGCGGAGTCACGATTGAGCTGCGCTTCGGTGGAGCGCACGCGCTCAATGTACGTGTGGTAAAAGCGGTCCGCTTTCCGCTTTCCGGCCGCCGCAGCAGGAGAGTAATTAACCCACTGAAAGAGACACACACACAGTTTTTGAAGAACCTTTTGGGTCTGCTGTGCTTTGCGTTCAAGGAATGAACAGGGAGAGTGCTACCGTGTCTTTACACTACTCTTCACAGTATTTATTGCCAGGCAGTGCAACAACATGCTAATGTATTTACCCTCTCACAGACAAAGAAATTACCCCACACCCCACTGTCAGGGGTCAGCAGGCTTACAGACTACACGTTGGAGGGGGCAAGGGGCGCGATGGGACTGCTGCAACTACCTCTTTCCTCAACACTGTAAAGAATCGAGTCCCACGCGCTCTCACTGTTCACCGTAAAAAAACCCTTCTCACTATTCACCGCACCAAGGCCATGCAGCCTGTCATGAATGCTGTCAACCAGGTCATTGCCTCTGAGCGCTCCCTCACAGGCCTCAAAACACACGTGGGCAGCAATGCTTGCAACTTGTTCCTCTCTTTCCACGACCGCATCCCTGCCCTCGATTTCAAGAACAAGTCCGCCCCTGCATACACATACCCTGTCTGGATGCACTACATGTATGAGCAGACCATGAGCAATGGCAGGGGTGGCTTTGACTTCTCCACACCTGTCAACCTTAACCGTGAATTCATTTCAAACACGCTTCGAACAACTGTGCCATCGAACAACAACAACAACAACAACAACAACAACAACAACAACAAC
>Ga0307963_1002555_pt1:0-2500 | contig 14379 bp, 18 predicted proteins | sample OrgLakmetagen594_FD_201829 | JGI IMG/M metagenome (GOLD analysis project Ga0307963, IMG submission 201829) | Saline water microbial communities from Organic Lake, Antarctica - #594 | ecosystem: Environmental > Aquatic > Non-marine Saline and Alkaline > Saline | place: Antarctica: Organic...
GCGTGCGTGTGTGCGTGCGTGTGTGTGTGCGTGCGCGTGTGTGTGTGTGTGTGTGTGTGTGTGTGTGTGCGTGCGTGCGTGTGTGTGCGTGTGTGTGTGTGCTTGTGCGTGTGTGCGTGTGTGTGTGTGTGTGTGTGTGTGTGTGTGCGTGTGCGCGCGTGCGTGCGCTCACGATGCCGAACAACATGCTGTGCCCACGCACCTGGCACGGCCAGGCTGAGTAGCTGCTCTGTGGCCAGGACATAGGAGTGTTCCATGCACATCATGGAAACATAGTCCAAGCGGTCGAAGTAAGGGAGGGCTTGCAGGTAAGTCTTGTACTCTATCAGCTTCTCCGTGCCACGGTGCAGCAGGCCGATGTGCGGGTCTGCACGCGTGATGATCTCTCCGTCCATCTCCAGGACTAGTCGCAGGACACCGTGGGCAGCCGGGTGCTGGGGCCCGAAATTGAGCGTGAAATTGTTTACCTGTTTACCAGAGGAAATGTTTGGATTAACGATTCAGAGAGATTGAGCCATCGATTTCAGGTCTTCTGAAGAGTAGCTGCACATACACCCACACCCACACCCACACCCACACATACACACACACAAAGCAGTGGAGGCACCTTGGCAGGAATCAACGGCTCGGCTGTGGCAAAGCTGCGGTGCTGCTGTTGCCAGAGAGAGTGTGTAGAGGAAGAGCACGTGTGGTGCGACGCTGCACAAAGGCCAGGGCCCTGCTGCTGCTGCTGCTGCTGCTCATCCCTGCCAGAAGAGGAGGCTGTAAACAGGCCACGGGCTGTTGCTGAGCTGCTGGCCTGCTGAAGGAGCCTCAAGTTGTGGGAAAGGCTTGAAAAAGCCCCACGTAACAACGCCATGTGGCCCCCTGACTAATTAATCCAATTAAGTATAATTTCCTACTTTTTGTGGTGAAAAAAATCGAAAGTAGGCGAGTGCAAAATCCTGCTAAACTAAATCCAGCTACACTAAATCCAGGACGGAGGGTCAGCCTGCTCACAGGCGCACAACCTTAGCGTGTGCGTCTCCTTGACTAGGCACTGAACGGAGTTCGTGGCTGCTGTGAAGCACATGGCCGGCCTCTTTGCCTTGGGAGCCTTGACAATCATGTATCCAGGAGCGGCTGGGGCGGCGGCAGATGACGAGCTCTCGCAGCCTGCCTCGCACCCAAACTGCGCGTGGCATACATTTGGTTTGGACTGTGGTGAACGGCTGTACTTCGATTGTCGTCAGAGACGACACGTGCAGAAACATACATAGGCATGCTCGTGAGAAGATGAAAATTGTTGAATGCAGATCTGATCGAGTGGTTCGCATCATGATCTGCTGCTGCTGCTGCGCTTAATCTTGATTGCGATTGTTTTATCAGCATCTACTACAAAGCAGACAAGCTTGTCGGCACTAACTACAATGCAGACAAGCACGTCGGAAAGTGACACATAAAATCGCTCCTGCAACATCAACACACCCACCTTCTCCCGTAGCCTGTCACAGGAGTTTAGCACTTGCATGTGCTTGGCGCTGCATCGTCTCCGGCTCTTGCTGCAGGCCTGATTACAGTCCTGGTTCACGTCAGAAACCGTCACGACCACACCCTCCAAAGCCTCAGCTGGGAGAGGGTCTGATAGCTGCGCACAGCATACAAACAAGCGCTCATCTAGTGATGTCATGCATGCTTTTGTTCGTGCAAGCAAGCACTTGGAAAAGCGCAATGGTTAGGGTTGAAAAGCTACATCTACTCGTCCAGAGAATGAAAAAAAACGAGCCCAGCAATAACAGCCAACGCTCTGGCTTTTCTGCCTTCAACAGGCAATTCCAACTAAGATGTTGCATTTTATGGTCGCAAGCCTGGCTCAAAAAGTGCACAGTTGTCCTTACTTTTATTTTCCTGTAACAACATCACATTAACATCGAGCAGCTCACCATTGGCCTGCGTAAGGTGGAAAAGCAGTGGTGACGGTCGCTGATGTAGTCATTCTCGTGGACGGTGCTGCCCTTGTGCGTCCGGCATATGCCAGAGCAATATTCCCAGACATCTGCCCACGTCCCTGCCTGGGGAAAGCCGGGGAACCTAGAGCGAACGGGTGTGTAGGAAGAGAGGTTAAATGTCGGAAAATCCAGAAGAACGCATTATAATCAATATCATTTTAATTCAGTACAACATCAAGGACGAAAGGGGCTTGACCAAGAGATGGCATTCCCTCTATGCTCTCAACAATGAGCTACTTTTTCTCCACTCAATGCAACATGTTGGGAGGGAAACAGGCTTGAAAAAGCAGGACTACCTCCTGCGAAGGTTAAGGTCGTGTGATAAGCGTGGGGCAACCGCTCGTCCGTTACTATAAAACATCCTAAGCTGATGCTTTGCAACTGTAGTAGCAGGCAGAAGCGTGTAGCCAATTGCAACAAGTGGCCATTCAGATTTTTTGGGGCGGAGCCCCCTGGGGTGTAGTCCTCTTATGTTCATGTCAAGTTTGACTGAAAGAATAGAGCTTTGAGCC
>Ga0307963_1002555_pt1:7500-14379 | contig 14379 bp, 18 predicted proteins | sample OrgLakmetagen594_FD_201829 | JGI IMG/M metagenome (GOLD analysis project Ga0307963, IMG submission 201829) | Saline water microbial communities from Organic Lake, Antarctica - #594 | ecosystem: Environmental > Aquatic > Non-marine Saline and Alkaline > Saline | place: Antarctica...
AGCAATGGCCTCACAGACGCAGCGATCAAGTTTGTGGGCTTTCTAGCGTTGGTCCCTACAGGGCTCAACCTTATCTTTTCCAACTTCATGAACCACGTGAGAGCACTGCACGTAAAATGTAATGCTGGAGGTGTTATAGTCAAAATGCAGATGCGGATTTTTATGGTGTATCGTTTGCTCCTCACACAATTCTGCTAAACTCATTTTATGTTACCTCATTACCCTGATACCCTGATTCCCTGATACCCTGATTGATGCACCATTTCAGAAACACCTCACCTTTTGATACATAACTCTGTACTTCTGACACACGCGCACACACACGCACAAAAACACACTCCATTTTATGCAAACCTCCAGGTCCCTGTTGATTACCATGGCTATGAGGACGTGCCCAGAATAACGAGCCATGCGCACAGCGAGACGTCCCCTCGCCACTCCGTCCTGTGGTGGTGCCTCTCTCCTGTGCGCGTGCAAAAGTCAACGCGATTCATGGGTGGGTCTCCCTTGTCTGACCTGTGCCAGCTGGCTGAGTAAGTGAGTGAGGGGCCTGTGTGTGTTTGATGTTTACATACAGTCGGTTCTATTCCGGCTCAACTCCATCGAATGTGGAGGGGGGACTAATTACACTTGTCCAACACACAAGCAAAAAAATGACGCACACGCAGTTGATCTCATAAGCAAGGGGGTATTTTTGATTTTTATTTTATTTGGCTAATAATGCCGTTTAAACTCAGTGCTGATTGCATGCTTAGTGTACGTCGGTAGCAATTTTGCTAAAAATTATTGAGAGTTCGATTGGAGGGTGAATTCTTTGCTTTGCAGCTGTTGCGCAAATCAAACTGCAAAGCGATAAAGCCCCATAGCTTGTTTTGCAATTTTTTGTTGCTCGTTCATAACCTCTCACACGTTCTCACTTTCATGTGACAGTACAGGGAAATTTTGCTCACGCATACAGCACACATATGTACACAATTCCAGGAATGTATTGCCTTGTGGGAGCCTTGGTCGTTTTCCAAGCTGGGGTTGCGCTGCACAAGGGCACCCACCATGAAGGGCATGAGCTGCAATTGGTGTGTGGATCAAGGCCAGGAATCTCTAGAGGCATGGAGACACTGTGCATGCTTTGTCCATTGCTGTGTATGTGTGTGATTAGGAGCTGTATATCGTGCTTTGTCTATTGTTGTGTATGTGTGTGTATGTGTGTGTGTTTAGGAACCGTATATCGTGTATCATCCTTTTTGTTTCTCTTGAGCTCATAGGGTATATGAGCTGGGATACAAGATGCAAAGGCATTGACCATCTCATCTTTCGCATACTGTCCATACCCGCACTCACCACCCCCCTGGAAAAAATATGTTTGCTAAAAAGCACAACCACCCTGCGTAAAAGTATTCAATTCAAAGCAACCGCCCCCCTGCAGATCTCTCGGGCCTCTATTTATAGTTAATCAGAGCAAGGGAATTGAATCTCTGCACCCAGCCAAACGCATGTTGTTGCGGGCTGGACCCCGCCGTTTCACACCCTGGAAAACACCAAAGATGTGTTGTTAAACTGATTGTCTCCACGGGTGGCACACCCTAAACTGCGCCATTTAGCTATTTGGCTATTCAATGTGCCCCATTGCCTTTCTGAAGCTGTACAAATAACATGCCATTGTAAACATTTTTGGGCCTTGTAGCATGGTTTTTAACATATGGGACGGGGGTCATGTGGCTCTAAGCCTGATTTGCACCCATTTTGCCGTAATTTGGCAGAGGGAAAAGGCCTGCGCTCCAGCATAAAAGCTGCTTTTACATTATGCTGTAATGCTGTCGCGTCAAAATTGGCGCTGTGGGTTTAAATAATGTATGCTGTGTGGGGGGTGGGTACCTGACAGTGTGTGAATCTCGGTTCAAATATTCCATGGTATTCTGCGTTGAATGTGGAAGCCATGTACAAGCTTCACGCAAAGCCAGAGCTGGTTCCAAATGAGGGCACCTGTGAGGAACAGGGTCATTTCAAAGATGTCACACAGCTGTTTTTTAAGATTTTTAACCTTTGTGGAAGCACAGTAACAGATCCTCCTATTATTGGCATAAAATGTGGAAGTTATTGCAAAATAATCAGGTGTTGCTGCTTGTGCTTCTTGCTGGTCACAGGCATGAAATAAATATCCCAAGCTTTCCACGCAACTTTTTGTCCAAGACGGTCGCTACAGGGAGAGATACGATCATGCAAAGCGTTTCCCACCGAACAGTCCATTTTTGGGTGGGCCAGCCGTGGAGACGACCATTTCTTATTCATTGTTTTACAGTAACCGCCCCTTCAAAAAGTAATGTGTGTTCCACGACCGTTTCAAGCAGTTTGATCACCCCCCCTCCCCAAAACGTTTATTAGGGGTGGTGCAGCTGGGTGGTGATACTTCTTTTACGGTACCAATACTACACAGGGGTCACCTTTTCCCTCATCCTTTTTCACCCCTTTTGTTCACACTATCTTAATCACCATCTAACCAAAAGCTCATCACTGCACTCTCACACATGCATAAAATCACACACATATACGCACACATATCACACGTACAAAATATTAACTCAGATCCAAATGGTGGTGCTACTCGGGATGCTTTCACTGCTGCTGTTGTTGCCGCTCAGCACGGGTCCGCTAGCAGTCGCCTCATTGCGCAAGGCCATGCGTCACCATGCACACGCAGGTGATGTGTTGTGTATGAACTACAATGTTTGTGCAAGCTGTGTCAGCGTGACCAGTTAGCCCCTTTGTGCTCACTTCAGCACACTTTTAATGGTTTGGCACATACAGATTTTTGATTGTGCATAGGGAACATGCATGTGCAAATGGGTGTGGCCAACGCTTATGATCTGAAAGTTTGTTGGGCGTACGACCTGTTCCGTGACAGCGCGCGCGCAAGAGCACATGCTCAGACCTGACCTGGATTCTACCCCCTGTCTTGATCTTCTCTGCAAGTGTAAACAAATGGCAATCGAGACATAACTCACACAGAACTCACACGTGCATACACACACATACACAAACACAAACGCAAACCCACATGAAATGCAGGTCGTGGACACCCTCACCAGGTTTTGGGGGCACCCCTGCTCCCTGAGCACGCACTCGCACTTCATGATCACGCATCACCTCAAGAGGGGAGCAGCACCAGTGACTTACACGGCCTTGTAGCGCGTAGCCGAATGGATGCGGCGTCAGGAGGGGGTGTTGTGCGAAGTCGCTTTGATGGAGCAGGGGGAGGAGGGGAGGATGAGCAACAAGAGGGTGGGGGGGAGGAATGTGACACAAGAGGATTCATGGCTAAAGAGGAAGCATTGCCAGTTGCAGATGTGCCGCTGGGTGAGCGCTTCATTGTCCTCTTGCTCTGTTTGATCATATGGCAGCTAGTTCTTAGCATTGACTCGTGACCTCGACCTTTCTTGTCTCTTTCAATGTGTGCAAAGGAAAAAGACACACTCATTGCAAATGAGGAAGTCTGCATACTTTCCTGCAACATGATCGTTTGCAAATGCTTTGTAAACTAACAACGCTCTCACGCATTGCATATGTAGGTCAAGCCTTAGTGCAGCCCGGGTTTGCTATTCTGTTCTTCCAGGTGCGCAGGAATCTGTTGTATTTGTCATGATGCCCAGCAATTGAGACAGCAAACGTGCACGGCTTGGGTTGTAGGCAGCCTCCCTGAAAGTTCCGCTTAATCAAGCGTATATCACAAGTAGCTTCCTTATAATTCTTCTGCATGTAAAAAGATATTAATGAGTGCGTGCATAAGGCGCGTGTTATTTTACTTGCCAAGATATGGGAAGAACACAAGTAGATGTCCGTGCACTGACAGGTCAGTGTGCATTAAGGAAAATCTAGACTAGCACTTATTTCTAACCGGAGCCCCACCAAAGTCTGGGATCTGCACTCATCCTGCCCTCACTGTCTTCCTTTCAACACCCACTCACTTGCAAAATTTTCACAGTTTTTGTCGGGTTGCGCCTCCGGTTTGACACTCCTGAACAACATCGCTCCTCTTGCTACATCTTTGGGAGGCAAGCCCGGAGGACATGTCGTGTTTGTTTCGCTCTTTTCCATTGCCAATGCCTGCGGTGAGCAAAGCTTTTCTTTCGTGTCTTGCCCTTTTCGATTTGACCGCAACGATCCTCCCTACTTGCAGTTCATCAATTTGTGTCAGTATGGTAGTGCAGTTTTATGATTGTAGCTCCTCCTAGGCCAAGTATATCTTTTTACAGATGATGCACAATTACATGCAAACACATGCGTACATTATACACAACCAGGCCGACTCCTGTTTGGGCACGTGTCAGAGCACTACCTTTCTTTGCTTGGGGTTCCAAGAACACTCTGGCTGTGTCTTGCTTCGGTGTTGTGTGTTTCTGCCACAGCCACTTTGGCCTTGGGGGTCCCTCTGAGCACGCTCTACTTCATTTCTCTGTTAATGGGTGAGCAAAATGCGTACGTGTTTGGCAACGTTTGCACATTATTGTTGCTGTTTCCCCTGTCTGGCATGTTGGCAAGGAGATGTGTGGTACTTAATTTGATATCAGCCTATTCAGCCCCAAATTCCCTTCCTGTCATGGAAACTGGTTTGAAACCGAACTTCTTAACTAAGTTGCAGAAATATGATTCTTTCACATGCACAATCACCTCAGGCTTTGCGTTTGGAGGACATTGGAGTGTCATTCCTGCCATTGCTTCAGATCTGTTTGGATTGAACTCCTTTGCCGCTCTGTAAGTGTTGGGAGCCTGCGATTTGTCTTGTTCGTGACTTCTTCAACAAGCTGGACTGCTTCAAAAGGTGTTTAAATTGTATGCAGTTTACCTTAATTAATGCGAGGAGTGGTTCCAACCTGCATGCGTAATTAATTTTACTTTTTCTATTCTTTTTCACTTCTTCAAGTTGCTGGCTGCGCCTTCCAGTGGGCAGCTCTGGCCTTTGTGTCTAGCCTCGTACTCCCGTCCTTACATTTGGGTGCTTGCCCATCCGAATTGCACGTCCAATCCTTCATCCTTCATTAGTGGAAAATGCTCACAGAACATCACTAGGCACACTACGTTTCACGCCTAATCACTCAATCAAGGCGTATGTCCAGTGCATACAACAAGCAAGGGCACCTTGGTCGTATGCCCTGTGTACAAAGTCGAATTGCTTAACACCAATTCGGTTCATGTATGGAATGTAGAGTCGCGAACAGAAGAGTACAGGCTTGTCTTCTGGTGCCAAGCATCTCTTGTGCATCCGTTGACTGCCACAAAAACGCTTCTGATCAAGTGCATGAACATCGCTTGCTGGCTACACACACAGGTATGCAGTGCTGCAGCTTGCCTCCGCTGCTGCCTCCTTCCTCTTTGCAAGCTGGTTGGCCGGGCATTATGCAGCTGCTGCCGCAGGAGGTGGGGATCTTGCAAAATTTATTGTTCCTGTAATTCCTTTGAAGAAGCTCCCAGGAGGAGCAGGCTCACGAGTACTTGCCGGGATGTCTGGGAGTGCAGCTTCACTTTTGGCAGGGACAGGACAGGCGGTGTGTACGGGTTTCCGATGCTATGCGCCAACTTTTCGTGTGCTCGTGGTCTTAAATTTGTGCTCTTTATGTGGTGTGCTGTGGTTATATACAAGTAGCAAGGTCCAGTATGAAGCAATCGTAGCAGGAAGGCATAAGGATCGGTCACAGCAGCAGGAACGATACCAAGAAAGAAGCTCGCTACCTTGCACTGCTCATCACCATTGACAGGGTTGCTTGTGGTGAAAGCTACAGACCTATAGATGTTTGTCTAATCGTAATGTGATGCAACCTGCTGGCCTGGCTGGAGGTAAAAAGAGAGCTGCTAATGGAAAAAAAGAAAACATTCCGCTGGTAATGATGACACAGCCAGCATGATTAAGGGAGGGGGTTACGTAGGCGCCCGCACCAGGCAACCCCCCACCACGCAAACACACGAAAAAAAGTTGTGTGGGTCAGGAGGGTTGTGTGCCGTGGCACCCAGACCACACCTTGACTGTTGTTGTTTAAGTTGTATTGCAGTGCATATCTTGTTTTTATGAGTGTAGAAGCATGTTTGATGGAGTGTTTATTCAGTTTGTGTGTCTGGTTTTCAATCTTATGGTGATCCAGATTGAGGCCTGCCAGAGGTTGGTCTGTAGAGTCTTTGTAGATAGTCTTCATTACTTCAACAAAAATCACGTGAAGCTTGGCTTCCCGATATCCCTGTCTATGTAGGTTGGTGCTAAGCACGCTGTGCTGTGCTTTTGCTTTCTGTAAACTCAATCAGGTGAACCTCCCACACTGGTTTGGATTCAGTTTCTTGTCTATAGCAAGCTGCGAAAAATCCGAGTTGTAGATGGTTAGTTTAGCTTAGTTTGGATTACAAAGGCCTCCAGCCTGGCATGGCTGCTCAACCTATAGGTCCCAACAAATAAATCAATCAAAGAGATCGACAGCTGCACTAACGAATTTGTAAACCTTTGAGTTATGTTGAAAAACAAAACCTTTGATATCACCTTCAGAAATATTATCAAATAACTGGTTGAACTGGTGCCGTAAATGTTCGGTGCCCATACATGAAAAATAGCGTGTTTCTCATCTTGAATATAATCCCCGTTTTCACACAAATTGCACTCCTGTCCGGACTCCTGCCATATAAACCAATTTCACAACCCATATCCTCGAATCCTGAACCGAGCTACGTTCCTCACGACATTTTTGCTCAGAGCCATCTTCAAATACCTGGCAAGACAAATGGTGCACATGCATCAGAAACCGGTCTCTCAGGCAGAGCAAACCAGTTGTGATAAGCCACAGACTTTTTTAAACTGGAGCAAGGATCTTGACCATGTGCCTCTCTCCAAATTGCCTGATGCCTGAA
>Ga0307963_1002558_pt1 | contig 14365 bp, 15 predicted proteins | sample OrgLakmetagen594_FD_201829 | JGI IMG/M metagenome (GOLD analysis project Ga0307963, IMG submission 201829) | Saline water microbial communities from Organic Lake, Antarctica - #594 | ecosystem: Environmental > Aquatic > Non-marine Saline and Alkaline > Saline | place: Antarctica: Organic Lake...
GTGTGTGCACGTGTGTGTGCACGTGTGTGTGCACGTGTGTGTGCACGTGTGTGTGCACGTGTGTGTGCACGTGTGTGTGCACGTGTGTGTGCACGTGTGTGTGCACGTGTGTGTGCACGTGTGTGTGTGCACGTCTGTGTGTGCACGTGTGTGTGTGTGCACGTCTGTGTGTGCACGTCTGTGTGTGCACGTCTGTGTGTGCACGTCTGTGTGTGCACGTGCGTGTGTGCACGTGTGTGTGTGTGCACGTGTGTGTGTGCACGTGTGTGTGCACGTGTGTGTGTGCACGTGTGTGTGTGTGTGTGTGCACGTGTGTGTGTGCACGTGTGTGTGTGCACGTGTGTGCGTGCACGTCTGTGTGTGTGCACGTCTGTGTGTGTGCACGTCTGTGTGTGTGCACGTGTGTGTGCACGTCTGTGTGTGTGCACGTCTGTGTGCACGTCAGTGTGTGTGCACGTGTGTGTGCACGTGTGTGCACACGTCTGTGTGTGCACGTGTGTGTGTGCACGTCTGTGTGTGCACGTCTGTGTGTGCACGTCTGTGTGTGCACGTCTGTGTGTGCACGTGTGTGTGTGCACGTCTGTGTGTGCACGTCTGTGTGTGCACGTCTGTGTGTGCACGTCTGTGTGTGCACGTCTGTGTGTGCACGTCTGTGTGTGCACGTCTGTGTGTGCACGTCTGTGTGTGCACGTCTGTGTGTGCATGTCTGTGTGTGCACGTGTGTGTGCACGTGTGTGTGTGCACGTGTGTGTGTGCACGTGTGTGTGTGTGTGCACGTGTGTGTGTGTGTGTGCACGTGTGTGCGTGCACGTGTGCGTGCGTGTCCTCTGGGTGGGTGTCGTGGTTGTATGCCCTTCTTGCAACACTTGCTGGACGTAATGTGACTGCAGTTTCTTTGATGAGAAGGATTGCGTTTCCTTGCTGACAAAAATCGCAATGCGCCTTCTCGTGCACCTACATCTGATCAGCAGCAGCTGGTCGTTCCCCAGTCACCATAAGTGGGGGGGGGGGGTAGATGTGTGGGTGTGTGTGAGTGTGTGAATGACTGAAGTGGTCATATCAATGAACAGCAACCTCACACTTTGGCCACACGTGTGTGTATGTATGCAGGTGTTAGATACATTGCAATTGATGCTTAGGGCGATTGATGAAACGGTTGTCTCCCCCCTGCCCCACATCAACGCGTCAGAGCAATTTGAAGTCGTGGAATACCCCACCAAGGTGAGACCCTAACACACCGCCCCTCAAATAAATTCATGCTTTCTCGTAGGTTTGCTCCCCGATACGCACACACACATTCTTGCACGCGCATGCACGTGCATGCACGTTCATCCCACGCATGCGCACGCAGCACCTAGCACACTTTCTACACAATGCACGTTTTTGGCACAAACACACGTAGTGCGCACGGTGTGCACGTACACATGTACACACACACACACATACACACGCACACATACACACGCACACATACACACGCACACGTACACACTAATGTGCGTGCAGGAGAACATCAAGGTAGAACGATCCAACAGAAGTGGGTCTAGCCGCAGCGGGCGCCACTGCAGCCCTGGAACGGCAACTCCTACAAGGGATGCGGTTTTCCATCCCCATCCAAGCAACCACGAGCACCTACAACAGCAGCAGTGGCAGCAGGAGCTGCAGCAGCAGCAGCAACAGCAGCAGCAGCAGGCGCAGAAAAAGACGCAAAGTACCAATGGTAAAAAAAGCAGGTGGGTTGCTGGGGGAGGGGCAAAGGAGAGGGATGGGTTATTTGTAAAGTTGACCAGAACCGTATGTACGCCGTATATGATTGGGTATTTGCTTAAATCCCTGCAAATAGTACCGTGCATACACGCCGTGGGTATTTGACAAAATTCCTGCAAAAAGTACCGTGCATATACGCCGTGGGTATTTGATTAAATCCCTGCAAAAAATATCGTGCATATACGCCGTACATATATGGTTCTGGCCAACTCTAGTTATTTGCAACAGCACACGCCTGCATAGTCAGGGTTTGTGACAAAGGGGAAGAGCAGGTGCACCAGACTGGTTGAGTTGTCATAGGGCAAGAAAGGACAGGAACTTGTGCTTTGCTGCAAGAATGTCTTTGCTGTGCCGGTGCTTGTCCTGACGTGCGGGCGTGTGTATGTATGTGTGTGTGTGCCCTTGTGCATGTGTGCGTGCGTACGTTTGTGTGTGTGAGTGTATCTTCCTGAGTGCAATAGATGAGGCGTATATGCCCCTCAAATTTCCATGCTTTGTTGCAAAAGCACACGTGAGGTTTTAAACCTGATGTATATGTGTGTATGTGTGCAATTCAATTGATCGTCGCTCACCCGTTCTACTCACAACATTCATCACTAAGAAGAAGAAGAGCTACGCAGGCAGTGAAAACCACTCCCCACATGAAGTTAAAGAAAAGAAAGCCACTTTGGTACCGAGTACCGTAAAACTCCTTTACCGCAGACAAAAAGGGTCCAGTCAGAGAGGTCATTAATCAGTAACCATGCACGAGCCAACGGAACAAAGTTATCCCAAGCACTGGTAGGGCTGATCTCTGGCCTCACCTCTTTGAAACGAGGTCTGACAAGCATTTCTGACACAACTAAAGGCCCTTCCTCACATCCATGCACTGAGACAGAAACACATGCGTACACACACATGCACACGCACTCTCTCACTCACTCACTCTGCAGCACCTTTCAAGCTCCATCAGTTGGGAGTGAGCTCGGCTTGCCGTGTTGACTTAACTCCAGCTGTATACTTATGTTAGGTGGATATTGCCCCTTGTGAAGGCACTGTTTACTGCTTGTTAACTGCTGCGTGTCACCATACATGATCGAACTAACCTGCTTGGCAAGATTGTGTACGGTTGTTTGGATGGGGAATTTGGGGAGACCTGCTTGGCAAGATTGTGTACGGTTGTTTGGATGGGGAATTTGGGGAGACCTGCTTGGCAAGATTGTGTACAGTTGTTTGGATGGGGAATTTGGGGAGACCTGCTTGGCAAGATTGCGTACGGTTGTTTGGACGGGGAATTTGGGGAGAGGCATCCTCGCCTTGTGAGACCTTTGTTTGGATAGGGAATTTGGGGAGAGGCATCCTCGCCTTGTGGGACCTCTTGTTATAACAGCTGCATTTGCCTGCAAACTTTCATGTGTGTGGTGTAGGTAAATGTTCGTGGAGGCTCTAGGGCAGGAACAAGCATGTGCAGGTGCAGGTGTACGTGGAATTAACCACGATCTGTTGATTATTGCTATTAACCACGATCTGTAGATTATTGCTAGGCACATGGAGGCAAGGAGGAGTATTAATGTTAAAAGGTATGAAGAGAAAACGCATTTGCGTCCCGGTTTGTTTGGTCTGCGATGTAAGCGAAAGCATTAAATTTTCCTTTAGCCGTTGTTGGTTGGGAGTGTGTGACAACGTGCGTTCAATGTTCAAAGGACTTGCTTCACTTTATCGACTGTGTTTGGGAAGGCTCTGCAGTCTCACGTGATTATGTGACTTAACTTCTGTGAAAATACTCAGGACGTTTCAATTGTTTGTGGCTTTTACTACAAAACTCTGCAATCGCAAGCGTATACTTTTATGTGTGTGTGTGTAAGGGGGGGGAGGGGTGAGTAGGACTTGCTAATGCTCACATGGCATATGATTTCAAGCATTTCCTCAGTAATACTTGCGTCTAATACCTGGTCTTTTTTGTTACAGGAGCCTCTTACTTTTTTGTGCAGATACGCATCAAGCAGGAAACGTTGAGTATATATTTGTGATGAAGCACAGCTTTGTGTGCCAATTGGTCTGCATCTGTTGTCAACGATATGAAGAGGATCATTGGAAAGAGGGACAATGGTGACAATGGGGGGATACCATCAGCAAGGGTATTTGGCTGATCGGCTACTAACTGATTTCAGCCACAAATAAATCCGTTATTTGGTTGTTGACCTGTTGCAGCAAATAGGGGCGTGGTGAGAAGTCCTCAGAAAAAGGTGTAAACAAAAAGGTTAAATATATTTCCTCAGGTAAGGTAAAGTAATTGCCTGTAGTTTTTTCTTTTTTTCTAGATTACCGGTACATCGCTATATATGCCTCTAGGGCATATTAGGGCCTCTAGTGCATATCAGTACTACTGAACGGGAATTTTTTTTTTGAAAAAGCCTGCAACCAGAAACCTCATTAAGAAAATTGAGAGTTTGTTGGTGAGAAAGGAGCGTGTTTAGGGGAGTGTCTGGAAGCTCCCCCCCCCACACCCAGGGCAGGGACAAAAACAGACATTCAATAAGGTAAGGTAAGGTAAGGTTACATCACTATATATGCCTCAAAGGGCATCTCAGCGGAAGTTTGGAAAAAGCCTGAAACTACACCTGGCTAAACAAAAGAAACAGAGATGTATGAAGAAGAGAAAAGTGTACAGAGAAAGAGAACGTTTGTTTTGAAGAAGCGCGAAGAGAAAGCATCAAGGAGAACGAGAACAAAGCTGTCGATATGTCTCAGGATGTGTGTGTAAAGAAGCCTCAGTCAGAAACAGGAAACAAGAGGCTGAGAGAGCCTCACAAAACCAGGACATTCAATAAGAAATAGGAGTTTGAAGAAGGAAGAGAAAGTGTATATGGAGAGAGAAAGCGGGCCATGAGAAAGCAGAAACCGAAAAGAAGAAATGTCTGTCTGCAGGAGTCGGAAGAAGAAGAGAAAGTTGTCGTAGCAAATCACCGTCACTGCAAAGACTTAGCACAACATACTATCACGTGAGCAGGTGGTGATCCAGCCGGGTGAAGCAAATCAGCTGGGTCAGAGCAAAAATCTCAGCCACGTAGAACCATACTATCACTACAGGCACAGGGTGGAGCGCCAAGAAAACAAAGGTAAGGTAAGATTACATCGCTATATATGCTATATCGCTATTTATGCCAGCAGTGCCTCTGGGGGGCATCTGAGCGAAAGCTTGGAAAAAGCCTGTAACCAAACCAAAAAGGCGCTAGAACAATTAAGGGAAAAGGGCTAGGCACTCAGCCACAAAAGAGGCCACACCATATATATCTGGGCTGGTTCATAAAAGTCCTCAGCCAAACGAGTTGGGCTTTTTTCATATTGAGGTGGGAAGATCAGCTGGCGGTGCTGTGTGCAAAGGCTAACAAGACGTTCATGCGGACAGTCCAGCAAAATATGTTCCTCATCCTGAACAGAGTGCCAGTCACATTTGTCACAGATCCTGAGCTCATAAGGCCTTCTATTCCTGATATGACGCATTCTTTGGACCAGAAAACAAAGTGCAGCGGAGCAGAAGAGAGAAAAAAGGACACAAGCAGTTCTAATCAGCAGGGAAATGCAAAGGAAAACACCTGGCACCAAGCACGGAGCATGAAGCATGCAGCTTGAAGCATGCAATAAGAAGCACGAAGATAGCAGCTAGGCACGCAAGAAACGCACAAAGCAGCTCGCTTAAAGCAAAGCCCTATATTTGGCAGCCCAAACCAGCCAAGACTAAGCCTGTGACTGACACATGATAGCACGACGTCTAGCACTTCACTGGCACAAAGCAGGACACCAAGAAGCCCTGGCGGCCCAAACCAAGACTAGACTGATGCCGCCCTGCCCTGCGACATATGGCTCACTCATGTCTGACCCATGCCCTAGCACCCCAGGCAAGCCTACGGTTGCTCGGCTGCTTCATGTCACAATGCAATGTGAAAAGAGCAGATGTGCCTCTCTCTCCTCTCTAAGAACTGCCCCACCCCACCAGCTCACCCAGCCAGCTACAACAAACCAGTCCAATGCTGCCCTCCAGAACTTTCCAATTCAAAACTTGAGCCAGGGCATGCCTCCTGGCCGTGAAGGGAGCCGGTGCCTGACCCGCCAGGAGCCAGGACGCATGCTATAACCGGGCCCTGGTTGTGACTGCTGCCACGGCTACCACACTGAGAGCTGCCGTGTTGCTCCGCCGTCTTTCCTCAGCTCACAAATCCGATGGTCTTGGCAAAATAAAGGAGCGTGCACCTCGTTTTGGACATGTTCATCTTTACCAGGGCACAGGTCACATACGCGAGAACTGCCTTCAAGCCATGTTGCTGCCTCCACTATAAAAGTATGCACGTGCAAGCGGAGCCTACTTATATTGCGCATAACATGTTTGGACAGATCAAGTGGAGATACCGTGGTACATTAATCGGCATACGCTCATTTTTAGAAAAAGGGATGGCAAACCAAGAATGATAGGTGGGAAGAATAGCTGCTTTCTAATTTGGCTTAGAGAGCATGCGCTGTCCGTTGCAATCTTGGTACTTATTGTAAAGCGCTGCTGCTATCCCTTTGAGCTTAGCTCTATTGATGGTGTTTGTCATTCCCACGCCTCCTGAGTTCACATAAACATTCAGCTTTGGTTTGAGGGCAGTATACCCCTGCGCCTACAAAGTTTTCGGCCTTGCCTATGCAGCTTCCGTCAGTGTATGCCCATAATTTCCAATTGGGGCACTTCAATTCAAACTGCTTATCTTCCCATGGTTTAAGGTGGACCGCATTCAATTAAAGAGGGAGGATCATCATCTGTGTGTTTTGGGCACATGAATTTCATGCTGCTGATCACCTGTCACACTGAAAACACCAACAATGAGGGAGGCAAATATTATTATACATAAACTTATGTGTGAGGAGCAGCACATGCACAATGAGAGGGTCTGGAACATCAAACACGGTCTGGTTCATGACTCTTTTGCTGCGGGCCCTGCTGCTAGATGAACTCTGAATTAGCACTTGCCTGGCTAGGGCTGTACAATCGAAGGGTGTCTGCACAGCTCTCGCGTTGTTGACCAGTCTGTGGGGTTGTGGATTGGCAGCTATCATATGTTGGTGTAGAGGCAGTTCTTCTTGAATTGTGAAACAGGTCACTGATCTGGCTGATGACCGTTTTTATCCATTGGTTCTGTCATAGCAAATCACCGTCACTGCAAAGTATAAGACTCAGCACAACAACCGAAAACATGTATTGCATTTTCGTGACTTTTTGCATGCTGTTACAGAAAACGCGGGTGAGTGTGGTTTGAGCGGATGATCTCATCCGCACAATTGATTCCAGCCGTGTGCGGTCGAAAATGTTACATTTATGCTTCAACCATTTCAACCGATAAGCCTGGATTATTTAACGCTGTGTACGCTGTCCCACCTTTTGGAAAAAGTGGCGGGTGTTCCAGACCTTTTCCTTTTCCTCAGATCTTCAGATCTCTTGACTGACTTCAATAACACCTGTTTCCTAGTTGCAGTGTGCTACACCGCTTATTGCTTATTGCTCTACAGGTTTGCGGGAGTGACCTGCTGAAGAGAAGGGTCTAACGGGAGTGACCTGTTGAAGAGAAGAGGCTTACACCAGAAAATAGAAAAGAAAAACTACGCAGGCAGTGAAAACCACTCCCCACATGAAGTAAGGAAAAGAAAGCCACCTTGGTACTAAGTACCGTAAGACTCCTTTACCGCAGACAAAAAAGGTCCAGTCAGAGAGGTCCAGAACAGAGTACCAGAAGGAGAAAATAAGTTACAAAGAGACTGGAGTAGGTACCAGGCTCAAACAAGCAAAAGCGCCAGGCCCAGAAAAAACTGCAGAGCTAAGCTAAGGGTCTAACCGACCACCCGTCAAGGCCATTGCCAGCCTCAATTTCACTAACGAGTCACATAGCCAGCATTACAGCATTTAACCTGCCGTGCTACTCCACCAACACAGTCACTCAGTGCAAGCCTGTGATAAGGTCTACTAAGCAATCTGCTTGCACTACTTCAGCATTGCACCGCTCCCACTGTGCCTGCCTTAGTCTACCGTTCCTTCTCCCCAGTTAGGCCGCTTAACTTTAGGCTGAAGAGCGACACCTCTCGAAAGACAAAGCAGGCACACGCATCCCACTTGCCTTGTAACTTCCCCTCCGACTAAGACTCAACTGGGCGCTCCTCTCCGCAAGCACCTTTAATGCGCCCCGCACACGCTCCGCGCTCCAGAGCCAGCTCACAATTAGCCGCTGCCTAGCCCATGCCCCTCCGCTGCTGTCCCGCAGTCCCCTCCCCCCAACTCCCCTCCCCCCCTGCTGCCGCGACTGCAAATTGCTGTCGCAGCTGTTTGAGCATTTAGCCATGCGCCCCGCCAACTGGGGTAGATGCACACAAAGGTGCATACTCACATGTTTCCAGGGACCACCGTGAGGAGGCGCTCAAAATAGTCCCCATACACCAGCTAAGCAATGTGGGAAATTTTTGCACGTCCAACACAAACACACAAGGCAGGTGACAGATTTGGCTATAACTCATTTCAGCCCTTTCCGCACTACTCTCCTTGCCAAATCCACCGTGGCCGATTCCACTGATGACACGCCAAATCAACCTATTTTCGGGGTAGTCGATTCTACAGTTGTATAATCGGCCAAATCATACATAGTAGAATGACACTAATAACAAGTGTGGCCAAATCGGCCAATTTCACACTCAATCCCTTTGCTTATACCACTGTGAAGCAGAGCAAAATATTCTACTGTCCATCAACCCTGCAAAACTTTCCAGCGTGAGCTAACGTTTTTGCACACAAACCTCCTGACCAATGTCCATTGAATTTTTATTTGTCTGTGCTGGGGGTTGCCTATTGTGTGGCACATAGCCCCTCCTCCCTGTCCATTGCAACTGCCTATGTTACTTATCAGCCCCGTAGCCATTTCTTCCAATTTTTACAATGTCACAACGGAGCTGCAAGCTTGGCTTTATTTATGTTCAGCATGGTGGCAAGAAAAGCTTGCAATACTTCCACCAAAACAAGATAATTTGTGCGAGCACTAAAGTAGCAAAACGAATAACAATGAACAATGAATAACAATGAACAATGAAATTAATTTGATTTGGCACGTCAGCAAAACCCTTGAAACATACTCGCCCATGCTCCAAACAAAAGCACTTTGACATATACAGACAGCACTTGTCCAATGTTATAGCTAACGCCCAAATAAGTTAAGGAGCCGGCGCAATAATCCCATTGGTAGCAGCATGTCTCGAATGAACTGCAGACACAAAGAGAAGCAAGTCAGCGCTTATCTAGCGCAAACGCTAACATCCGGTTAAACATTGTACAATGGAATCGTACAGCCTCTTCTTAGAAACTCTGCTTGCGCTATTATTTTTCGGCGAACTATTTTTTGCATTTCTTCTCCCCATTGCCTTTTTGTCTAGACTGACAATGGAATAACATAGAGTCAAGCAGAATATTGAATGGTACATCCCACAACAGTCCTTGCCGGGAGTGTTACATCATTGGCGTTACTTTGCTTTTACTCTTAGATCAAATTCACTCTCATTGCACATGGTGCATTTAAAATGCACAAGCATCTGCAGTGACTGAGCACTCAGCATTTGTCCATGACTCAGTGCACTCTTAAAAGTAACGTACATAAAGTTTCACTAGCGAACGGACTGATTCATGTCAGGATGTGCAAAACAGGACAGTAGTGAATGACGCACCTTCAAAGCCTTGACAACAACTCCCCAGGCTTGATTCCTAATCGGGCTGAGCGCTCGGCCCGCAGATGCGCTCGTCGTCTGAGAAGCCATCGCTTCCGCACGCGCATTGCATATTTGGTACAGCTGCAGTTTACGCTCGTTCATGCACTCCTGGAGCAAAATACATGAGCCTTGTTATGCTGAAAGCTGAAATGTCTTTTGTCTGGAAGGGATCAGCACGAAAGGCTTGAAACCAGTGTCCCCACTAACTGGAGCCACACTAATTGGAGCCACAATAACTGGAGCCACACTAACTGGAGCCACACTAACTGGAGCCACACTAACTGGAGCCACACTAACAAGAGCCACACTAACTGGAGCCACACTAACTGGAACCACACTGACTGGAACCAGTGTCCACACTAACTGGAGCCACACCAAAAGACAGAAGATACCACTGAAAGAAATTTGAGTACGGCGTGGTTTGCCAGCCTTCATGACAAATCCTTAATGCAATGCTTGTGATAAAGATAGAATTTGAGAAGGCTAGATGAGTTGAGCTAGAAAGCTCTGGAGAACTTATGAGTTCAGTGTGAAACACCTGAACTCAGGTTCTTGTAGTGTAGCATAAAGTGAGATGTCCTCACTTTCTGGTTTCCTCCGGTAGCTGCAGGATTCAGCCTATGGTAGCCAGTAAGCCTATGGTAGCCATGGTAGCCATGGTAGCCATTAAGCCTATGGTAGCCATTAAGCCTATGGTAGCCATTAAGCCTATGGTAGCCATTAAGCCTATGGTAGCCATGGTAGCCATGGTAGCCATTAAGCCTATGGTAGCCATTAAGCCTATGGTAGCCATTAAGCTTATGGTAGCCATTAAGCCTATGGTAGCCATGGTAGCCATGGTAGCCATGGTAGCCATTAAGCCTATGGTAACCATTAAGCCTATGGTAGCCATGGTAGCCATGGTAGCTGCAGGATTTAGCCGGCATTGCGCACATCAGTGAGAGAAAACATTCATCAATACGCAGGTCAAAAGAGGCACAGACAAAAGCTACACTAAAGACTTGGAAGGTAAGGAGATGGAAGGAGAGTGCACATTACATTATTACCACAGTGTTACAGCAAAAGCAATTGGAATTCAGGTTCAGATCAGATCAGATACCACAGATACAGGTTCAGATCTGATCAGTACCACAGTGGTACAGCAAAAGCAATTTACGTACAGGTTCAGATTAACACTGACAAGAGAGTTGAAGCGCACTTTCTGCATTGGAAATTGTCCACGTGTAGGGTTGGCCAGAACTGTACATACATACACCGTATATGACCGTGTATTTGGTGGTTTTTCTGCCAAAATTACCGTATATACACCGTATATAAATGGTTCTGGCCAACCCTATCCACGTGCATTGATTTACGCGGGCGGATGAAAACTATTAAGAGGCAGGCCTGTACAATATAATAATATATTGCACGGGTAAAGGAAACACGCTTTGGCTTATGTGGGCAATTAGTAACTACAACAGGTAGGGGTTCAGGCCCGCAAGCAAGCGGTGAAGGTGTAGCAGGATTCTTAAGAGCAAGCCAGGGCAAGATCTTACCCTGGCTTGTTCTGAGAGATGGAGGTATACCAAGTAGAAGATTGGCTGTCCGCAGCCGTATACACCACATTTGACCGTATAATTGCAGACTTTCCCATCAAAAAGACACTGTGCATTCACCACATATATATGGTGATGGCCCACAGGATGCGCAGGAGATTTTATGACACACAACCTATGACAGACACCTAGAAAGAGCAGAATCAGAAGTGTGTTTGCAACATTTCCCTCACGCACCTCCACCATCGATCGACACAGCATCCTCATTCGGTCATTTGGAATAAGACTCAGCTGGTCTGGGTCTTCGTACAAGCGCCCGATGACCTCATAACCCACCTGCACAAGTGATGGTGCAAATTAAGTTGTGACATTATTATTCATTTCGATCATTTGGAATTAAACTCAGCTGGTCTGGGTCTTCGTACAAGCGCCCGATGACCTCGTAACCCACCTGCACAAGTGATGGTGCAAATTAAGTTGTGACATTAAAAATGCACCAGGAAGCTAGAAGGGACAAGGGCAGGCTGCTACCATCAATGAATGACAGGCAGCAATAGCGTTTCTAGCCGACAGCATTTAGAAATCAAACTTTGGACACTTAAGGGTTAGGGTTGTATGAAAGGGTAGAGAGAATGTTAGCACATACACACACTATGTTAAAACTTGAAATAAAAAGAAACATGATTGAAACACCCAATGAACAAGTGGCAAAGCTTTTGTCATCACCTCCTTTAACAGATCTCTTTCTGCTACGTAGCGCTCGAACATGCTCACGGCTCTTCGCTTGGCAAGATGCCTGTTGTTCATGTCCTACAGGATGTGCAGGAGAGCAAATGAAGAGCAAATGGAGAGCAAATGTTCATGTCATACAGGATGCGCAGGAGAACAAACAAAGAAGGTGGCATTTGAGGGAACGTGACCGGTTTGCTTCTTTTCTCCAGTAACATCGAATCTAATTCGTAATAACCCTTTTGAATAAAACTTGCACGTAAGCAGATCTTAACGTTGGAAGCCACAAACTTGTGTAAAGCGCCGATTAAGTCAGAAGGAAGGCAAAGTCTAAGCGTGCTTGACCAGGATGAATGAGTGTGAGTTAGCTTGAATGAGTGCGAGACAGCTTGAATTAGTGCGAATTAGCTTGAATGAGTGTGAGTTAGTGTGCGTTAGCCACGTGTAATAAGTAGTGCGTGATGGCAAGGGAGTGCCTTTCATACCCATTCCTGGATCAGAAGCGTTTCCCGCAGCTGCTTGACACTCTCTATGTAACCAGAGTTCATCAGTTCTGTAAGTGCGCTCTGCAACCTGTAAAACACAGCATGTTGTGCAAAGACACTCTCTATGTAACCAGAGTTCATCAGCTCTGTAAGTGCGCTCTGCAACCTGTAAAACACAGCATGTCGTGCAACAAGGCAATTATGCAAACAAGTCCAGGGAATCTACACTCTAAAAGCTAACACTATTAAACAGCAAAAAGCCCCATAGATTTAATCTCCGCAGAGATCTCTTTTCTTTCCTGTTAAAGTCAAAAAGGCTCTGCCGTGTCAGTATTGCTTGTCCTGGCTGCTGCTGCTGCTGCTGCTGCTGCTGCTGTTGTGCCTGGTAGCCTTTTTCTTCTCGTGGGTCCACACACTCTGTTGTCTGGAGAAGTGGGTCGCCTGTAAGCACATTTCCAATAGCTACGAATTAGGAAGGGCGCCTGAACTGGTAGCCCTTTATCCTTTTAGGAGCCCACACATTCTCTCTCTTGGAGGAACAGATCACTTGCAGGCATATCAAGGCATTTGCTGCAATATAACCACTGTCAAATGCAGGTCGTGCATTGCCGATCCTGAGTGCTACGTGCTCAAGCCAGCCCAGATCTAACGCTGGTGAGATCTACAATCTGTGATGCTGGTACGTACTGAGGATACCCTTTATCACAAACCTGTGCATTTAGTTCTGTGTCCAACGTACCTATAGGGCACGCTGGTGAGATTCACATTCTGTGATGTTGGTACGTACTGAGGATACCCTTTCTCACAAACCTGTGCATATGGTTCTGTGTCCAATGTACCTATGGGGCGTAGTATAGAGTTTCTGGTACCCGCAACGAAGCGCACCTTTCCACAGATTAATGTTTGGTAAGAATTCCAGGTTTTTGACACCTTCTTATAAGGAAGCGTGGAGCATACTCATCACCTTCATCAGGCACCCCTCCAACTTTGATAAATTTTGTAAGAAATTCAGGTTTTTGACACCTTCCTATATTGAAGCGTGGAGCATACTCAACACCTTCATCAGGCACCCCTCCAACTTTCATGCCCTCCAGTCCATGCTCGCCGGCTTGCTGCTCCTCCTGTAAATTACATGCATGCAGGTCCTGTAAATTGCATGTCCTGTAAATTGCAGGTCCTGTAAATTACATGCATGCAGGACCAGCCTGGAACTAAGGTAAGATAATTGGCGTGTCCATGAATGCATTTTTGATGTGAGCATTGAAAGGCGAAGAGGTGTAGACAAAGCGCACCAGCACTTAGGGCATGCTAATCTTTCATAGGTACAAAAGCAGACAGGACACTTAACTACCTGTAAATGCCGGCTACACCGCCTAACCATGCAGACAAGTAAAAAGGGGAGTTTCGGCATGCCGGAAGCTTTGGCCAAATCAATCATATCATCAAATTCCTTAGTTGCCAAAAATTCAGCCTTTACAACAGGGGCATGATAAAGGAGTGAAAATTGTCTTAGAGCACCCGCGTTTAATCCTGGAAAAATTCCAATACCTCGTCTTCAGACGTGGACATTCCATTTTGTCCTGTGAGCCTAGCTCTGGAGGGAGGAGGAGGATGCTGTGGTACGCCTGCAGGCTCTCCTGCACGTGGAGTAACACACATGCAATTGTGTGCTTTGCCAGCTTTATATAGTTGCAGCAAGAATGAAACGCAAGCAGTAGTGATTTGTGTTCTCCAATTTGTTTGCCTAATGACTTACAAACATCTCAACCTTTTTGATCACGATCCTTGTGGACAGGTAGCCTACTAGCAGCAGCATATGCGTGCAATAAAGGGCTGTAGGCTTACCCTCACACGACGCCCCTTTACCTGAGAGTGAGGGGCTACCCGTTTGCTCTTCCCTGACCATCTCAAGAATTTGACGTTCCATGGAGTCTAGTCGCTCATCTGTACGCAGGTACCTGCTTTGTTTTTACGTCATTTAACACAACAAAATTTGAATTGTCCAAGCTACTTTAACGGCCAACTAGTGACAATTGAGGCTCTGCCACTGAACAGCATGGTCAGCACTCACTTGGCTGTCAGGTCATCTAC
>Ga0307963_1002559_pt1 | contig 14363 bp, 14 predicted proteins | sample OrgLakmetagen594_FD_201829 | JGI IMG/M metagenome (GOLD analysis project Ga0307963, IMG submission 201829) | Saline water microbial communities from Organic Lake, Antarctica - #594 | ecosystem: Environmental > Aquatic > Non-marine Saline and Alkaline > Saline | place: Antarctica: Organic Lake...
ATGTATGTATGTATGTATGTATGTATGTATGTATGTATGTATGTATGTATGTATGTATGTATGTATGTATGTATGTATGTATGTATGTATGTGTGTATATGTGTATGTGTGTATGTTAGTACCAGGCTAAGTTGAGGATTTTTTGTTGCACGATGTTGCATGACGTCAGGTATTTGACTCAGACCAAATACCATATCGACATACCCAAATGCCCTTCCAGTCCCATACTTGTGCACGCTCGTTTACACCCAAATCCACTTATTAGCACACCTACGTATGCAAGCCCACACAAGTTGACACGTACAATCATACCCAGCCATGCACAGCCACACGCACCTGAAATCCTGCATCATCTCTTCACTCATGCTTGGGTCAAACCACTTTTTAACAGCAACTGGGGTGCCGCGCCAGAACCCTCTGTGCACAATGGAAAATCCCCCTCCCCCAATCTGGTCCTGGACATCAAGCTCCTCCCACGGGATCTGGCATGCGGTCCTGAGAGTATATGGGGCAGATTAATCTGATGAAGAGAAGGAGGAGATGACGAGCACAGTTGTCCCGCCATACGTGCAATTCCCGCACCCTGAGATTTGACGCTTCAACTCCTGGTTCTCTTGCAGCAGCTTGTCTACATCTGGGAGCTTGCCGGACAGCTGCATCCAACGTCAGGTTTATTAGGAAAGCACAGATGAGCATGCAAGCGCTGATTCCATGCAAGCATGCCAGGTTAGGAGGCTACTACTATTGACAGACCTGCAAGGAATTCATCGAACTGTTTAAGGATCCAGACATTTTCTCCTTTGTTTTCCTGGACGTATTTCAATAGGCCCTATAATTAAACTGTAATGTTAATTGCAATTAAACTGTTATAAGGAAAGGTCTTTCGATCGGGCCCCACTTTTTTGGCCTGCCCGAAGCAATGGATGATTGGGTACCCAAACTTAACAAGTTCATCCATGCAGCAGGGGGCAAGGGAGATGTGAGTGTGCTCTTGATCCTGAACATCACATAAGCAAACACACGAGCAAAACGCCCCCTACAACAATCCCACTTTCACACTTACACCACAGGTCATCACCTACCAGCAAGCCAGCTTGGTCCTAGGTAACTGCAATGCCACACAGAACTCAGTCCTGCCTGTTTTTTCCTAGGGGAAGTTTAATGCAAGCTTCTGTGCAGCTCTACGCTCGTCATTTTGGCACCCGACAGGTACGCTCTCCCCATCCCCTCCCGCTGTGTTGCTGCAGGTGCCCTGAGTTCAGATGCTCAGGTGCCCAAGGAAGCGGCAGAGCGTTCTCTCAGCAAGCTCTGTCAATTTGGAACCATCACTGTCCGCACCATCGAGCCCCTGCTGGAAGCGCTAGAGCCCAGCCCACAGAACAGGGCAGACAGGGAGCTATGCAGGCTGCTGTACTACTTGGTGCAGCTTTCCCTCGGAGATGGCTTCGCAGGCACGCCCATGCCTGTGCCTCGCAATCATAACCGTGAGTACCCTGAAATCACACCACCATTGCATACACTCCGTGCCTGCATCATTAAGCGCATAGATTGGTCCGTTGCCGGTCTGTAGACATAAAACATAAGAGAGGCAAATTCATGAATGCGTTCACAATTTACACGAGCAAACATCAGCTGATGCATGCACACGTCCCCCGCAAGCTGTCCTGTGCAAGCTGAAAAGCAAGGTTGGACGGCTGGGGTATGCTCTTAGTCCAACAATGTTTCCGAAAACTGAACAGGCTAGGACTATTTCGAGTGTTCAGGGAGCACATTTGAAATCTTGTAGTAGCATGCTTAATTGTCAAACAAGGCTGCTCAAAACCTGCTCTTGCTCTGTTTCCATCCCCTGCCAGACACACGACTACGCCCTTCCCACCGTGCATTTTTTTTGCGTCCTTGCCTCCCTTCCCAGAACACTGCATAACATACATAGGTACATAGAAATATAGAGTTCTGAACTGATCCAAAGTGTGGCTCCTTTTGAATACATCATTAAATATTGCACACACAAACACACACACACATTCCTGATAGTGTGATGGCACGCACAGTACCCATTCCAAGCACACACACGCACACGCACACACACACACACAAACACACACACATACAGCTATGGCCTCCCTGCCCAAAGCGGTCGACCGCTTCGGCCCTGAGCTGCTCTCCCTATCGTGGGCCGACTTAGGCAACGAAAAAAGCAGCTTCCTGCGCAAGCAAGGAGGCATGCGTGCCTTGGCTGCTCTGTCTCATGCCTCCATGACCAGCAAACCAGGTGGGGGTGGGATAGCATTACACAGTGCCTCTCTTCCTGCTTACGGACACATGTATCGATTAAGTGGTGAACATTTTATTCCTGTACGACCGGCAAACTAGGAGTGGGTGGACACCCTGGGTGGGGGCAAGCTGGTCACTTTCACAGCAACTGAACGCAACTCCACTACTTTTTGTTTTGATCACACGGATGGCCTGACGTACTCGAGCGGCATGCTTGTCTCATGCGCAGCAATTGATTGGAATTTGGAATTTGTTTACACACATTTTGTTGCACGTTACACATTTTTAGGGTTGGCCAGAACCGTAAATTTACACCGTGTATGACCGTATATTTGGCGAATTACCTGCAAAAAATACTGTATATACACCGTGTATGTAAGGTTCTGGCCAACCCTACACACTTTGTTATGATCACACAGATGGCCTGACGTACTTGGGCGGCATGCTTGTCACATGAGCAGCAACCGATTGGAATTCGTTTGCACACATTTTGTTACACGTTACACACTTAGTTATGATCACACGGATGGCCTGACGCACTCGAGCAGCATGCTTGTCACATGCGCAGCAACCGATTTGAACTTGTTCATACACATTTTGTCACACGATACACACTTTGTTTTGGTTACACAGATGACCTGACGTACGTGGGCGGCATGCCTGTCACATGCGCAGCAACCGATTGGAATTTGTTCATACACAGTTTGTTTCTTATGACACTTTGTTTTGGTTACACAGATGACCTGACGTATGTGGGCGGCATGCTGGTCACGCTCCAATCGTTGCTGGAGCGGATTGAGCAGATGCTTGAAGATCGCAGACTGGTAAGGACATTGTTACGCCCGTCCTGTGTCACCTGTGTGGGGTGTGAGGAGAGTTGAGTATCCATAACACTGTTGATAACAGTCAAGCGAAAATCAGAGGAGTGCAAGCTTTCAAAATACAACTGCTGTAGGGCTTGTTGCAACAATATTCAGGCTAAGGGGGTTTGCCTCTAAACTAATATGTAGGGCTGGCCAGAACCATAAATATACGGTGTATATACGGTATTTTGGCAGGGGTTTGGCAGGGGAATCACCCAATATACGGTCATATGCGGTGCATATGTATGGTTATGGCCAACCCTACTGAAATGCTACCGCTAACGAGAGAGAAGAGACAGGACAAGTCACAAGTCACACAGTTGTTGCCTGTATGCTGAAAACGCACATAGCCGTACAAACAGGGAATAGGGTGGGCATCGTTCTATACTGTATGTTTGCTTCATACATGATCGTGTATTTCTAGAACTCAAGCTCCTAAGTACGTGTATGCACCAAGTATGCGTATGCAATGTGCGTACATATTCTCGCATACAGTTGCGTAGGGTGTGTGTCCATGCACTCCTCCTCAGATGTCAAGGCCTTCCTGATTATCTATGCTGGAGCACAGATATTGCTGGAGTGAAGATAATGTTCAAGCAGGGTTTTTTCATCCCCCTTTGGCGGGAAAGACTCACGGCACTTCGGGCCAATGTGTCTCCTTTTCCTTAACTGATGCAGGGAGTATTTTGCTGCCTGCGTAGTTTTTCTTTTCTTTTTCATCCCCCTTTCTTTGTGTGTGTTTGTGCTTGATCCGCAGGAGAGGCGGGGGATGGATATGGCAGAGCCATCCAAGAAGAAAAATGCGGTGAGCTGCAGTTTGGGCCCTTGCCCAAGTCTACTTGTCCGTCCGTGCTCGGGAGGGAGGACGTGTGTAGGGAGGACGTGTGTGTTTGTATGTGTGTGTGTGTGTGTGTGTGTTTGTGTGTGTTTGTTTGTGTGTGTGTGTGTGTGTGAATGTACACTTGCACGCACACTGTCTGTACATACTTTCCAGCCCTTATGTATCGGTGCCTTAAGACTCCTTTGCCACGTTGAACCAGCACTTGCACCAGCAACCATTTGCCTGCCCAGCCCACTCTTGCTGATCGCGTCTGTGCACACACTGCTGTAGGTTGCTGAGTTCAAAACCATGATGGAAATGTGGGGCTTGCTTCGTCTAGCCCTAAGCGCTGCACGTGTTGCCCTCAGCCAGGTAGGCATTTCTGTCGCTCGTTGGGTTGCTCTCAGTCAGGCCAGCCATCCCTGTGAGAGTTCTTGCCCCAAAGCAGAAAAGTACATTTAAGCATGTAGGAACCTTAATTAGATGAATCTAAAGTACATTTAAGCATGTAGGAACCTTTATTAGATGAATCTAAAGTACATTTAAGCATGTAGGAACCTTTATTAGATGTATCTAAAGTACATTTAAGCATGTAGGAACCTTTATTAGATGTATTTAAAGTACATTTAAGCATGTAGGAACCTTAATTAGATGTATTTAAAGTACATTTAAGCATGTAGGAACCTTTATTAGATGTATTTAAAGTACATTTAAGCATGTAGGAACCTTTATTAGATGTATTTAAAGTACATTTAAGCATGTAGGAACCTTTATTAGATGTATTTAAAGTACATTTAAGCATATAGGAACCTTAATTAGATAAATCTAAAGTACATTTAAGCATGTAGGAACCTTTATTAGATGTATTTAAAGTACATTTAAGCATGTAGGAACCTTAATTAGGTATATCTAAGCACCCCTGCACACTCAGTTTCTGGCGGGAGGTGCCCAGGTGGGCAGGGTGGAAATCCCTGCCAGAAAGTGGATTCCAAAAGCTCCTCCCTGGTACCATAAACTTACCAGGCGTGTTTGCAATAATCCTGGGGACTTTTTGGTAAATGTCTGCGGGTCTGGGGTGAAGGTTCGATTTTGGACCCCCCTTTTGCCAGGGAAACTATGAAATGCAAAGGCTTTGCCATACTTGACGGAATCCGGGCGCGTTTTTCGCAATGAGTTCGACAATTTTTATACAAAATAACTTTTGCAAGGGTTGGTTTGTCATTTCCCTTAAAGGGGTCTACTCCAAAAGTTGAGAGCAGATGACATCTGAAAATCTCAGCTGTCTCTACCCACCATGGCCCAATCCCAGCATTCCAGACCATAATACTTGACAGGGCATGCCTTGGGAGCATACTGAAGGGCTCCCGACACTCAGGTGGTGGCCAGAAAGTTTGTTTCCAGGGTTTCCAGAAGTGCACCATACTTGCCCAGCAAACAGGCCTACGCAATAAGTCCTTTAGGGGCAATTTTCCAACCACCTTTTGTTTGCTTTGATGGGTATAATTTGAACCTAAATCTATCTGGGAACAAAAGAATTGGTAGAAGTCAGACCAGATCCTGATTTTCTACACCCATGCCACCTTTCTGGCAGGGAAATGGCACAAATCTAGCTCCCCACTCACGCCCTTGACCCCAAACTCAGATTTATGCAGAAGTGTTTCATTTATGTATAGAAATCATTGTGCGACTTCAGATATGCATTTCAGGAAGGAGGCATTAATTCCCTCTTTTTGGTGGGGCTTGGCTGGGCTGGTTTCCTGTTTCCTGGCTCTTTTTTCTGCACGTTCTGCCTGAGTCACTCAGCCAAATGGGTCTCCCCGATAAATTTGAACCAAAATAGGCCCAAACTGCTTCTCACGCCTCAAACCAGTTGGCATATTTCTTTGTTATTGCTGCCTATGTTTCCCGGTATGGGTTGATTGTCATTTTTAGGGCTGGCCATAACCGTAAACATACACCATGTACGACCGTATTTTTGGTGATTTCCCTGCCAAAAATACCGTATAGATACCGTATATATATGGTTCTGGCCAACACTACCGTATAGACACCGTATATATATATGGTCCTGGCCAACACTACCGTATAGACACTGTATATATATATGGTCCTGGCCAACACTACCGTATAGACACCGTATATATATATATATATATATGGTCCTGGCAAACACTAGTCATTTTACACTGCCTGCGGTGCTCATTTTCCTTGTTATTGTTTTTATACATCCCCTGTTTCTCCACGCATCCACAGTGGTGAATAGCCAAGGTCGCATTTGAGAGCTTTTGATGGCAATAATATTCTTGATTGCTTCCTGTGTGTGATGAATCCCCTGCATCTGCACCTCTTTAGGGTGGTGTGGCCAAGATCGCTAACTAGAGCGTCTTGGTGACGTTGCTGTTAAGCCTTAGCTCTCACAATTTCTGCGTGTTGCAGCACTCCCTGCTCTTGCACCTCTCCAGGGTGGTGTGGCCAAGATCGCTTACCAGAGCGTCTTGGTGACGTTGCTGTTAAGCCTTAGCTCTCGCAATTTTTGCGTGTTGTATCACTCTCTGCTCCTGCACCTCTCCAGGGTGGTGTGGCCAAAATTGCTTACAAGAGCTTCCTCGGCATTTCCAGCCCGGACCCATTGTGCGCGCGCCACGCCTTGGCCATCGCGTCGACTGTCGCCAGGAATTCCCGGGTAGGCGTTTAATTGCGCATCTGTGCCTGCACGCGCGCATGCACCTGCTGTGTGCTTTCTGCTGGATATGCAAATCATGCGTGCGCCATGCCATGGCCATGGCCATCGCTTGGACTGTCATCAGGATTCTTGGGCAGGCATTTAATTGCACACCTGCCCCTGCACGTGTGCATGCACCTATTGTGTGCTTTCTGCTGGATATGCGAATCATGCGTGCACCTGTTTCATACCAACTGCTGGAACTGTGTGTGCGCTTTCCCTTGCCTGCCTTACAAGTGCCGCAGCATTGGCTGTACCCAGGGATATGGGGTATGCATCAACAAGTGCACGCTTGTCTGTGTACACGTGCGTGCCCCTGTGGGCAACTTCTGCTGTACACTTGCTGCTGAATTTAGTGTGTGCTTATCATTGCACTCTTGACAAATGCCACTGTGAACGACCTAGTTACCACAACCTAGTCAAAAGAAGCCACTGTGAACGACCTAGTTACCACAACCTAGTCAAAAGAAGCAGGGGGTGCACGGGCTAAGATTTAGCTAGTGCACGCTAGCGCCCTTTTGCCATCGTTGAGCATGCTGTGCACTTTCTGCCCAGCAAACATCTCAGCTGAAGAGTAAACGTAGCAAGATGCCTGGACTTGCTACTGCAGATGAAAGGGCCTGAGCAAAGCTGTAAGCACCTGACAGCAAGGTGTCTAAAAAAAGCAAAAATACAGATCTGTATAAAATAAAAGTAATCACGCTGGCTAGGAAGCCCGTTTCCACATCAGTCAAGGCTTCCTCAAAAGGGCGCTAGCGTGCACTAGCTAAATCTATGAACAACCCCCCCAACCAGTCTCACCTAGCGTTCACCCAATTTAAAGCCCCCTATGCCTCATTTGAATGCAAGGTGCTTGTTTCCATATTTAAACCATTTACATTTGCTGTCAATTTGGCATTCGGGGGGGCTGTATGGGGCCCGCTGTGTATATTGTAGCCACTTTGGCAGGGAAAAGGTGCATTTCTGAACTTGCACCGATCGACCTCTGCTTCAGGAGATAAGCATTTTAAGTGTTATATAACAATGCTGCAAGGTCGAGTTTGGGACTGAAGTACTGGGAACGCCGGCAAGTGGGAGATTTACAGGTGAAAAAGACAAAAATCTGTAGCTCCATACCTGCTTCGAGTTTCAGCCTGGTTTTTGCTCTCAGAGGTGCGGCCAATAAAATTACGTCAAACAAAATTTGAATAGGGCCAATTGACGGACTGTGTGAAAAACGGTGTGGTTTATTCTGAGTAACGCAGCACTGTGATGTCTCTGTGTTGCACTCGCGACCATCTCCCCAGTCCTCTCCCCAACCGCCGAGCACTTGCTGAAGGAGAAAAATGCCAGCCATCCGACCATCCAACGCATCTTCCCAACCGCCGAGCACTTGCTGAAGGAGAAAAATTTAGCCATCCGACCATCCAGCGCATCTATCCAACTGCCGAGCACTTGCTGAAGGAGAAACAAATCAGCCATCCGACCATCCAACGCATCTCCCCAACCGCCGAGCACTTGCTGAAGGAGAAAAAATCAGCCATCTGACCATCCAACGCACGTCTCAGGTCTCAAAACGGTGCAGGGGTTACAGAGATATGGTGACGCAAAGCTTAGTGGGACTGTTTGGCTTGCAAAGGGGGGGGTTGTTTCACTGGGACAGCCTAAAGTAACGCAGCCACACTTGCCCCTTGCGTGTGTAGATTTGTGTGTGCTGATTTACATACGATTCAGGGTGCCGGCGTGTACGTGCCAGACTTTGTGCAGACTCGTATGTGCCTCTTTTGTAAGGTTGGCTAGAACCGTATATCTGCACCGTATATGACCGTATTTATGGTGATTTCCCTGCTAAAAATACCGTATGTACACCGTATATACCTATAAATGTATGGTTCTGGCCAACTCTACTCTTTTGCCATTCAGGGTGCCGGTGTGTACATTGAAGAGGTTGAACCCCTGCTGCGTAACAACCTGGAAGCAGCTCAAGAGACAGGTGTGTGTGTATAGGTCTTTGTCTGTGTGTATGTATGAGTGCGTGTGCGTGTGTGCTAGTGAATTTGCAAATGCCTTGCTACGTCCTTTATAAAAGGCCTCCCTGTCACATCGAACAGCGGTGCTTAAAGCCATGGGTTTCAACCGCATATGGTGTAGTTTAGTTTGGATTACAAAGGCCTCCAGCCTGGCATGGCTGCTCAACCTATAGGTCCCAACAAATAAATCAATTAAAAAGAAGCCATGGGGTTTCAACCGCATATGGTTGTAGTTGCGCAAAGTTATTGACGCCCTCTTCACCGATTATATTCCGCATTGTAACATTGCAATGTTAATATGCAACTTGACACACACACTCAAAACACCGATTGCTTTTGCTCGTTATCATTGCACTCATTATAATGGTAAATGCAACGTTACACGCTGCTGAAAGAAGCACACACACAATATAAAATTTTTGCGTTTGGCGTTACACACTCTCAAAACACCCACACACACCATACTACATTTTGCATTTCATCATTTGCACTCATTGCACTGCGCACACACACACACATATTATGCCTTTGTAAACCACCCTACCTCTCTTTGCCTGTGTACCCGGTGCCTCTATTTACCGCAACCCGCGATGCCCAATGTCAACACACAAAGTTCTCAAGCAATGCCACCTCTCATGCAGATTTACCCTCTTTTTTACCGTAACCTGTAATGCCCAACGTCAACACACGTTTGCACACTGACGCCCGTGTTTCTCTCACGCAAAGCTACCTCTTCCAACTCTTCCCTATCGTGCACGGCTAATGAGCACACGCACACACACACTCACACACACGCACGCGAACACACACACACCACACCACACACACACTCATCTTGCCTCTCTATTTCAGGTGTCCTCTTCATCTACCACGTCATGCACAAGCCCACGATCAGCACGCATGCTCACACCCACTGATTGCCTTCATCCAGCTTCCTGCCTCCCTCTCTCTTTCCCAGGTGTCCTCTTCACCAACCACATCATGCACAAGCCTACAACCGACATCACAGGCGCTCCCATCCCCCCTCCCAAGGTAAGTTCAAACTAAAAACACGGCCTTAGTTAACCCTTGCCATGGGCATGTCTGACCGAAAAGCTGCTTTCCCAGCAGTCAAGACTGTGTGTTTGTGCAGTGTGTGTGTGCAGTGGAATTCTGATTGTTGGGAGTGACGCTGCCCCCTTATGGTTTAGGACCACATCTAAGTAGCCGTGTGCCGTCCTCCTCCTCCTATTTTTTATTTTCCTCATGTAAGGTAATGCCCTAAAGCCACAATCACCTGTGTGTTGTGCGTGCAGGTCATACGGCAGGAGCAAGAGAAGACCCTGAACCTGCGTTGTGCTCACAGCCGGGTGTACCTAGCACGTGGATGTGCAGCGTCCTTGCAGTCTGCCTTCATCGGAGGTACGCACGTGTGGTGTGAGTGTATGTGTTGTATGAGCAAGGACACACCAGAAACCTGCGTTGTGCTCACAGCCGGGTGTACCTAGCTGGTGGATGTGCAGCGTCCTTGCAGTCTGCCTTCATCGGAGGTACGCACATGTGATGCATGTATGTGTGTGTATGTCTGTGTATGTGTGTTTATGCATTTGTGTCTCGAAATGCCAACAAGGTGGACACTAAGGACTTATGCTAGGTTGGGAGTGCTCTCAACAAATGGTGGTGCAGCATCCTTGTGGTCTGTTGTGAATACCTTGGGCGAGCTTCATCCTTTTTAATATGCTACCTACCTAAAGTGCCTACCTACTATACTACCTACTATGCTACCTACCTACTATTCTACCTACTTACTGTGCTATCTACCTACTATGCTACCTACCTACTATTCTACCTACCTACTGCTCTACCTACTATGCTACCTACCTACTATTCTATTTACCTACTATGCTACCTACTATGCTACCTACCTACTATGCTAACTACCTACTATTTTACCTACCTACTATGCTACCTACCTACTGTGCTACCTACTATGCTACCTACTATGCTACCTACCTAAGGTGCCTACCTACTATCAGGGCTGCGCAATGACGGTGTGACGGTACAGTCCGTCAAAATACAGTCTGACGGTGGACGCCGTAAATGACGGTGTCAGATCGTCATTTTGAAGTTTAGGGACTGTCACGACGGTGCGTGACGGTACGGTGAACGGTACGGTCCAAAAACTACAAAACGGTAAAAAAATGGCATTTTGACCCCAAAATGGACATTTTGGCTCTTTCCTCCTCATTTCAAAATGATGCATGTGTTTTATTTACACAATCAAACGATTGGTGTAATAATGAAAGGGAAAAAAGGAAAAAGAATAGCAAAAAATTGTCTTGACCAGGATTTGAATCCTGGTCTCAACTTTTTACAGCAGCTCTTGACGGTGGGGTTACACAGTAATTACGGTGGACCCCCTCGACCGTCTGGACGGTAGACACCGTCATTTCTGAGACGCCGTCATTTTGACGCTCTGACGGTACGGACCGTCCACCGTACCGTAATTACGGTGCAAAATCGCCCTGATGGTGTCATTGCACAGCCCTGCCTACTATGCTACCTACTTTTTTGGCCTGCTGTGCATGCTTGCATGTGCTCGAAAATGTTTCCCGCTTTTGAGCAAATTACAGCACTCAGTGTGATGACCTTCACCTTCACGCACTGCTTATAGTCCACAAGACGTGTCTACAATCCTCTTACTACAACAGTACTTGTGTACCAGCGCTGCATGCCAGGAACGTGGCAGGCTCTGGCAATGTCTTCTGGCGTTCATGTGGTCTATGCTCATCCTAAACTGTGCCCATCCTGTTGCCGTACATGTGTGCCATTTCTGCAGGTGACGTGAAAGGCTCTGGCGAGGTGTTTTGGAGGTCCCTGGTGCTCATATGGTCTATGCTCATCTTAAGCTGTGCCCATTTTGTTGTCGTACACGTATGCCTTTTCTGCAGGAGACGTGAAAGGCTCTGGCGAGGTGTTTTGGCGGTCCCTGGTGCTCATGGTGGTGTGCGACCCCAGCAACATAGCGGCCCTGACGAGCATCAAAGTCATGTTTGGGGCGCCACAGCCGCACGCTGAGAACCTGAAGAAACGGTGGGTGCGGGGTCCAGGCTGTGTTGTGAAGTGCAGTGTGTGTAAGCGGAGCGCGAGGGTGACGTGTTTTTTTTAATGTTGTTTAGCATAGACTCGCGGGACATTAACAGACGACAGATGCCTGGCGCAGCCCGTCTCTTTGTTTTGTTTCTGTATGCACACCTGTTTGCCATTTTGGCAGGTGATCTTCTCGGTCGAGGTAGCCTGGTCACTATCGCAAGTCACAGTCGTGCGCAAAGCTCTTTGTTTCTGTATGCACCCCTGTTTGCCTTTTTGGCAGGTGGTCTTCTCGGTCGAGGTAGCCTGGTCACTATTGCAAGTCACAGTCGTGCCCGAAGCTCTTTGTTTCTGTATGCACACCTGTTTGCCTTTTTGGCAGGAAATATCTTCTCAGTCGAGGTAGCCTGGTCACTATCGCACTTCACAGTCGTGCGCAAAGCTCTTTGTTTCTGTATGCACATCTGTTTGCCGTTTTGGCAGGTGGTCTTCTCGGTCTAGGTAGCCTGGTCACTATCGCAAGTCACAGTCGTGCGCAAAGCTCTTACTTTCTGTATGCACCCCTGTTTGCCTTTGTGGCAGGAAATATCTTCTCAGTTGAAGTAGCCTGGTCACTATTGCAAGTCACAGTCGTGCGCAAAGCTCTTTGTTTCTGTATGTACACCTGTTTGCCTTTTTGGCAGGAAACATCTTCTCAGTCGAGGTAGCCTGGTCACTATCGCAAGTCACAGTCGTGCGCAAAGGCAACAGCACACCTTTTCTGGGCTGAGAAAATCTTGCAAGCGCACGGTCTTCTGGATAGGACCTCCTGGATGTCCTTGCCAGGCCACGACCACAACTTGGAGTCGTTTGCGGTGGCCAAAGTGTATGGAGCTAGCTGGAACGTGATGGTGGCAGAAGTTGCAAACCGTCTTGTGACCTGCTCTTGTACACGCATCACAATACAGGCCCTCCTGGATGTTCCTGCCAGGCCATGACCACAACTTGGAGTCGTTCGCGTTGGCCAAAGTGTATGGAGCTAGCTGGAACATGATGGTGGCAGAGGCGGACGAGCCCATTCCTTTGGATCCGTTCATACCTTTACACGGGGCTCTGACCGGCCTCCCAGGTAATTGAGACGGTATAAGGGTTCACGCTTCTGGTGTTGGTGGTGCCTTTTTGCAAGCCAAACCGAGAAAAGTGGGTGCCTGTGCGCGAGGCACTAACAGCCTCCCCAGAAGGTTTCAGAGCTAACAGTTTGCCAGTTTGCACGATGAAACAGAAGGATGAAAGTGGTGCCTTGCGAGTGAGCCCTCCAGCGGCCCCACTCCCTCTTCTATGTTCAGTGCCTTGACCCTCTGCTGCCAAACAATCACAGGCACAGGCACTGAGGCAGGGCTGGCCAGCCCCACTGAGGCCTCCAGCAGCCCCAAGAGTGCAGACAAGACAGAGAAGTCCTCTGACAGCAAGAGCCCCATCTCACGTGCCGCGCCCGCCTCGCTCATGTCGCACATTGTGTCACGGCTGCTGCATGCCTTGGACAGCCCCTCCACCGCCCTCTCCGCTGCCGCGTGCCGAACGGCAGGTGAGTGAGTGAAAGGGTGTGTGTGTGTGCTGCCTTTTCAATCTGTCTCACACATTGTGTCATGGCTGCTGCATGCCTTGGACAGCCCCTCCACCGCCCTCTCCGCTGCCGCGTGCCGAACGGCAGGTGATTGAGTAAAAGAGTGTGTGTGCGTATGTGCGTTGCCTTTTCAACCTGTCTCACACATTGTCACGGCTGCTGCATGCCCTGGACAGCCCCTCCGCCGCCCTCTCCGCTGCCGCGTGCCGAACGGCAGGTGAGTGAGTGAAAGAGTGTGTGCGTGTGTGCGTTGCCTTTTCACTCATATCGCACATTGTGTCATGGCTGCTGCATGCCCTGGACAGCCCCTATGCTGACTTCTCTGCTAGCGCTTGCCAAAATCATTCACGTTTGTAGTATCTGTGTGTACGTTTGTGTGTGCGCGTATATGTGCGTGTTTGTGTTTATATGTGTGAGTATGTATGTGTGTTGCACGTTGGTGTGAGTGCCTATTTGCTCAACTCCAACACCCGTTCACAGCTGCTGATGTGTGCTGCATGCGCACGTGTGTATATATGTATGAGTGTGAGTGTGAGTGTGATTGCCTCTCTGCTCTGCTCCCTGTTGCAGCTCCTTCACCCAAATGGAACCCCTCTGCTGTCCTGCACGCGTGCATGACCTGTTTTTTACACAAAGAAACCCCCACGCCTTGACCGTTGCAATCGTGCCACACGCACTGCCCTTGCAGCCATCCTCTTTGAGTCACGGGCATGGTGTACGTTTTTGAGCAATGGCTATGTTTTTTGTCCCCAAAGAAACCCCCACGCTTTGACCGTTGCAATCGTGCCTCACGCACTGCCCTTGGAGCCATCCTCTTTGAGTCACGGGCATGGTGTACGTTTTTGAGCAATGGCTATGTTTTTTGTCCCCAAAGAAACCCCCACGCTTTGACTGTTGCAATCGTGCCTCACGCACTGCCCTTGCAGCCATCCTCTTTGAGTCACGGGCATGGTGTATGTTTTTGAGCAGTGGCTATGTTTTTTGTCCCCAAAGAAACCCCCAC
>Ga0307963_1002561_pt1 | contig 14355 bp, 20 predicted proteins | sample OrgLakmetagen594_FD_201829 | JGI IMG/M metagenome (GOLD analysis project Ga0307963, IMG submission 201829) | Saline water microbial communities from Organic Lake, Antarctica - #594 | ecosystem: Environmental > Aquatic > Non-marine Saline and Alkaline > Saline | place: Antarctica: Organic Lake...
GGTGATGACTGTAAAACAAAAAAGTAGGGGGGGGGGCACATTTTGTAATATGTATTTTTCCAGGGGTGGTGTTGAGTACGAAAACGTAAAATTTCTTCATTACTTTCATTACGTTACCGTCATATAGGTCCTAACCACCTCACAATCTTGGAAGGCACCTAGCCTCCAATATGATTGAGGTAAGACCGTGCCATGTGCCCTTCGTCGAATTGCCCAGACCCCAACAAAGAATCACCGCACCTTTTGCAGCAAGCTTTGGACCTCCTGGTCTCGTTTGGCCAGCAAATTGTGCATGCCCTGCAATTTGGGGAGCCGAGTACAAAAAGCTCGATGTTTGAGGTGGACTAAGGTGCACATAGTGCATTCTTTGCATGCCATAATCAGTTAGCGTACTCCCAAATTGGCTGATGGTCAGCAACAGTGGATCAGCATACATCAACAAACTCATTGCAATTGCTCCACACCAGCCCTGGCATAGGTTGGCGCAAACTGAAGCAAACAGAGATTCAGTCAGATATAGGCAGAAGGCACAAGAGATCCGAAGGCACAAGAGAGAGGCAGAAGCAAACAGAGATTCAGTCAGATAGGCACAAGGCACACGCTGGAATATATCAGCAAGCAGTCAGGCAAGATTCCTGGCTAGTTTTTGTAGGCATGACTACAATCAGAACACAAAATACAAACAGGGTCCCTGCCAAGATAATTCATGTCCAAGCACCATTGCTCATTTAATCATCACCATCTTTTGCCAGGTGAGCAAGATTTGGCATATCAGAATTGGATGAAATAAGAGGGAACGATGGGCAGGAACAAACACAAGGAGACTTGCCTGCATTTGATCTTGCAGCTGGACCACCTCAGGCTGAGTTCGCAAAATCTGGGCCTTCAAACCTTCCACCTCCCTCTCACCAGTGCGCAGCTTGGATCGTAGCCTAACACCCTGGACAAACACGAAAACCAAGGTGCGTGTGGACTACATGGCATCAACTGCTGAATGGCATTAGTTGGGTGGCGTTGGATGAGCTTGGATCGTAGCCTAACACCCTGGGCACACACGAAAACCAAGGTGCGTGTGGACTACATGGCATCAACTGCTGAATGGCATGCCATGTAGTAGGTTCGTGTAGGTTCGTGTGGACTACATGGCATCATGCTGAATGGCATTAGTTGGGTGGCATTGGATGAAATTAGATGATGCATGATGTAATGCCGACCGACAGTTAGTTGTTCCATATAAGATGATGCATGATGTAATGCCGACAGTGATAAGTAGATTGGGTCACAGCCTGACACCCTAACATACAAGAGGCCATTGTGGCAAGATGGTCGGGAAAAAAATGTTGATTGGTAAGCAATCTGATTGTAAATTGTAAATTGTATAACAATTGGGCCCAGGCAAACACACCAGCCAAAGCAAATTAATGTATTAGTGGGGACATTGATCGTAATGATCGTAACTATGTGGCAAACAAGCCACCGGAATGCATGAAGACCTTGCTTGCAATCACACGACAGCATCTGAAGCACTGCTTCCTGTTAATGCACGGACAGCGTACAAAGCACGCTCATAAGTGTTATCAACTGCTTTCTCTTTGACCACACCTTTTACTTTACGATTCAGGTACAAAATAACACATTCCAGTTTGGTTCTCGGTAAAAAAGGGGCCCCTTTTAGAATCTGATACAGGGAGCGATTCCAGTTACCTTCCTTTCCTTATGTTCCCTCTTTTCTTTATCTTCTAGTATTGCTTTATTTATTTTTCATTGTTACAGGTTTTTTATTTCTCTTCCTTTTTCTATTTTCCCCCTAGTAATGCCCACCTCTTCAACCTCACGTGCCAGGCTGGCGTTCAAGCGCTCCACATCTTGGGCCCTCTGCTGGTCCGCCTAAAAGAGGAGGAGATGGCGCACAAGCGTGTGTGAATGTGTGTGTGTATGTGGGTGTTTAAAATCTCTACATTATATTGGGTGATTGAGACACTGAGCTACTGGACGCTGTAAAGCAACGGCTATCTGATTTGCATAAGTTCAACCAGATTTTGCTTTTTTAGATGAAAACACGGTAGAAAATATACGCATGTAAGGCCGTGAAAGGCCACACCATCTACCATTCTGGCCTGCCCTGGCTGCATGTGTAAAGGCCACACATCTACCATTCTGGCCTGCCCTGGCTGCATGTGTAAAAGCCACACATCTACCATTCTGGCCTGCCCTGGCTACGTGTGTTGGAAAGAATGAAAGGAGGCAAGAATCGAGTGCGCGCATTCACATGCCATGAAGGAAAGTACACTTACGCAATCGCAGCAAGGTAACACACTTTCTGACGGGCATTGCAAGTCAGCCTCACACCAACAGCAAGGTGATGGACGACGTACCTGGTAGGCTTTGTCTGTGCTGACCTCCAGCTGAGCCCTGAGCTTCGCCACCTCATGTGAGCTCTTGGTCAGCTGCTGTGTCACACTTTTAAGCTCCTGCCAGTCAGCAGCAAAGTTGAGCAGCAAGAGGTGAACAGCAAGCAAGGGGGCTGTAGTTGCGTGTCACACTTGCAGGCTCCTGGCAGTCAGCAGCAAAAAGGTCAGCAGCAGAGGGCAGCAGCACAGGGCAGCAGCAAGGGTGAGGTAAACAGCAAGAGGGCAGCAGCACAGGGCAGCAGCAACGATGCGTCACACAGCAAGAGGGCAGCAGCACAGGGCAGCAGCAAGGGTGAGGCAAACTGCAAGGACGGTAGTGTAGGGTTGGCCAGAACTGTTTATATGACCGTAATATTGGTGATTTCCCTGCCAAAAGTACCGTATATACACCGTATATATGGCTCTGGCCAACCCTACGGTAGCGTGATGAGTGTGCGCTTCAGTAGCTACAAGGGCCTTGGATGACAATGCTTGCAGGGCTGACCAGGCTTGTTGTGTATGATACATGCACCGTAGATACTTTTGACTGCACTTCAATTTCTGTCAAAGCTACCAATTAAACACCATACAATTACATAACTTTCCGACAAGTTATGGCCCTGACCGACATTGTTTACGGGCAGGCACACAGGCTCACAGGCGTGCGCTTTGAGTTGGCTTGCAAGGCATCAGTGTGTAGCTACACACCTGCAGGTGCGTCTCTTCAAGGCCAATCTGCTGCTGGTTGGCTTGGTACAATGCAGTTTGCACCTGCGTTGTATTCATAAAAGGGCACCTAAGCAGTTTAGTATATACCTGGATTCCTCCTGCGAGGTAAATTTGATTCCATTTATTGTGATTTCCAATCAAGCACTTGTGTATGCTGATGGATGGCTCATACAACGCAACATAGTGCCACACATTAGGAGTTTTGCTTTAAATCCATCACGACAGGCATTAATAAAGCAGGTGCTCGTGTTCCTAAGGAATATTTGTGCTGTCGAAGAAGCGTGCTGAGTATCATACCGTTATGGAATGGTGAAGAACACAGGCAGTCGGGCATGCAGTAATCTGCCGCTCAAGTTCCATCATAATAAGAATAACTAAAGCAGGTGCTCAAGGGGAAACATGTTATGTACATCATACTGTCAAGGAATGGTGGACGACAAAGGCAGTTAGGCATGCAGAATTCCGCATGTCTCCCCGGTTCCTGTTTGCAACCTGAGCAACTCGGCCATCAAGCTCCTTGATGGTTGTATCCTTTTCCTCTGCCTTGGCATGCGCGCTATCCTGTGCGCTCTTCAACTCATTACGCAGCTGCAGCAGCTCTTCCGCCTGCACACATATCAAAGGGAAGAGTAAGCTAAGCTTGCCTTTTGACGACTCCCTTCTGCGCGCATGCTTTCCAGCACTTTGGTGCTTTGAAGTCGATTGTTTAACTTTACAAGTCTTCCATTGTCGAATGCTCTTGCATGCAATCCTGCACCTTTTGCGCCAACAGTCAGCACCAAACTCTTGTCTGTGCACAGTGGGGTTAAGGACCTACCACCTTTCATTATCATTGTTTCCCATTCTTGTCGACTTAAAAATGAAATAGAATGTGCCAAGCTTACTGTTAATTATTACAGTTGCTTATTCAAAGTGCTTCGCTGCACACACAGCACGACACGCAGGCGCACTCAATGCCCTTGAACAGCACGCAAGGCAAAGTAGCAAACTGGGCTTATAAGAAGATTCATAGGCAAACGGTGGCAAGGCTTCAAGCAGTGACAATGGAAATGGAGACAGTGACTGCCCCCCGGCAGCTAAGGCTGACATGATCAGACAAACATGAACCTGCGTGAATCCCCAGTGTGCCGGGCTATTAACGCGATACCCGCAATGCCAGGATCTGGAGCCTTCTGCAGCAGATCGCCGCTTCTTGTCTATGGGTCCTGAAATTGTACTCCCCCCCCCTAATTAGTATTTGCGTGGGTCACTGCTGCGATAGGACGCCCAAAGTGCCGTCTGCGTACACAGCACAAGCGCAGGCGCACGCGAATCTCCCACGCTGCACCTGACGCTACTACCAGGGCTCTACTAAATACCTGGATTGCCCCTAAATCCTGGGCCTGCTGCAGCAGCACATGCACCTCTGCTGCTTGCTGCTGACCCTTCTCAACCTCCGCTAGAAGCCTCTTCACTTCCTGCACGCTCTGCGTTTGCCCCTCCTCAGCTTGCTGGCGTACAGCCTGCAGCCTCTGCTCTGCATCTAAAGCGTCCTGCTCAGCCATTGCTTGAGCTGCTGCCAGCTGGCTGCTCAAATCCTGCAACCTCGCCTCGGCCTGTCTGGCTTCTTGCTCAGCCTGCTGCTGCGCCATGCGCGCCTCTGCCACCTTGAGTTTCCCGGCGGCCCTGTCACAAAACCGTGAATTAGTGCAATGTGTGTGCGTGCATCTGTGTGAGCACAATCTTTACGCCTGAGCGTACATATGTGCATTTTCCGCAAAGCGCTTACTTGTATGCTACAATCTGCAATGCATATACACGTACTGAGTGAGCGTGCGTGTGTTGTGACAACACCAACCTGACATCGCTCATCTTCATGGTCTCACTGAGGGCTTTGTCATCGATTGTGGCTTCATTTGTGGCCTTGCAAGAAGCAGCCATTCACGGTTCAGGAATATTTAATGGATGTGATGGAAAGCAATACATGATAGAACAATCAATCTGCATGGTACATGGTTGTAATTTATCGTCCGTTATTGTGAATCCAAAGAGGTTGCAGGAATGACCCTACAAGTAAAAATGTCGACAGTTTTAAAACTTCCATCAGCCCATTGGAACTGTTTTATACTTTAGTCTTTCACATTTTCCCCAACACACACACATAATTACTTCTACACACGCAAACATACATACAAGCGCACACATACGCAAGCTCGCATGCACGCACACGCATACACACACAGACCCACACCTGTGCCCGAGGGGTCCCATTGCTTGAAAAAGCAGCGCCATTTCCATCCAGACCTGTACCAGAGGTGCACACACCCGTGCATTTCAAGTGTTATCCAACTCTAGGGTCACAAAGGCTGCGCTGAGGAGAGAGTTACATACGCGTACAGTAAGAATACGGTTGCCTGTGCGTGCATGCAGGTCAAAGCTTGACTACTGCGGTGATCTGTCGCACCATCACTCCTACCTCCCCGTGCATTTAAAGCCTGCTGGTTGATAGGCTCCAACAAGTGCAGCTGCGGCAGGAGAGAGCTTGGCTGACCTGCTCAGCATGCATCAGTGTGCAATGTGCAACAATGTACTGTGTAGTGCACAAGGAATGGATGATGTTCGTGTGGCTGGAACAAAAAGTGCGCGGAAGAGGAGGAGGGAGGCAGGGGCACCCTGTGTGTTCGTTTTTGTTAACTGTGCATTTGCAACAGCAAGCGAGCGTTCTGTGCCAGAAACTTGTCTGAAAGTTTGACTGTTGTGTGAAACATCGAAACATCCATCCCGCCAGGACTCACCCCATCGACAAATCACGCTTTGCAGCACAGTACCTCCCTTGCTATCACCCTCTTTGATGAGGTAAGCAACATCCAGGCACCTAGGGATAAATGCGTGGAATGGTTCAAGCTTTTAAGTGTCCAAAGTGGGTGATGCACAAGAACCGCATGAAGTGCGTGCACAAGGACGAGTCTTGAAGTGGTTCAAAGTGTGTATGCAGTTGGGTGCACACGTGCCGGGCTGGCCAGAACCGTATATGACTGTATATTTGGCAGGGCTGTTCAGTTCAAGTTTCGGCCAAAAGTTTGGAGTCGTGGACTTTCACGCATTTTAACGAGTTCGAAAAGTGCCATTCGGAGTTCGGTCAAAGTTTGATGGACTTTTAAGAATTTGTCAAACTTTACAGCATACGTCTGTCAAAATTGCAAGGGACAGCAGCCCCCCCCTGCTCAGTCCCACTCTTTTGTTGCAGTGAAAGTAACATATTTACATATGAAATATGATCTGTAATCTGTATCAGGCCAGGAAGTTTCCTTGGTCGTAAGGTCAAACTTGTCACACATTTCTGAACTGCTAAGGATTTGTACAACGCGGCACTTGCACTGCACCTTAGGTTCTCTTTTTCTGCTCTACAATGATGACATGATCCCATTCCGACCCCTTCTATCCCCCTATAATTATTCATAAACATACACAACTAATTGGGAAGATTTGAAGGTGGGGAGAGGAGCCCAAGGGCCTGTTTCCCAAAATTGCACGTCAAACCCTTCAAACAGTTCGAGGGTTCTAGAACTTTCACAAAATTTGTCGAACCCTTTGCTCCCCAAAAAATGAGCTGAACAACCCTGATATTTGGTGATTCCATGCCAAAAATACAGTATGCAACGTATATATATATATTATATATACATTATATACGATATACGTTATATATACAGGTATGGCCAACCCTACACACGTGCCACGTGTCTGCATTGCAGGACGTTGCACACGTAAACTGCCATTGCGCACTAGCACTACACTACACCACACTTAGATATGTGTGCATCTAACCTGCAATAACCATCCTTGTTCTCCAGTTCTCCAGTTCTCCAGTTCTCTTAGCCAGCGTTCATTTCATTGCATCTGAGCTTGCCCCTCACACTGAGATGAACTCTTCTTCCTGCTAAAATAATCAAGCACAGCGCAAGCCACACCGCGTACCTGTTAGGTCCAGGCTCCCATACTGTCGAGTGGCCATCTTGAAGCAAAACCTGCACATGTCGGATGACACAGGGGCTGTCAAACGTCAAACACATTCACTTTACACACACACACAAACGCACGCACACGCACACACACACACACACACACACTCGCACGCGCACGCGCACGCGCACGCGTGCGCACACACACACACACACACACACACACACACAAACACACACACATACACACACACACACACGTTGCACAGCAATCTAAAACGAGGCGAGCTTGTTGCTTGCTATTGATAGGTCAGAAAAACCATACATCTCCGGTGTATTCACACGGTAATTTTTGCATAAATTTCATTACAGATACGGTCATATTCGGCGTATTAATACGATTCTGGCCAACCCTAATTGTAAGACTCTGTTGGCCATGAATTGCCCTATAACACCTCCACGTCAAGGGTACAATACAGCGCTGGACTGGCAGGTGCCTACCTTGAAAGAGATGTGTGGTCCTGCGGTATAGGGAAGTGAAATTGAGGCATGCCAAAAGTGATCGGCCCATTCAAGTCGAAGAGCATGCTCTTGAAGCCAGCCGCCCAGCTCCTGGTTCTCGCCAGCTACCAGCACTTCCTGTTGTTGGTGTAGCAAGTGTGTGTAAAGTTACAGGAGCATTTATTGAACACCCTCGCTGACGGTCTTTCGATGAAACTTCCGCGTCCCAGAATATTGATAGCCATGAATCATCCTCCGAGTCACGGGCACGCACCTGGCCTGGTCTAGTGACGTAGGGGACCAAGAAGTTGACAACCAACGCGGGCTTGTTGCTTTTGATGACGGTTTGGTTTGGATCAGACTCATTTTGATTGGTCACAACCAGTGGGATTGTGGTGCTGCTGGCTCGCTGGCTCTTTACAACAGGCCTTCTTGAACACCCCAAAAAACACTGGGGCGATGGTGGAATCTTAGGCAGACAGAGCCCTTTGGATTTGAGCATGTCCCTCAGACTTTGACTGAGTAGCCCAAAACAATTTTTTATTGAAATTAAGCTAAAGTCAAAATTATGTTTCTTCACAATAGCATGTGAAATGTGTCTGCAGTTTGTGCTTCGGCATGCATGGCCACATACTGTTTCTATTCACTGTGTTTCAATTCTTTCATAGTCCATCTGGGAAGGCTCAGGTTTGTTTTCTTTAGAGGTTTCAATCTGGACTGCGTGCGTGGGACCGACCTGGTTTGTGTCGTGCGCTGTGACAACCGGACATGTGGATGTGACTTCACACACACACACACACACACACACACACACACACACACACACACACACACACACACACACACACACACACACGCACTCACACACTCACACACACACACACTCACTCACACACTCACACACACACACACACACACACACACACACACACACACACACACACACACACACACACACACACACACACACACACACACACACAAACACACACAGGTGCCTCATGTCCAACGATGCCGAAGATGTGACTTTTGTGCTGTGGATGGTTTAAGCGGGTGCGATTTGATACTTGTCTCTGGTAGAGGTGGCTGCGAGCTCGTGCAGTGTTGGTTTTAAAAGGCCTTTTATTGCTAGCTCCCATGCGCGCACATTCTTCTCTTATCATGGGAAGAGGAGGTCACGTTCCTCCTGTCACGTTCTGGAGAAAAATCCTGTTGAGATCAACATTTAAATGATTTCCCTAAAAAGTGGCTCATTGTCCTCAACACCTCCATTAAAAGAAGAGCGTTCATTCCTTTGCATCTTATTATACCTTGCCTCCCTCTGCTGCTAAATGCAGGGCCAAAAAGCAGGGAGCTCGAGTTGACGCCAGCTCTTTTGGGCCAGCCCTGCTTAATAAACTGGAAATTCCATTTTGCAAGAAGTGTCGAGGGTGCACTATCAAGGTACGGGAGACACAAATGAACCTCAAATGTCTTTGCCCTTGACAGTTGCTTTAAACTTCTGTGCACTGTCACTTCTTATAGGAGTACCTTCATGCCCGTGCTGAAGAACAAACAAATTTCTAGGCACAGTCCACGACAACGGCGAGCAAACACCCCCACAAAACACTTTTTAATCCTAGAACAACATGTCGACACCTGTTGCAGCTCAAGGATGTGACTGAAGGTACACAGCTGTTTATGAACATCAGCTTGGCACTTGACAATGGCAGAAGCGGTAAGCATGTTTGGATACAGTGTCAGATAGGGTGGTTTGGGGGCAAATTCGCGTGAAACTCAGAGCTGACAGCTGGGGCACCACGCGATGGAAAGGTTACTTTTTAATTCCATGGCAGAGCAAGTCTGGCCACTGCAATTCATAACCATTCATAGCAAACTTGTGTTCTTACCTTATATTTCCTGGTTGTTCTTGGCAGCAGTGCTGGACCATGTGTACCACTGTAATGTTTTTATAATTTGTAGTTAGGTACATGAAACACATCGCGCTTTTTCAAGCCCTCGTCAATCCTCGCTCGCCGCTTGGCACCATCAGACGTCGCCGCCCTTTAATAATAACATTAGTGCACCTGCAATAATGTGCCCGCAGCAAAGAGCACCATGATTTTTAAGACGGCTCTTCCTGGGAGCCACAAAGAAAGAGAGGGCCCGCTGGTTAAGGTCTACTGCGTGCCTGGGGCAATGAAGAGTGGCCGGCTCGTGGGAGAGTAGGTACTGGAAATCACAATTTTGCAGATGACTGTGAGGGGTCTGTGTAGGTATCCCCCGCACCTTTATTAAATTACTTCTTTTTTAACTACTACAACACGCTTGTCAGAATCTAAATAAACCGGAGAACAAGCTTGACTGACCAGAGGGCGATGTAGTTATTTATAAATTAAAAATGTACATGACTACGTTTTATCGACAGATGTGCGAGTTTGTTTGTCTTCAGCTGGAAATGTGATCAGCCTCAACCCAGCTAAAACAAAGTCATTGCTCCCCTAAACCTTGCAGACTGCATAGTCATATACACATCATGAGTCAAATTCTTCTACTTACTAGCCAAACAGGGTTATGTTGAAGATTGAGGTGATCTAAGGGTACATTTCCATCCTCTTCCCTCTAGGTTACAAACGGATGCCGGCTGCAGAGCGTCAGCATTTGAAAGGTCGCTGCTGAGCATGGGCATGAAGCAACTCAGTGTCGACTGTGGACTGGGCGACCTGGTTCCTGAGGTATGTGCAACCGACAGTGACAGCCAACAAATCCTCCCTCTCGCGCTATTGGGTAGGGTGTTGCGCTGCTAGTTTGAAGAGGCTTCTGTGCTGAGTGCCTCTCCTTGTATACTTAACCGTCAGCTCTAAGCAAACCGCTTTTTGGTGTCAGCAATGACATGCTCGCTAGGAGCAAGCTGCACCCAGCACGCGATGGCACGCTGCGCCAACCGCCATTCTCACTATTCTGGTCAATCATCACTCTCACTGGCATTTGCAGGAGTGGATTGGCAAAGTGTTAGGGATTGTTCCGGGACATTCCTATCCAATCAATTGGCACGGCCGCTTCATGCAGGTATGGGTGAGCCTCTGCGCATGTGCCGCTTCACGCTGGCATTCTGATGACATGCTACTTTTGTTGTATAGGAACATCATCAGTCGCTCATCTTATCTGGATGGGAATTGATCTGAAATCGTTTTGTACCGATTTCATGCACGTGCAGAGCTTTAGAGGGATCAGCGTACAAGCCTTCCTGGACAACATAGCGCCTCGCGTAAAAGCCACGAAGCTTCAGGACTTCACCCAGAACAAGCTCAACAGCACACAGGTTAGTTTCTCATAGGTTCTTTGCTTCATAATGCATAATCTTGGCACAATCTTGAGAACAGTGAAACATAAGCTTAACGTTACTTGTTCCCTGTCGCAGGTAGTCTTTGCTGCCATTTTTGACGTGCTGACCATGCAACGTGATCGCCATTTACAGGTAATGACGCAGTTACGGACGTAAAACACGCGGTTTCCTTTGTTCATATGTTAATTGTGAAATGTTAAATGATTGTATTTTAAATAAGTCTTGCCTCATATACGTTGAGTTGATGATGATGCGCACAACCGCATACCTGACTGCGACTGGCATTTTCTGGGGGTGGAAATCCCTAGCGCTTCTCTCTTTCCTTCAGTTTAAAAATTGACGGTACCCAATGCTGGATTGAATCATACGTCTTGACAGTTGTGTCAGCGTAATCCCACTGCCTACGTGGTTGCTTGTTCTTCTTGCGTACGACTTATATCCTTGCACCAAGTCCTTTTCTGCTCCCTCGTGGCTGCAGAACGTACTGATTAATGAACACGGACAGATAAAGCTGATCGACAACGAGGATGCACTAGGCATGTGGTGGCTCAATGCCGGGACAGACAGCCTCATGGTCCCCCTCACGCAGGTGTGAGAGGGAAAAGCCTGCTGAAGGGAAAAGCTGTCATCAGCAACAGAGAAGCGAAGCCTATAAAGGGGATAGTGCATTGTAAAAAATGAAAAAATGTGTTCAGGGACGAAGCATACAGCGCTGAAAGATGGAGAACACGACAATTTGTGCTTTTGTTGATCCATATATTTAGGCTACTGGTTAAAACAAGAAAGAGCACAAGCAGCATAGGAATAAAGCACAAACAATCAATCGTGTCTGAAGTGTGGCTTTTCGATACCAGATGAAATTGAGAACGAAACCAGGATATTTCATAGGGTGATGATTGCTACCTTTCACCTTCCTCTACATTAAGAACAGGCTAAGAACTTGGACAATGGTTCTCCGTTTTCTGCAAAAAGCTAAAAGCTAGTTTTTAAAATTAGGTCAATAGCTCATACCATGCGTGGAACCTAAAGGGTAAAGGGTATGTGTTTCTTTTTGCCAGACCCACGATTTTTATCCTACCGTGTGAACATTATATCACGCCGCAAACATATTGTTTTTGGGGGGTGCGGCCAACTTTACCCCCCCCAAATAAATAAATATTTGAGGGAAATAATTATCTTCAAGGTTCTGACGGGTCATGAGTGGGAGAGGAGGGGAGTGAGGAAGGGGGCAGTGAGGAGAGCGAGGAAGCCAGCGGGAGGGAAAGGGAAGATGATGATGAGGGCTTTAGTTAGGAAAGACTAAAAGGCACCAGTTACCAGCTGACACACAAAGGATGACTGAGTAGAGCAAAACCAGGCCTATTTAAATTTCTCAGTGCTGTGTTCTTGTGTTATGGAATGCACCTCTGAGTCTCTTGGTGCCTTTCTAGTTTCTTGGTGCAGTTCTGAGGGCATTTTGCCCCTGCAGATTGATGCGGCAAGCACTGAAATATATATTGAGAGGTTGGCGGATTGGTGCGGACAGGGCAAAACTATTTTTTTGAGGGGTGCAGAATGAGTACTTGTTCGCGCGGTATTCAATTTCCACTACGTAATTTAAGTAGGGCTGGCCAGAACCATATATATATAACGGTGTATACATGGTATCTTTGAAAGAAAAAATCACCAAAGATACGGTCATATACGGTGGAAAACACGGTTCTGGCCAACCCTAAGTTTACGCGCTGGCATGCACCCATGTACATACATACAGCACGCACAGTACAAACATATAGCACGTACAGTACAAACATATAGCACGCACAGTACAAAAATATAGCACGTACAGTACAAACATATAGCATGTACAGTAAAAACTTATAGCACGCATAGTACAAACATATAGCATGTACAGTACAAAAAGAGACACACGTGTGCACACACATAAGTGCACGCACATAAACATATTAGTTTCTCTCTGTCCCACCCTTCTATTTTCTATGTTTCATTTCACACTTCAGAATCACGAGAAAATGCACAGCCACCCACAGAGCCAACAGCTGGGCTTTGCCCTTGATTACAGGTGCCACACCAGTGAGTGAAATTGATTGCAGATTGATTGCAAATTATTATCATTATAGATTGTAGATTGATTGAATGCCACACCAACGAGTGGCTTATGATTACTGATTGATTTTATATTAGTGATCACTGATCACTAGATTTCAGATTAATTATAGATGCTACATCAGTGAGTAAAATTCCATTATATATTCACTACAAATTATTGATCATTATAAAGTATAGATTGATTATAGATGCCACACCAGTGAGTAACATTTAGATACAAGGATGGGCTATGTTGTTATGTTAATGTGTGGTCTCATAGGGGCTTCAGCACTCACTCTCGCCATGTCTCGTCATGTGTGTCTCGTCATGTGTGTGTGTGATGTCACTCTCGCCATGTCTGTCATCATGCCAAGCAGCCTCATAGATGATGTCTATCGCGAGCACTGTTATTTTGTATGTGCTTGCAGGCGATTTAATTGGCACCAATTTCCCGCCAAAAGTGAAGCAGTGTCTTCATAATATTTCAGAGGCATCAACCGATGAGGTACCAAAGAGGACTTGAGTGTTGAGCACACTGATTTGCAACAGGATGCACAAACAGGGATCATAAAAAGTGTCAATACTTATTAAGTGTTGGTCATTAAGGCTCATAGCATCTACCAAGAGCTAGAAAAAGTTTTTCAACTTTGCTTTGCCCAGGTCGCTGCTAGATACATTTTTCAACTTTGCTTTGCCCAGGTTGCTGCTAGATACATGCTCCAACAACGGTACCAGGCTCAAAACCTGAAAAAACGGGCCTCAGGTAAGCTCAAGTTATGTGCATGGCGGTTGAAGGTTGCAACGCATGTGCAGGCTTCTCACCCTGCACCTAACTTATATGGGAGCGCGGCTTTTGGTGATGCCAAGGTGATGCTTACAAGCAGGGTCGGCCAAGACCATACATACATACGTATATACGGTGTACACCGTACCTAACCGTACTCACCCCGGTGCCCAAATTTCATAAATATTAAAGGTAACCCCGGACCCTGTAAATAAATGTTTTAGCCTTCCCTGCACCAACCCCGGTGGGCATTTAGCCCAGCCAGTGCCTGTACAAGTGTGTGTGTATGCGTGCACATGCGCGTTTGTGTGTGTGCATGTGTGTTGGTGCGCTTGTGCCTGCACATGTATGTGTGCGTCAGTGAGGGAAAATTTAGCTTCCCACAAAAATAGTGCTTCTGCTTCCCGCTGAGCCCGCACCTCTTTTGCCTGCTGCAGCCTGGCTAGGTCGGCTTTCTGTTGCTCCTCCTTTTGCTGCTGCAACACTGCTTTTTCCTCTGCTGTAGCTGCCGACTTGACGAAAAAGCTGTTAAACGTCCGCTGGAACACACCTTTGGGCGCAACCGGTGCTGCTGACGCTGGGGCTGGTGTTGGGGCT
>Ga0307963_1002563_pt1 | contig 14351 bp, 11 predicted proteins | sample OrgLakmetagen594_FD_201829 | JGI IMG/M metagenome (GOLD analysis project Ga0307963, IMG submission 201829) | Saline water microbial communities from Organic Lake, Antarctica - #594 | ecosystem: Environmental > Aquatic > Non-marine Saline and Alkaline > Saline | place: Antarctica: Organic Lake...
ATGTGCAGAGGTGATCCAAAGCATGTGCAGAGGTGATCCAAAGCATGTGCAGAGGTGATCCAAAGCATGTGCAGAGGTGATCCAAAGCATGTGGAGAGGTAATTCAAAGCATGTGCAGAGATGATCCAGAGCATGTGCAGATGTGATCCAAATCATGTACAGAGGTAATTTAAAGCATGAGCAGAGGTAATCCAAAGCATGTGCAGAGGTAATCCAAAGCATGTCAGCTGATGTGTGTTTGGTCACCTTTGCTAGAAAGGTTTTTAGTTTGAAAAATGTGCACAACCAAAGGCTGCAGGCAATGGGATGTCCTCCGTAATAGCCAAGGAAGAAGAAGCAGAACACAGCTGATGTAAACGATGCTGGTTATAAGTCATGGCATGATTAAAAAAAGGGATGTACCAAATAGAATGCCACTTTAGTACTGATACCCATCCCAAAGAAAACAAATTTGAGAGACCACAGGAGGGAATGCTCAAAGATTTGCAGATCCCCTTTTTTGAACGTATTCATAGTGTAGAAATTGAAGGTTGGGCGAGTGAAGGTGGCAGGCCAGAGGGGCAAAAATAGCTGTGGCATTATGAAACGGCTCTAGACTAATCTCCCATGTAAATCTAAATCTAGAACAATTTAAGCGTCGGTTAGTGGTGCTGGTTTACAGGAGCATACAGCGTTAGGGGGCTATGCAAGAGAAAGGGTTGCACAAATTGCAAGGAAGCAGGCTGTCATTCAAGTGTCACGAAACGACGAAGACACATTTGTAGCAGTGCTGCAAATTACAGTATGTTACCTGCAGCAATTGAATCTTGAGTACTTTGTTATCATTTGAGGGGTATACAAAGTACTAGATACACAAAGTACTAGGTACACAAAGTACTAGGTACACAAAGCACTAGATACACAAAGCACTAGGTGCACAAAGCACTAGATACACAAAGTACTAGGTACACAAAGTACTAGATACACGAAGTACTAGGTACACAAAGTACTAGGTACACAAAGCACTAAATACACAAAGTACTAGATACACAAAGCATTAGATACACGAAGTACTAGGTACACAAAATACTAAATATACAGGGACACTTTATGTACACACGAAAGAGCGCAGATAATGTAGCACTCATGCAAGCATGGCGAGGTTCCCACAAGCGTACATAACTCCTACTATTACAAGATTTGGCAAGAACCGTAAATCGTCTGCACCGTGTATGACTGTATGTATGGTGCTTTTCCTGCAAAAAATACCTTGTACATAACGTACAAACCTGTAAAGCGTGGTTCTGGCCAACCCTCGGGCCCATCTTATATTCCCTTTTTAAACTTCTACATGCATGCCATGATGTGTTGCATGCGGTATAAGTACCCGATGATACAGGGAATCGACATCAAATTAACACCCTTTTACTACACAAATCATATGAGGGTGTTTGCTACCTTTACCGTTGCCTGCCCACTCCTTTGCTACCAGTATCGCCTAATACAAACTTTTTGTTTGCCTTGTCCACCTCACTTTTCCGCGGCGAAGAGCTCAGTAGGTCCATGCACTAAAAGCATTCTTTATGGTAGTAAGCCGGGTATATGCTGTGTGTGAAGTCGCCAAGTGCAGGACAGACTTTACTTTTCTGCCTATTCCTCTCTTCATTAATAATCACCTGTAAGGTGTGATTGCTTTGCGGCCAGAGCAGACGCTGCCTCGGATGAAAAAGGGTTCCGCGCCTGTACGACCAGCATGCAGCTAGAAGTTTTAGTTCAGTGTTGAGACAGGGCATAGCAAAAAAATATGCCTCTGATGCGTGAGCACTACGGCAGCATTACATGCCCGTGTTTATTCCAGCAGCAGCTAAAGCAGCACCTGATGCAATGCCGCTGCGCCAGCACCGCTCAGATCACGGCAGACGACGTAGCCGGTCCCAGCTGGTGATGCAGGCAGGCAGGCTGGGGCAGCCTGGAGGTGGAGATAGTGCCAGGAACGAAGTAAGAGAGTGTGTACGACACAAAATACTACAGACTGGCAAGCATGTCCTTGTATGTCCTAAGGAAAGAGCGGGTAAGGGGTCGTCTCGTCGTTGCTGCTATTTGTTCTGCTTCACCAGGCAGCTGCGTGCAAGTTGGGCAGTTAAAATGCATTGGCAAGGCATGCCAAAGAGGAGGTAGAAGGAGGAGCTTTGGTGAAATTTCCCAAAAATGATGAGAGCTGTTCGTTCCCCCCCTGCTGTTGCTGTACAACGGTAGTTCTCGAGCACTCACCCGTGCCTCCTTTAGCGCAAAGGTCGCGAGCCTGAGCATCACCGAGAGACGATAGTTCCAAACAGCTAGGAGGTAAAGCGATTACCACGTTGTGCAACGTTATGTAATCCCTCGCACAGCGTGTTTAGAACTAGCAGTGACACAAAATATTAATGTACAGAAGCTTTCAGCTGCAATTGCGATAAAAGGGAAAGAAAATGGGAACCCCGAGATCCTCAAAAACCTTTTGGCTTCTGAATATAATTAATTGTTGAATGAAAGCATGATTAAAAGCATGCAAGCCCCCGCTACACATAACAGAGCTTTCACCAGGCCCGCAAAAACGAGCAGGAGAGCCCTCAGGACACATGCACAGACTACCAAAGTGGTGAGTATCCTGGCCTGACCCTGTGCTCTTGCAGGGAATTTCTGTGGACATGATCGCCCTGTTTTTTGCCTTCTCTGTTACAGGGCAAATGCTGGGTTGCGCCTCCTCCCCAGCGCCTCAGGCCTCCTAAAGCCATTGTGCACTTTTTAGGGGGGGCATTTGTGAGTGGAGCTCCGCAGGTGTGTGGCATGATGCAAGCATGTAACGCACAAATCACAGCGTGGGAGCGTGTCGCACGCAAACGCACGCACATACATACACACACACACTCATACACACATACATGGACACGGACATGCACATGCGCATGCGTATGCGCTCACACAAACACACTCACATATATATACACATACACACACATATGCACACGCACATCACATGTACACGCGCACGCACACACATGCGCACACACATGCACACACACACATGCACTCGCACACACAGCATGCAACACACACAACTGTTGTGTCACAACGCAACACACCAACCCGCAAATGGACAAGCACGTATGCATGCACATGCTAACATACAAAAACACGCACTCATTACCTTTTCCCTATACAGGTGTTGTACTCGCTGCTGATTGACTCGCTGGCACAGTCAGGCTTTACAGTTGTGTGCACGCCTTACGCGGTGTCGTTCAAGCATTTGGATTGTGCTGCTGCTGTGCGGCAAGATTTTATGGACAGTTTGGAGGTGGGTTTGAGTGCGGTTGGTATTTGCTTGGGTCATTTGTCATTTGTCATTATCAGCACCTGGATGTGCTCTGAATTTCACAATCCATGGAATGTACAGTGCATCAGTGCATAGAGTGTGGCCAGAACTGTATATGCGCATATGTGTACACGTTATATACGTGGTACATGCACTGTATTTGATCATGTGCATGTGTTTTACTTGCTGATTAAACAACCGTACACATATTTCAAGAACAGTAACATATACGTAGGGTTGGCCAGAACCGTATATATACACCGTTTATGACCGTATATTTGGTGATTTTCCTGCCAAAAATACCGTATACACACCGTATATATATGGTTCTGGCCAACCCTACATATATGTCTTGTTCTGGCTCACCCGGGCAGCGCAATATCAGCATGCACACACCGCTTTGCCGGTTGCTTGGACGCTTTAACTCGTGCACACAGGTGCCTGTCGCTGCACAAATTGCAGACAAGCACTTGTGTTATGCTTTTCTGGGGTTGGTTGACACCATATATGTACAACGTACAGGAACGCATGTATGCTAATTTCCCTGCTAAAAATACCGTATACACACCGTAACTACGTATGTTTGGTTTTGGCCAACCCCATATGTTTATTTAATCTTGTGCAGAAGGTTGCGATCATTGCAATGCACTGACATGCTTTACGTAGCTACACATTCACTCACACTCACACACACACACACACACACACACACACACACACACACACACACACACACACACACACACACACACACACAGGAAATGCGCAGGAACCCTAGCTTGAGTTGGGCAGCTCCTGCCGGCCTGCCAGTGCTGGGTGTAGGCCACAGCAATGGCTCCTTACTGCACTTGCTGAATAGGTGGGATTGGAAAGGAAAAATAGAGCACCTGCACTTCCAAGGTGTAGGTTTTTGTGATGAATACTCACTGCACTCGCTGACAAGGTGGGCTTGGAAAATAAGAGGAATGAGAGGAGTGCAACGTCAGTAGTGCTAGCTCATCATCCGGCAAGGTGAAGAGGTGAAACCTGTTTGTGCAGTGAACATTGTGGGGCGCCCAAGTGTTAAGTTGATTTTTCCGTTATACTGCTAGTTAGCCCAAAATATTTGTGGCCTACTTACAATTTATATCCGGCAGGCAGGGAATGTTTTCCAGTGTGTGGGATTGGCCAGAGCCGTATATGCACTCCATATATGACCGTATATTTGGTGAATTCCCTGCCGAAGAAACCATATATACAATGTATATACCGTAGGTTCACGATCACTTCGGGACCACACTTTCAAAAAATTAATTTATTTTTCGATTTCAGTTCGTGAGGGGGTCTGGGAAATAATTTTTGGGTTCGAGGGCACTTCGGGAGGGCTCTGTCGGGAATATATTTTTGAGTTCGAGAGCCCCCTGTGAATTCTGCCTGTGCACTGCTACTGCTGTTTGTTGAAGAGGCTGAAGCTGTGGCTGTGGCTGAGGCTGGGGACAGGGGCTTCAAGAATCCGGCCAGGGGGTTCACACTGGCGCGCTTGGAGCTAATTTTGATATCACCCTCAAAATCACCATAAATAATTAATTTATCACTTCGAATTCAGTTCGGAGAGGCCTCCATGAATTAATGAAAAATTTCGTTTTTTGGCCAAATAATTAATTAATTTCCGAAGTGATCGTGAACCTAAGGTATACACCGCATGTACGCATGTATGTATGGTTCTGGCCAAGCCTAAGCGTTTTTAGTGGCATTGCTTATATCCGGAAGCATCAATCGCTCTAAGTTCATGACTTCCTGCCAACGATTTCCTGCCAAGGTGGGTGCAAGTTAAGCACCAGGCCCAACACAGCTTCCCAGAATGCCGACCGAGTCTTCAGTAAAGATCTGCTATGAGAACGAAAACAGGTGTCATGCATCCAGATGAGGTAGATAAGGCCTCAGACTGAGTGAAAAGCTTATTGGCATTGGTTGGAGGGGCTTTGGTTCAGGGATGAACCAGAGGGTGTGTACCGTCGGAGACATGCCCTTGAGGCGCTCGTTATTGGTAGGCTCTGCTTCAGGATCCTGCCTTTGTGAACTTGACATCTGTGTCACGCTTTGCCGTTGCCCTATTCAGCATTGACACAAACTGCATTCTACACTTCCTTCTCTATTTCTTCTGCCGCACTGGCTGCTCCCCTAAATTCAACTATTTCTCCCACCTTTTTGGAGGAGCAGCCCACACTGCCTCTACATGTATTTGTCCCTGCTATTAAATAAGCTTGAGTTTGCCTGAGTTCAAGCTTGATGCTGCCTCTCCCATCACACATGAACAGGCTTGCTGGATTAGAAGACGTGCGGACCCCAGCACCTGCGCATATCATTGAGTCCATGCGTGTCACGCGTCACAGTGCAGCCTCAAGTGCCTCGCCATGTGGCGATGCTGAGACATGCGCGGTTTGCATACAGGTAAACCTCTTTGTGTCCTGTGTACTGGGCCTTTCAAGCTCTGAACACCTTGTTTGTTGGATTCCCTGAGCTCAACAGCATGCTCTGCTTCAATCAATAAACACCTAGAAATGCATGCATCGTGGACTGTTGTCTACTGGCATCAGAAACAGGCTGGACGCTTCACCTTGTTGCTGAAACTCTCCCTCATTAACACAAACCACACGTGCTGGCTGCCCAGGAATACGAGACAGGGGAATCATTAATGCACCTTCCGTGTAAGCATGCTTTCCATGAAGATTGTGTTAAAGGCTGGCTCTCCACGTACAGCAAGCTGTGCCCAATTTGTAAAGCGTCTGTGACGGGTGATTGATGAACTCATTTGAGGATAGTTGAGTTGACAGAACAGACGGCGGCTTTAGTAAAGGAATCAGCAAACTGAAATCAATGGACGGCTTCATACTGCATAGAAACTTGCTCCATGTGGAGTCACCCTGCCCTAGTCCGTGACGTCAGTGATTGCTCAAACTAATTTGCGCCTCATCATCTGTACTGTATCATCACCTGCAAAAGTAGCTCAGCACTACCATGTACTCTATTTTCTGGCCCGAGGTCGCAAGTTGCCCCCAGGCTTTGATATTGTGCCAAGCGAACAATATATTATTTCTGAGCTTTTTCACTGACTGGCAGCTGCCCTTGATTGTGAGGTTTCACTGTGGTCAGTAATGGTTTTTTAGGCTGCTTTGCACGTCAAAAATATCCCCTCCTTATTACACATATTATTTGGAGCAGCCAATCATTGCTATTGTTTTAATAAGTCTGATGCATTAAGCTGGAGGAACCTTTTTACTAAATACCTTCTGAATTTGATGTTGCACTTCTGGCAACAAAATTGAAAGCAATTTAAAACACAATGCTCAGCCAAATGGTTGAGTTGACTTCCTAGCCCTAGGGAGGAGAGGCACGGCAGCCGATCAGGGTGTGTTTGTAACCCGGTGTGCAAATTGTGTTTGTAACCCGGTGTGCAAATTGCAGCATGTGTCAGTGTTTGTAGTAGCATAATGAAAGAAGAGGAAATGTTGAGCTAGGAAGCATGAAGATTATCAAACTTTATCACACATTCTGAGACATACCAACAGCTTTTTTCTCGTTCTCCATGATGCTTTCTCTTCGCGCTTCTTCAAAACAAACGTTCTCTTTCTCTATTTTTCTCTTCTACATACATCAGTTTCATGTTCCCTCTAGCTTCTTTTTCTGGTGTCTTGTTCAGTCTGGCCTCTTTCTCTTCTTGAAGCTGGCTTTTTATGCTATAGCTCAACTGCCCTCGCTGGCGGATATAGCTGTGTAACCCTTACCCCTATCAAACTTTGAACAGTGCTGACTTTGGCAAGCAACTTTTTGAGGTTCAATCTAATGGAGCGAGCAGTTTACCTTTTGATGCATAGCTGAGACAAACTTTAGGAGAAGCTTACGCACTGTCTGTTTTAAGCATCAATTTCAAATTTCAAATTATCGGCTTTACTTGAGGTGCACACAAAAAATATAAAACAGGAGAGAGAAAATAAAAAGAAATGCAGAAGACAATAAATTAAGAAACAGGAAAGCTGTTTAAAAGCTTACGTCAACACTTGAATGCTAGCTAGTCCATCTCAAGCGGTTGACAAGGGGGTGCAGCGTTAATCAGTTTTCTTCCACTTAAGAAGGGGGGCAAAGGCTCAGGTGCAGCGCTAATCAGTCTTCTTCCACTTCACGCCAAAGTAGTCAGAGCCGTCCGAGTACGCTCTGCAGTGCCAAAGTTTATGAGATCCAACGAGGAGAAGCGATTTTAAAAGGTCTCGTGCAAGTATGTGAGCAACTGCAAAAAGCGCGTGGTGCTGGAAGAAGCTGTGACGCTGGTCAGTCGTGGTTAGCCCCAAGCTATTTCAACCTCGCTTCAATCAGCCCTGTTTACTATGGGTACCAGACTGAGAAACCAAGGTCTCCACACTGATAAGAAAATACGGCACTAACAGGGATAACACAGCCAGCGTGAGGAAGTGCGCGGGCTATATAAATGCTCATCCCAGGCAACCCTCAAAGACGCCAATACATAAGAAAGCTCATGTGGTCCCACGCGTGTGCTGTGACACGCAGACCACGACCTTGGCTGTTGTTCTGCAGTGCATACCTAGTGTTTATGCATGCAGATGTATGTCTGATGGAGTGTGCTCGAGTGTTTGTTAAATGCATCAGATATATGATCTTGTAGTTATTAATTAAAATTGAAGTCTGTTACACACCTGTAGGGGTCAGCTCCAGTCCCCTGGTAAACCTTCACACCTCCGCCAACCTCTGCGCTTGCAGTGCCCGCAGGAGGTAGCAAAAAGGTGGGGAACGGCACGCCCCAAGCTTTCCGCTTGTCGTGCTACAAGTAAGCAAGGAACGGCGCACAACGCAGTATGCCCGAGATCCAGTCAGCGTCCCTTGTGTTAGGAAAAACGGATAGGCACGAGGCTTTCAGGACTTCATTTTGTGTGCAGTCACACGCTTTGCAACTAACGCACTACTCCATTTGAATTTTCGGTGAATCAGTAGCCTGTTCCAGACTAATGGTGCACACCCCAAGCTGCAGGCAAACAACACGAGCTTTTGTTGCAGACATGAATGCAGACGCATTGCACTTCGCATCGTAACCAGCAGTACAAATGAGCATTGGCATGTGCAGAGTGAGAAAAGTCCCGACCTCAATGTTATAAGCATCCCGAAGCAGCACCATCCGTCCGGAAGGTCCAGGCACCTGGCCTCTAACATATACAAGGTTGCGATTGGTGTCCACCTGCGCAAACAAACATACAAACACTATGATTTGTGTCTATCTGCGCATAAGCAAACACGAAGGATAGCTTACTCAATAATGTGTACACACTCCCAGCTTGTGACCTGTCTTTCTGCACAAGATGTTCCATTATATACTCTGCATCTGATAAGCGTTCAGGCAAATCTGGTTGGCGGTCTTTACCTCCCACCACAAGATTAACAGCAGCATAGTTACAGATCAAAAGGCTGCCAAACGCTCCTTTCCTGCCTAGCTAAATACACGAGGGTGAGTGCATTCCTGTACACAAGTACCCTCTCCCCTTTGAAGTTACACAGCACAAAGCTGATCATCCCTGCTCATCTCATATAATGCCATCTTGCCCAGCACCACCTTTGACCCTTTCTAATTCTGCAATCAAACTCTTCTCACAATCCACCCTCTATATTGCTTGCAGTGTCTTGAACCTTCAACCCCGCTCCCACCTTGTAGACCAGGCAGTCGTGCACAGTGCGCCGATCATCCCCCATATTGCCTGGCATTTTCTTGCCCTTGTACACCTTTCCAGGGTTTGTTCGGCCCCCAATGGCACCTCCGTGGCGATGTGACAGTGAGACACCGTGCGTTGCAGGCATGCCTTTGAAGCCCCACTTCTTCATCACACCTGCACAAGGGATGCAGGGCCACGGGTCAGAATCATGTTCATGGCGAATACGCAGGTCTTGTTCCTCACACGGGAACAAATCACAACCATGCCCCTGTGTGACATAATTCCGTTTTGCACAAGAGCGATTGATGACAGTGACCATGCCTGTAGATACTCCACTTCATTGCCAGCACCAAGAATGCGAGGCACAGGAATTGATTATGTTGCCTTGTTTTGCGACTGCGTTCATGTAGGGGCAGGAATTTAATACGTCATCAGAGTCTCTTTCCCTTAAATCTGCACACAGGTATGTAGCACAGAAGAAGGGGCTTGGACGGGGGGCAGCAAGGGGAGAGCAGATGAAGCAAGAGGCAAGGCAGAGGCTCAAAACCATGTTTGGGTGGTTCAGCTTTTTTGACCTTGTCTGCCTCTCCCGCTGAATTTAGTGGCTTAGTGCAGATGAAGCAAGAGGCAAGGTTTTCTACTTTTTATAGTTTGCAATGCACTGATAGTCTCTGGGTCCTGCCAGGGCATTTCCTTTAGAACAAAAAAGGGAGGTGCTCTTCTGCTTCAACTGTTTAGTGAGTAATTAAGGCCAGAACCAATTGCTTACATACGCATTGATTACCGTTTTGGAAAGGCATCCAAAGTTTTGTGCATTCACAGCCAATTCTGGGGTGCTTGCTCACATAATACGAGGAAAAGTTGTGGCAAAAAGGTCATGCAGGTTTTAAAACATCTAAAAGCAGAATGAGAATATCGTGCATATCGTCAACAGTGACACACAGAAGTTTAGGGGCTGCAATAAGTTTAGGCACAACTGCATACAAGCAAAGAACTTCAGAATGTAAGCAATTTAAGGCTTCAGATGCTGTGTAATAACCCTAAAATTCAGTTTTTCGTGCAATGGAGCGGACGACAAACAATCACACACACGCACACACACACACACACACATAGACACACACATACACACACACAAACACACACACACAACAAAAACACCTGACATTTACATCCTCATATAGCAATACATACCTTGAAAACCCTTCCATTTTGTCCACCCCACAATGTCCACGGTCTGGCCAGGCACGTAGTGCGCCGATGTGATTCCGTGGCCCAAAGGCAAGCGCGCATCTAAGGAGACTGGGAACTCCACTACTTTCCGTTTAAAAGGGAGCTCCTGCGATTGATTGCATGCAGATAGGCGCTTGTGTGGTGCATTGCAGCGAGCAGGTGAAGCATGCTCACCGCTTTCAGAATTAGGATGTGTTTTACAGGGGGGCAACCGCACTGGAGTAAGCTGCAAGCTTTTCACCCTTTCTTGTCACCTGTTACAGTTCCAAGTCACTCACGTGCTTGATGTAGTAGCCAGCAACCCCCGGGTGTAGCGATTTTTGTTTAGAATGACCGGCTCCTACTACAAGGGCATTGTACCCGTGCTGCTCCTCCCACTTCATGCCAACCACCTACGTGGTGTGTGTCCACTTGTGTTTAAATGTGTGCGTGTGTTTGTGTGTGTGTTTGTGTGTGTGTGTTTGCGTGTGCGTGCGTGTGTTTGTATGTGTGTGTTTGTGTGTGTGTTTGCGTGTGCGTGCGTGTGTGTGAGTGTAAGTGTGTGTATGTTTGTGCGTTTGTGTGCGACGCGTGTACATGCATGCGAGCTTGTGTGCATGGACATGGGTGTGTGTTTGTGTGTTGACTTACATGGATCCCTCCCTTTCCAGCACGAGTGTCTCTTCTAAACACAGATCAGGGTGCAAATCAAATGTAAGTATATAGCATGCATAGACGAGTTAAACGACGGGTAACTTGCTGTTGCCCATACCTGACAATCATCGATCCACAGCACTGTCAGCGGCACTCGCACCCCATGCTCATCCCACTCATGTGTCATGCCTGCCTTGTAAGCAATGCACCCAACCCGCCTGGAGCTGGGTGTCAAAGGCAACGGAGCGGGCTGTGATACGTGCGGGATCTGTGCTGCGTGACCATCCTTTTTGTTCTGCTTCAACCTGGCATCCACCACTGCCTGGACAGCAGGAGGCAAGGAAAACACACGGCGCAGCATCTTCTGTCCCCGTGTTGCACCTAAGCTGCTCTCCCAGCAGCTCCACTGACGGCTGGAGCAAGGGTCAGTCGGCTGCCAGTGGCGTGGGCGAGACGAGGGGCACAGAGTTGGCACATGCGCGCTGCTGCTGCTGCTGCTGCTGCTGCTGCTACTGCTACTGCTGCTGCTGCCGCTACTAATGCTATAGCATGCAGCCTGCTGCCACTGCATAGATGGTGCCGAGGGTAAAAGGGACGCCAGCGTGCAGTCCAGAATCAGTCCATCAGATGAGGGGCGTGTCAGCCCTGCTGCTGCCAAGGTCTCATGGGTCGGATGATTGAGGAGGTTGGATGAAGCCAGGGCACGCCAGCAGGAAGAGTTCCACTCAGCATTCCTCCTCCCACTCCTCCCAGCAGAAGTGAATGCCTGACTACACGTACGCCACATAAAAGTATCATAAATAGTAAATAATTATATCAATTTGCAAACCAATTGAACCATTGCACATGCGAATGGAGACCACGCTGTATTATTAAAATTAATTTTGCAACATGGCAGCATACACGACAACCACGACCACCACCGCACACGTAGGCTCCCCTGCCCCCCAGCAGGGACAGCAAGGGGCAGGAGCCTCAAGCACTGCACCACAAGCCTCTACCTCCTCCTCCTCCTCCTTCTCTGCAGCTGCAGCTGCTGCGGAAAGGAAGCGGGAAGGTCTGTTGCAAAGTTAGCATGTCTGCCTTTTCACTCGCATTAACAACAACCCACTTTCAATGCTTAACACGCAGAGAACTTGTTACTGCGCCTTGTCCCAAGAAGGAAGAAGGCAAAGGTCAGTGTGGTGATACTTGCGTCCGTCTCTGTGCCTCCGTCAGACCTGCTGAACGCACTGCCCCTTTCTTCCATTGCGTGCGCATATTTTACAGGGAGTGCAATGGACACAAGATACGGTGGACAACGAGTTTGCTGGGAAGAGGAGTTCTAAAAGTGAGTGGAATCAGCGTCATAGACACGAGAATTGCAGCAAGAGTCAAAAAGCAGGCGAAAGACATTTCAGATTTAAAGACACAGAGGTTTAAATATGTTGAAACTAAATACTGAATAGGTGTATGCATTTGTTGCATATTGTCGTCATGGAGGGTATTAACTCTCTTGCTTTCCAAGGAAAATTTGTTGGTCAGGTACGTGCGAATATGGCGCATTTACAACGATTTTGGATTAATTGGCAGTTAATCCAGGGGCGGATTAATGAACACCGTTAATCCAAGCATTCATCCGTACACATTTACAATGCAGCTTGATTTCCGCCACTTTTGCTCACCTCCTTCTCGCTGCCTTCTCTCCGAGCAGCATAGCAGATAGCAATGAACTAAAAACATTAATCAGGCTGCAGGAAGTTGGAAGAACGGATGTTCGGGCGGTCAAAGTTAGGCAAGAGGCTCAATTTGGCCCGAGGTTCCATTGCCCTGAAGCACAGACTTGGTTTAGATTGAAGGGCGTTTTATGCAGTGGTCAACGCCATTAATCCACTCGTTGTAAATGCAAAAGTGGATTAAGCATTTTCATTAATCCATTTCCACCCGTTGTAGATGCGCCATAAGTGCATTAACCCCAAATGCACAAATACGTGGAAGAAAAAGTGATTGCTTACGTCATGGTGCTGCAAATACCTACGTCTTTTCCATTTCAGTGATCAGACTTCCTAATACACAGGGGGTTTTATTATAGAATTTCTGATCTTCAAGGGCTGTAACAGCTTACCCATTTTTGTTGTCTGTAGAATGCTGTATATTCCACAGACGGCGGCAGTTTGGTGACTGGAGCGACGATGATGACAGCGATGTGGAGTGCAACAACGCAAAGGATGGTGAGCGGGAAGTTGCGAGCCTTTTGTACAAAAAGGAGATAGCTTTGCCTGCTTTGACCTCTTGTATTGTAACCTCTGCCACTGCACATGGTTTACACAAGTCTACAACGTCTGATCGCTACTTTGTTTTTTGCAGATAAGACAGGCGACAGTCAAGGACAAGAGAGAGGACAGAACAGTTCGTCGCAGCAGCAGCAGCAGCAGCAGCAGCAGGCAAAGTAGATAGGAAACAAATACGTGCAAAATAGATCCATGAGCCATCAGAGATATCGTGTTTCTTATAGAGCAGCAACCAGGGTAGTTTATTAGAAAGCGTCAACAGTTACTTTTGGCCCCTGCAGCAGGCATACGGCCCTGAGTCTGGTCTAGATCCTTGTCTTCAACGTGTCTTCACCGATCCATAACGCTTCACTTTCGCATAAATGTTTTGTTCCAAATTTGCACTTTCTCTTTCATGATCCTGCTTTTTTGTTAACAGCAGCACCAAATTACTCACCCGTTCCTCGACCTTATTTGTCTATTTTTTAATGATAGTTCTTCAACACTGCATCACTGTGGCTCCTTATCAAACCTTTTTCAAGTGCCGGGTTGCTCTTGCCTCTCCGACTATTGTTGAGATACTAAATTGTACGTTGCATGTCATTCAAAGCAGATGTTACAAAGGGTTCAGTCTTTTCAATATGGTTAAACAATACTCCGGGAGGGTGTCCCATCTTTTCCTCCCAGCCATCTGGTCTTTACCTACCCTCACCAACCTTTCTTCTTCTCTTCCCCTTGTCAATTCCGTACAAAGATTGTGGCCATCTGTAGCTAATAAATATTGTCTTGCTCAGAGCAACAAGGGAATCCAGCCACCACGCAGGCGACAAGGTGAGGTAAAGTAAGGTAAGGTTACATCGCTATATATGCCTCTGGTGGGCATCTGAGCGGAAGCTTGGAAAAAAGCCTGTAACCAAACCAAAAAATGCTAGAAACATCAAGGGAACAGGGCTAGGCACTTAGCTACAAAAGTGGTAACACCAAAAATATCAGGTTGGTTCATAAAAGTCCTCAAACGAGCTGGGCCATCCTCAAACTGAGGTGGGAAGATAAGCTGTTGCTGTGTGCGAAGTCTGACCAGATGCTCATGCGGACAGTCCAACAAAATGTGTTCCTCATCCTGAATAGTGTGCCAGTCAATCTGTCACAGATCCTGAGCTCATAAGGCCTTCTATTCCTGTCATGACGCATTCTTTGGACCAGAAAGTTGTG
>Ga0307963_1002571_pt1 | contig 14334 bp, 16 predicted proteins | sample OrgLakmetagen594_FD_201829 | JGI IMG/M metagenome (GOLD analysis project Ga0307963, IMG submission 201829) | Saline water microbial communities from Organic Lake, Antarctica - #594 | ecosystem: Environmental > Aquatic > Non-marine Saline and Alkaline > Saline | place: Antarctica: Organic Lake...
GACCTTTATGAACCAACCTGATATTTTTGGTGTTGCCTCTTTTGTAGCTAAGTGCCTAGCCCTGTTCCCTTGATTTTTCTAGCGTTTTCTTTGGTTTGGTTACAGGCTTTTTCCCAAGCTTCCGCTATTATGTGGGTAGTGGTTCTCCCTGCCTGCGTAGCTTTTCTTTTCTTTTCATAGCAAATCACTGTCACAGCAAAGTACAAGATCCAGCACATTACCTAGCACTGCTTGTCACAAAATTCATCGCTGCCACCAATTGGGCATGACGGCCCTTCCTCTTCTTCTGTTTTGGGCTTGCAGTAAAGGTTGACCTCATATGATCAGAATGGGACCCAAAAGCCCCAATAATTCCTACAGGCAGATATTGAAACGCCCCAGTTTACCTAGGCTACCGATGTACAAGACAAAAGACCATATCAAATTCTCCTCAGGGGCTCATAGCGCTGACCAGAGAGCTGCAAATCGACAGGCGACCTATTTTAAAGACCAATTTGAAAATTTGCATGTGATAATGTAAGGGTTTACTGGCACTAGATATTCTGCTCAAGTTTTACACCACTGCTTCATCCAAACCAACTGACGGAAAAGTCTGCTACCTAGATCAAAAATTTAGGTGAAAGAAACTGTCCATGAATTGCATAAAAAAAGGTGCCAGCTTGTACAAAGCCCACAATGCTCCTGGTCAAGCTCTTAAATATGAGCTCCCACTGTGCTGCATTCTCACAAGACAAAGAGCAGCTAGGCCTGCCCAAAAGGTACGTATGCGGCAAGCAAGTGTCTCATGGAATCCATGTTGCAACGCTTAAACTCCGAATCAGCCAGTATAACCCTTAAAGGTACCGAAGGACAACAGCAATTATGATGTTTGCCTATTCCGCCAAATCGCCAATCGCCCAGAAATGTGGGCCATGTGTGGTTATGAATTATAAATGAAAGCTATCCAACACTCCACACGCACGCTCGGTACCGTACGCACAAATCCAGAACAGGCTCCCCTCGATACCTGCATCCTAGCTTACACTTGAGTTCAAGAGCCAACAATTCAGACCCATGAGTATTATCTAATCACGTTTTTTAGTTTATTATTGCCTTTATAATGGTTGAAATGGCCCTGTGTACGTAGTCAATCTGGAATTAGCCCCTTCCCCAGCAGCCAAGGCCTTGCCACCAGATCTGTGCAATGATCGGCACACCTGTCTGCCACTGAATGGCTGGCTGGCAGCTGTATTATTGGAGACGCTGTTCACCTCAATGTGTAAGTGACGTACGTGCAAAGGCAGTGCTTTAATCGTCCTCGACAAGTCCTTTGATTTCAGGAACCACAGTTACAATAACGTTTGTGAGTGCGCCGATGAATGCCCTGCAAATTTGAAACACAAAAGATTTACCATGAGCACAAAAAATGTGTGGCTGTATATGCGGGAGGTAATTATTCTTCGTTGCATGGAAAAAGTGAAGTCTATGTTGCAAGAACGCCCCAAGATGCTCATCAGACAGGATTTATGGTCCACAGAATAGCATGACACGTTGAGTTAATGTACGGTGACGGGAAGAAGTGTGGGAGTGCATCTATGCTTGCAAACAAAGAAACCCTCAGCTATTAAAACAGCTAAGTCTCGTTTGTGCATTTCCCGCACAATATTGTAGAATAGGCAACGGAATGTTTCCATTCAAAGCCTCACATGGATAGCTACGGAAGTCCCTATGAAGATTGCACCCAGCATGCAGGAGCCGTTGGAGAAGTATAAGCAAACACATTACGCAGCATAACTTACTTGAACTCAGCTCCAGCAGCAATGCGTGCCAGGCTCAAGTCCTCTTGGACTTCCTCACGTAATACATCCGTACATTCCTGATTCTCAAGAAACAAGCATTTGTTTGTTAGCATTTACAATGGAGTACAAGGAATACAATGGGAACAAAGGGAGATTAAGGTGGGGTTTAGTCAAGTAGGAAAGACCATGGGTATGAATATGCTAATGCTTATCAAAGAAAAAGGCTAGGTAGGCACACGCATAGCGTGTACCATCTCATTGAAGCAGAGGTGCGTACAAATTGAAGGAAATACTGCTAGGATGGCAATAAGAGTGGTGCTTGCAGCGTTATTTGTTTGAACATACAATAGAGGTGTGTACAAATAGGATAGATAGCTATCATATAGTTATTATAGGATATACAGTTATTATATCAATGCGACACAGTTCTTTGGATGCATGCAACTACGCACGTATGTGGAACAAGATGGATGCCTGTTTCACCTTATTTGCCTCTGAGACCATGCGCTTCAATTCTTCGATAGACAAAGGAGGGGCGTCCTTTCCACTGTCAACCTCAACTTCTAGCCCTTGCTCGTTGATTGTGCGGTTGGCCATGTTCTTGCACTCCTCAGCAACTGCCTGTTGTTGTGAACGGTGCAGTACGTTAGGTGAAACAGCGTTTGCACTCCAGTGTGAGGCGTAGACAGGACTTTTTTTGTCCCAGCCCGAGTCCAAACAAGTTGCACAAAGGTACAATGGTACAACACACAAGCAACCCCCAGGTGCCATCAACCCCCAGGAAAGCAATAGAGGAGAGCCCTCACAACAGCAAACATGACAGGAGCCTGCACAGAGCCCAAGGAAGTAGCCTGTTCTTGCCTTCATGCTTAGTTCGATTGGCTTAAAAATCCACACGTTGTGCGGTTTGTGTGCCTGCCTGCAGTTACAAGCCTGAGCCAATACAACCAGGGCACACATATAGGGTTGGTCAGAACCGTACATAAATATACCGTATGACCGTATGTTTGGTTCTGGCCAGCCCTACACAAATATTAGCACAGGCTAGCAGTCAAACGCCTTAACTGAAGGCCGTTACCCACACAAACAATCGCCAGCATGCTCACCTGCGCTTGAGCTCGTAGCTCAGCCACCTGGTCTTCCTGCACGCCTTCCTGCTCAGCCAACGAGGTGGGGACGGGAGGCAGGGCCAGGCTAGCTTGTATGTCAGAACTCTTTCCGAGCGGGTCCTGGTTGCTCTCCAGCTCTTGGACTGTGGGGGGAACCACAAACCTGTTTGCATTTGCAACCTCCTGCGCATCAAAGTAAAGCAGAAGGGAGAGAGGGGATTGCTGGGTCATTAGTGTTAGTTTATTTCAAAGACGGGCCTTCAAGCGCCTCGCCGGGTTAAAACCCTCACAAGTGATGCTTTGCAAGTGCAATTGCCACAGCAACCTCTCTCCTTACAGCTATTGACCAACAAAGGCTTCAGTACTACCAGCTTGTTTGCTGTCAGACTGTTACCGTAACAGAAGGCTGCAGCATTACCAGCTTTTGCATTGTCAGACTATTACTGTCGTGCTGTCACTGCCAGACTATACTTAGTGGGTACTGTTGCTGTAACAGAAGGATGCAGGAAAACCTTACCAATAAACGCTTGCTGAAGGAGCTGGTCATTTTCAGGCTGGTGCTCCTGGAGCTGCTGGACTTCCTGCTGAAGCTTGAGGTTAGCTTGTCATGCGCTGCAGCCACAAGTGGTACGCACACCTTGCCACATATCACATATACATATAGCTGGAAGGCTACTTTACCTTATACATATCTAATGCATCTAATGCATACATATCTAACGCAGTTAAATGTGGGAGATGCCATCTTTATTTAATCTCCTGGTGTATCTCCACTCATAGGAGAAGGTTCAAGCTTGAAGGTTGGCAGGCAACATAGTATGTGAGCAGTCAAATGCCTTGATTGAAAGCTGTTTCCCATAGGAATCCTTGTGTAGGGTTGGCTAGAACCGTACACATACACCGTATATGACCGTATACTTGGTAATTTCCTGCTTAAAGTACCGTATATACACCGTACATATATGGTTAAGGCCAACCCTTGTTATCCTTATAGCAAGCAGACCAAAGCACACCACCAGCATTCCTCACTGGCATGCGCTGTACTGTATTCGGGTCCACAGCCTAACTCTCAACCCAGATCCTGCAGATATACATTATTTGGATATTGGTGACCATACGTATGGAATCTACTTGTCAAAAAATCCGTATACACAACACCGTACAGGTATGTATGTTTTTGGCCAACTCCACAATCACATCCTCAACACCTCAACGCTCACCAGAGCCCAGAAATTTGGAGTCCTCGACGTCTAGATCAAACTTGGCCATGATGATGGCCTTTTCGTCACTAAGAGGGGGCTCCTCAAATTTGACAGACGTGCCTGCGAGCGTGAGCAGTTATGGTGTCACTGCTGAAATCTACTTCACAGTATATACTGCATACCTAAGAAAGCAAGCCCAAGCTGAGTAGGGCTTGTTTCTTGCTGCTTTGCTGGGCCAACTTCAGGAAAGCTAGAAAAAACTGCAACCTGTAACTTGTCCTATACTTGCAGTCCAACACTACTGGGTACATCTAGCTGCAAAACTCAGGTACAGAACTCAGCTGTAGAACGCAGCTGTAAAACTTTGCTGTAAAATTCAAGTGCACCCAGCTGCAAAACACACACACACACACATCCCACACCTGGTGTTGCCTTTGCATCCTCCAAGACCTTGCGCTGGTACTCCAAGCCCTGCATAGTCATGCAGGACGCTTGCAACGTTGCACGCATTGTGGGACACAAACGATGCACTCTTAATGCCTGCCTAGGATACAGTTTGATCAGAAGCGCTTGCTTGTAAAAGGCACGGACTGTAGACTGTAGTCTAACATGCTTGGTACAATGCCAACAGCAAGGAAGTGGAGATGGGAGCCCATGGCTAACGCGCGCTTAAATGACCTAGTGCCTGCTGTGGAGGAGGGGGTCTGTTTTGTCCAAATTCACTGTCCAACTTCACGCCGCATGCCTACAACGTCTAGATAGAATTTGTATCGAACCTGAGGACTTTAGTTTGGCAGCAGCCTGAAACTATGATGCCACATCGTCGCCTCAGCCTAACACTAGATTACGACACATCGACGATCGCGGCACATTGTCGCCTCAGCCTGGGACTACGATGCCATATTATTGACACCTCAGCCTGGCACTATTTTGCCATGCAAGCACCAGGACTGGGAGTCTTTGCTCAGGTGCCCGTACCTGCAGAACCCAAGCCATTCGACCCACGTCCCGGTCTTTGCGAGCTGCGTGATACGCTGCCATGGCCCGGTTGGATCCAGCCTGAGTGAGGAAAGAACAGCAAAAGAGAGAAAGTAAGTAGGAAGAAAACAGCCTTTGCGAGCTGAGTAATAGGCTGCCAGCCCGGTTGGATTTAGCCTAGGTTTGAATGGAAAGCAACAGGGAGAAGGTGAGTGAGTGAGGGGATCCTGACAGCTCGTGTCAAGTTTTGGCTCAAGACCTCTGGCCATTCACAGGGGTATGGAGCTCCAAATCGGTCTGGCAAGACAAAGCAGTGTGGTTTAGAGAGAGACCCCCAGCAGCCTGAATACAATATGACAGGCTACAAATGCCTGAACATGCCTCCTCTCACTCAATACCTCAACCCAGTGAACAACTCGACACGTATTGCTTTTTAGTACTTTAACTTGCAAGCCTGTTATTTCTTACAAAGTACCTCTGATAGCATTAACGTGTAAGCACACACACAAGATGTTCCCTCTTTGGCCGGCACACAATCCTTTTGGAACCCCAGGTACCTACCTCAAGCTTTGGGGAGAGCTGCAGGAGCTGAGCACGGGAGTCCGCTTGCAGCAAGTCAATGAAGACCTGCAATTATAAAAGCCAGTTGGTACACGGGTAGAAATGCTTAGTAAACAGCATTTCATAGTAGCACGCCCAGCATGGCTGGTGCGCATAGACGGAGGTTCAAGATGAGCAGCACGGACCCTCTGCTGCTTCAAGAGCCCAGTGACCGGCGCAGTGGTAGCTTCTAGAGTGCAACGCATTGTGCATTGTGCAGCCCCACCTTTGAACCGTTTTCGTAGTACTTGAGCTCCACTAGCCCCATGTACAATTTGACACGTTTGCCGTAATCCTTAGGTTCGTTCATGTAACCCGCATGCTCCAGCTGTGCGCACATGCATCAGTGAAAAAGAGTTGACCGAAGCGGGTAAGTGCTGAGACGGACACTAGCCATCACAAGGTAAGGAACGAGACTGGCGCCCCCTTTATTGGTGGTATTAAAGTAGCAGGATGGCACGAACGCTGCCATGCTTGCAATCACAAAACGCACGAAAGCATGGCGTTTACAAGAACCAAAGAGAATGTTCAGCACACGCCGAGGCTGTGAAAGGGCACACCTCCGTAGCATCAGCCAGAGTGTCAATCTGCTCGTCTGTTTTCTTGAGCCACTCTGCATCGTTGACATTTCCAGCTTGGCCACCTATCCAGGACCATGTTCCCTGAAAGGCGTGTTAAACAGAACAGGCAGCTGGATGATGCACTGAACAGATAGATAGATAAATAGATGACGCGCCGCGGATGATATAGAAGAACACATAACATCTCCGTCCAGATCGTTTCAACCTGATGCGTTATTCACTACAATGTTAAGCAATCCTGCAGCGGTTGCTCTAGCAGTCAAGGGGCACATCAGATACGGATATCTCCTAACCTCCCTCACTTCTTAGCTAGAACGGTGGCAAGCATGTCAAGGCACACAAACAACACACACAGGTATGCACTGAAGCAAATGCTAGCATTTAGGGTACCCTCATGTCAATGACACCCGTCTAAAACACACTCTATTAAGGAATGCTGTTGTCCCTCATGTCAATGACACCCGTCTAGCTGTTTGGTCCTCTGTACCCTGCTTACATTGTTCATCATATCCTTTATGACACCATGAGTGGTGCCCTCATCTAACTTCAGCGGTGCAAAGTGCCTGCAATGTCGTTACATGAATGGAATGAATGGAATGAATGAATGAATGAATGAATGAATGAATGAATGGACGAAAAAACAAATCAACGAACAAGGAAAGGCACAAATGGACAATAGATGCTTGCATGCATGACTGATTGAATGAATGAATAGCATACAAGGTTTGCCAGCTGCAATTTTGTTAGCTTCTTTGACGTTCCCTGATGTGTCTTTTATATGGCACCCTATCGTTTGTTTCTAATTCATATTATGCCTGAAATCCTGGCAGGCAGTGCTGGCGGAGTGAACATAAAAATAGGGCTGGCTGCAGGATCCTATGCATTGCCCGTGTGTGTGCGTATATGCTTGTGTGTGTATGTGTGTGTGCTTATGTGTGTACGTGCGTGCGCCTGTGTGTTTGTGTACATGTGTGTCTGTCCCTTGCAACAAAGGCTTCCTCACCTCAGCAGCACATGGGCTGTCTTGTATGCAGGGTCGTAATGAGCGACCTGCCTCTTAAGGGCGCTCATGATCATCCCAATCTGGAAAGGCGCGTGTGTGTATGTGTGTGTGCATGAGTGTTTGTATGTGTGTGCAGTGTTTGTGTGCTCATACACAATTTACTTTCTGTGTGAAAGTCCTATTTAGATGAACACAAAGGCTAGAAATGACTTGTCTTAATGCAAGCTGCGTCATCGGGCAGAAAGAGCAAAAGTCCCTCAGTGACAGTGAATTGTTATGAGAACACTAGAAGATCCTCGGTGCCACCTTTCCAAGTAACAACTTTGCATACTCCGAACTTTGCTCAAACCCTTTTCATGCTTCCCAGTGTGGACTTAAGCAGGGCTCCATGTTGCCAAAAAGCGCACCAACGCAAAGAATGAAGTATGCAGGGCACCTACCACAACGCTAGCGGCTAGGATCACAGGCTTGATCATGTTTGAGAAGTCGCCAGTCATAGCTGCAGAAGAGCATGCATGATGCATAGTGAGTGAGTAGTAAGTAGCAACCAAAGAGCATGCATGATGCATAGTAAGTGAGTAGTAAGTAGCTGCAGAAGAGCATGCATGATGCATAGTAAGTGAGTATATATAATTAAGTATATATTAAACCTTGTAAACCTTATAGCTGCAGACAAGCATGCATGATACAGAGTAAGTGAGTAGTATTAGCAACCGGAGTAATATTTGCTCTGTTTGTCAGGTGATTCTGTTTCACTCCCATCCCGAAATGCACTATTTCTAAAAAGCCAAGATTAGCTGAGCACCCGCTCTAGCCTACTGCAATGGTGGAGTCATAACGACAATGCAGAAAGGCAAACAGAGAGCTAGGTGTATGTGGCTATGTAACACAATGCCAGCCTTGGATACAAACATGCAAACACAATTAAAATCTAGCAAGGAGCAGTACTTATGTATCGGAACAAACACTTACGTCCCATGAACATGTCAATCACGCCTTTGGCCTTCTTCGCTTTTGCTATAGCCGACATCTCAGGGATCTGAAGAAGAGGTAAGGACAGGACACGTCATATATCTGAGTTGAGCATAGAATAGCAGATCGAATAGCAAGTGAGGACATTTCATAAGTGTTCCAGGGTCAACACATAATGATGGTGGTGTCAGGAGCTGCTAATGACCAGACAACCTTAAGACAATGATCAAGGCATCTACGACACCTGTCCTCTGAGCAAAAAGGACACACAGGGGTTTGTCCTGTTTCGTTCCTGGCTCCGCCACTAGAGGCGTGCAACAGGTCGGCATCCACCCTTGGACATTCATTAGGCATCTACGACACATGCTAGCAGCACAGGGTGCACAAACCTTGTCTTGTTCATTACAAGGGAGTGAGGTTGAGGTCAAGCTTTCATAGCGTTTGCCTAGTATTTAAGCACTGTGGAGTTCTGTGTGCAGCTTGACAGCTGCCTTTAAATGATGCCTGGGTAAACGGGCATGTACCCCATTTCATGCAAACAGGCAGGACTGCAGGAGAAGGTTACAGGAAGGGCATTGCAAGACATTTTAATATTAGGGCAGACACCGTGAGAGTAGCTGCATAAAAAACTCACCCGAGCTTCTGCACGCAGCCTGATAGCCTCCCAGTTGTGCTTCACAGCTGCAAGTGAAAAAATCACAAGTTTATGATTGCATGCAGACAGATCTCAACACTTGTGCTACAGAGGGTGGTACCGGCTCGACACATTCTGAAGCACTATCAAGACAGTTTAGGCTGGGGCAAATCTAAGCAATTAGCATGATAACCAGCAACCTGCACGATAAAGAAATAACGCTGGAGGGCGTGCATCAGATCAAAGTGTGATCCTCTACCTACGACTCAGCAATGCAGCTCCCTATCCATGCTGGTAGTGATCTCATTGTCAGCAGAACTTCCTTCTTCTTAAAAGCTGCTCGTGGAACAAGAATGCAAGGAGTTGCATCAGAACAGGTGCATCAAAAGCTGCTCGTGGAACAAGAAAGAATGCAAGGAGTTGCATCATGCCGCTGTGGTAGGCTCACAAACCCCATGCCTTGCATCAGCCTCGCTTCCTTTCAAAGCTACCTCCCTCCTTCTTTTCTTACCATGGCGGTTGTCGTATCGGAAGTTTGACCTGGCAAACGCCAGAGCTTCCTCTACAGGACTTCTGCGGGCCAGCAGCGCAGCAAGGCCGCCGTTCACGGCAGCACCCCTGTGTGTGTGCGCGCGTGTGTGTGCGCGTGTGTTTGTGTGTGTGTGTGTATGTTTGTACAGGAGCCAATGCAATTTTTTGGGAAAGGATGACTCTGTGAGCAGCAGCACAAGGCTCGAGGTTTGAAACACCATAGCCAAACAAAGCAAGCCACTTGCTTACATGGCCAGAAGTGGTGCTCGCAAATGGTATTTTTGCAGCCGGTGCAGTAATGGAGGACACAAGTACTGTGTCAGTGCAGCCTCAGCGCTTGCAGGTAATGCGTCATGGGTCATGGGTATGCATCAACCACAAACAATTAAACATGCATGCCCAGAGTGAGTTGAAAATGGTTGAACCACTGAAATTTGAGGACGAGCCATCCCTAGGTCCACAAGGTTCTTTTCTATTTGCATCGTGAGATGCAGTAGGAGGGGGGATATTACCAAGGAAACACTCACAACTGCACTAAGGCCCTCACAACTTGCTCTAAGTCAAGTCAAACGGAAATATATTAACAACAAGGGTAAAGTTAAGCTAAGCGTAAGTTAAGAGCAAGTTGTGAGGACCAAGGAAATAAAAAGATGGAGAAACAACAAAGAAACACAGATATAAAGCAAGAGTGATAAAATGACATGTCACTTTTGCTGCACTACAAGAACTGGAGTTCATGTGTTTCACTGAACTCAGCAGTCCTTTAAGCCTGGCCTTAGCAGCAGATAAGCAAGCAAGGCACCCTCCTCAATCTGCAACTATACTGCAACTTCTTTTACCTGTTCAGTAGCAGCAGACACACATCGTGCGCTCCAAAGCGTGCTGCAGACAAACACGTTAAAATACAGACAATGACATGTGTGAACGGGGCAGAAATGTCAGAGCACCGTCAATTAGTAGAAGCATGAGGGCCATACAGCTATTACATGCAATATCCTGTGTAACCCGTACAGGAAGGCTGGGTGCAGCACAGGGAAGTACACTGGGTGCCCAAATTATTCAGGGGGGCCCGGAACAGCCTTTAAAATTTTCTTATGTGTGTGTGTGTGTGTGTGTGTGTGTGTGTGTGTGAGCGTGTGTATGTGTGTGTGTGTGTGTGTGTGTGTGCGTCTGCGTGTGTGTGTATGTGCGTGTGTGTATTGCTTGTGTCTGTGTGTGCGTGTGTGTGTGCGTGGTTGTGTGTGCCTGTGTGCGTGCTCATGTGTGTGCGTGTGTGTATGTGTGTGTGGGTGTGTGTTTGTGTAAGTGAGTGTGTATGTGTGTGCGTGTGCGTGTGTGTGTGTGCGTACGTGTGTGGGTGCATGTGGGTGTGTGTGTGCGTGCGTGTGTGCGTGCATGTAAGTTTGTGTGCGAGTGCGTGTTTGCGTGTGTGTATGCGTGTGTTGTGTGCGTGCATATGTGTGTGTGCATTTTGTGTGTGTATGTTTGTGTGATGCGTTATGTGTGAAGTGTGAGAGTGTGAGTGTGTGCGTTCATTTGTGTGCTGTGTGTGAGTTGTGTGTACGCTTTGTGCGTGTTTGTGTGTGTATTTGTGTGTGAGTATGTGTGTGTATTTGTGTGCATGTATGTGTGTGTGTGTATGTGTGTGTGTGTATGTGTATGTGTGTGTGTGCTTGTGTGTGCCTGTGTGCGTGGTTGTGTGTGCCTGTGTGCGTGCTCGTGTGCGTGTGTGTGTATGTGTGTGTGTGTGCCCGTGCGTGTTGGTGTGTGTATGCATGTGTGTATGTGTATGTGTGCGCCTTGTGCATATGTGTGTGTGCTCACGTGTCCTTGACATCGCTTGAAGTTCGCACATGGCTGCTAGTTGAGGCCTCACCAGGGCCTGGGGCAGGGGGAGGGGGGGGAGCAGAGGGAGGAGGAGCGGGGGACTTCCATCTGGAGAGATTTCCATTCAGTCAGTTTGGTGCTTGCATGCTTGCATGCAAGATGCAAGCACTCAAGCCCAGCACTTGCTTTGTAGGGAGGACTCTTGCTGGGTTCCCGGCTCACTCTCCCCCTTCCTGGCTGACCTTTCCCTCTTCTTCCCATTCTTACAGTGTCATTCGCACTGTCATTTCCAAAATTTACTGCAAATCACCCGGAACTACATTTATAATTTTACCGGGTACCCCGGAATCGCAGGGAATGTCGTCCCTGCAAATTTCCGGGGCAAAAATTAGTTATTTATTCCGGGCCCCGGACAGGTTGTACTTCCCTGGTGCAGCATGGTCCAAACAGATCAAGATTGTGTACTCTACAGATCAAGACTGTGTACTCAACAGATCAAGACTGTGTACTCTACAGATCAAGAGTGTACTCTACAGACCACGACTGTGTACTCTACAGATCACGACTGTGTACTCTACAGATCACGACTGTGTACTCTACAGATCACGACTGTGTCCTCTACAGATCACGATTGCGTACTCTACAGATCAAGACTGTGTACTCTACAGACCAAGACTGTGTACTCTACAGATCAAGAGTGTGTACTCAACAGATCACGACTGTATACTCTACAGATCACGACTGTGTACAGATCACGACTGTGTACTCTAAAGATCGCGACTGTGTCCTCTACAGATCACATACAGTCACAGGGCACAACTTGCGACTGATAATCCGGGCGACTGCAAAGCGTCATGGAATTAATGGGAGCGATAAGAGACTTGCTGCATATGCAAGTCTACATTCCCTTATAAAATGTGCTTATGAAACAGAAAGAGGTTTCCTGATTAAGGCTACGAACTGAATAATTGGAGCCTCTGGTTATGCAGCTAGTGTCGCATACGGTATGGCTCATACCTGCCACATGCAATGGGCTAATCCAGACATCGGGGCCTTGCAGCAGGTTGGTGATTGCTGTGCGCAGCCTGGGCAGTGGTGAGCAGGTGCCATGGTGAGCAGGTGCGAGAGGGATGATTGCAGTGATGAGCAGGTGTGAGAGGTGTGAGAGGTGTGAGAGTGATGAGCAGGCGTGAGAGGGATGATTGCAGTGATGAGCACCAGGTGTGACATGCAGCGATGACATACAGTGATTTGATAAGGCGTGACATTATGGATGAGTGCTGAAGCAAACAAGTATGCATGGGAAACTAGTGCTATCATGCCAGGAAGGCAGTGCGTCAGCCGTACTAATGAGGTAGGAAAAGAGAGTGCTGGCATCTTCTTCAAAAACACCCCAGCCAGATTCAAGCAGCCTAAACCTGATACAGTGAACTCCTTACTGAGACAAGGACAACCCAGACCTACTTACCCACCCTGTTCACAGTTTTAAGTGTTTCTTAAACGTCACTTACTTTGTGCCAAGGGTCAAGAAAGCGCTTTTAGCGCCAGTTATAACCTTCTTTGCCTCTCCACTCACACCCCCCTTCTCTTCGCCTTCCCTGTACTTGCTGGCAATGTCCAGCTCCTTCAGCAGCTGCTGCTGCCTGGCATGCTTGCGCTCCTGCAGTTTCATGGAGCAACGGTCATGAGGACACTGAGTATCTGAGTCACCGAGCATAAAATGAAGGCAATCATAATGGCATGCTTGCGCTCCTGCAGTTTCATGGAGCAACGGTCATGAGGACACTGAGTATGAGTCACCGAGCATAAAATGAAGGCAATCATACGCTCGCACAATTGACACATGACGAACAAGGATTGCGTGCAGCTACTAGCTAGGATAACTGTTAGTAAAATGGAGGTTCCCTGCTTCATTTCAAAGGCAGTAAGCACGTATTTCCTTGGCTACTCATACCTGAACAAACTCCGCTGCCTTAGCTTGAACCACCAGGGCCGCTTTTCTCCGAGCGAGCTGAGCCTCTGAGTCCTGCAAGACTCAAGCACGAAAGTTTTGGCACATAAAAAGTTGCTGCTGCTCACAGTTGCTAATGCCACGCGTACAGTCCTGGTGGGCGGCCTAGGACAGCACAGACAGCATTCCTCTGGTGAATGTGAACGCAACGTTCTGGCAAGCAACCTCTGCTCTATGTATGCAAAAACAGATAGGGGCATACATACTGTTAAAGGATAAAATGTCAACGTCCTCACTTAGCAATGCATCTTGCCACAGGGGGCAGCAAGCAAAAGGCCAAGCTTGCTCCTTTTTCGACTTATAATCGTGTTTCGAATAAAATTGAAGGTAGACGGAACAATTTTGGGGTCGATCAGATGTCAAGGTGGTCTGTTCTGGGGAGCAGCCTCTTTGCTGGCATAAACCACTCCATCCTGTGCTCACCACTCCCTTATGGGGGGTCAAAGTACTCTATTCCTTTTGCAATGGAAGAAACACCAAAAGTACCCTTAATGAAGTGGGTGATTAAGTGTGAAAGACAAAATGCAGAAGGTAGGGTTCATGCCGCAGCTGCGTGGATAGGGCGCCCTAAGTTGCAGTTCTCAAGCTCAACTGCTGGGGCTGCACGTCAATGCTGAGCCCAAAAACAGAATTTGGGCACCCACACCCTAGGAGCATGCAAGGGGCACACCCCTCAGAGCCCCCCCTCTGCTTGTTTAATGGAGCTTCAGACCACAAAATGCGCTGCATGCTTTAAAACTGTTTCTCCGGGCATGGAGTGAGCAGCCTCCCTGACTACTTGCGCTGAACTTGTATGAGGTAGTGGACGCATATGGGCAGCTTAATAGGGCAGGGGGATGTAGAACCATCTTTGTCAATAACCAGCACCCTCGATCTTCAAATGCCACACCATCTTTAAAGTGTGTATAAGATGACCAGACATTTGGCAGGCTCCCTGCTTGCACTATGCTGTTAAAGTTCCCTCACAACAAGCTATCCGGTTGTGTGTGTATGTATGTATGTATGTATGTATGTATGTATGTATGTATGTATGTATGTATGTATGTATGTATGTATGTATGTATGTATGTATGTATGTATGTATGTATGTATGTATGTATGTATGTAT
>Ga0307963_1002573_pt1 | contig 14327 bp, 16 predicted proteins | sample OrgLakmetagen594_FD_201829 | JGI IMG/M metagenome (GOLD analysis project Ga0307963, IMG submission 201829) | Saline water microbial communities from Organic Lake, Antarctica - #594 | ecosystem: Environmental > Aquatic > Non-marine Saline and Alkaline > Saline | place: Antarctica: Organic Lake...
TCCCTCCCACCCACACTCTCTCTCTCTCTCTCTCTCTCTCTCTCTCTCTCTCTCTCTCTCTCTACCTCTCACACACACACACTCTCTTTCACACACACAAACACACACTGCACACTGGCTGACAACCCTCTCTCTCTCTCTCTCTCTCTCTCTCTCTCTCACACACACACACACACACACAAACACACACTGCACACTGGCTGACAACCTACCAGCATGCAGTGCATAATGAGCCCAGGCGTGTAGGGCGAGACCCTGCAGCCCAGCACTCATCTCAGCAGCCACACGGGAGAACACCGCACGCAAGCCCCTGTTCAAACAAAGCAACAGCACACATGTTCAGAGCGTTGAAGGTTGGCTGTGTATGGTGACACCAAGAAGGTGCACAGCAACTGGATTAAACACTCTTATATATAAAAGAGGCAAAGGCAGTCATGAGCTCCGCACACAATTTACAGGTAGCCGATTTCCTTTAGTGCACCCCCCAATAAGTACCAACGTTAAGTGCATCCAAACTGCCTATTTCCTTGAATCAGTGGGGATATGCAGTTAATCAACATGATAATAATACTCAACATCAAATACAGAATTACGGCATGTACAAGCAGGGCTCTTATTGGTGATTGCACGATACAAATTACTTGACTTTACTTTTCTAACACACTTTAGCACATTCTGCATACAAGTCACCCATCAGGCACATACCTAGGGTTGGCCAGAACCGTATATATACACCATATATGACCGAATATTTGGTGAAATCCCTGCCAAAGTACCGTATTTACACCATATATAGGTATATGGTTCTGGCCTACCCTACACATACTGTACGCGCACCACCTATCAGCACATACCTCAAGCGCACCACCATCCTGCGCCAAATAGCCCAAGTGTGGGCAGTGACTCGGCCCTGCCAGGCAAGCAGCAGTTTCTGCACAGCAGAGGGGACACCTCCGTCAGTTGTATGACAAGCAAGTCAGGCGCACTACAGTCTCCGTGTTTGTGTTTTGATACAAGAGGAGGAGCTGTTTCTGCAAATCATTGAGTCGAGTGTTACATTGGAGGGCCTTTGGGTCAGATGCGAGGACATGCAACAAACTGCAAGTTTCCACCAACAAGGTACAAGGTATTTCCCTTACACATGCTGAGCTGATGACAAAGAAAGTCCCAAAGCAGTGCCGAGATTGCTCCTCTGTCCCGCCTCCACAGTTTTTCCGTTCACCCGCCTCCACAGTTTTTTTATTCACCCGCCTCCACAATTTTTCTGTTCACCCGACTCCACAGCTTTTCCGTTCACCCGCCTCCACAGTTTTTCTATTCACCCGCCTCCACAGTTCTTCTGTTCACCCGACTCCACAGCTTTTCCCACCTTGTGAGTGCTCCCCACATGCTGATCCTTGCAGGCAAAGCATGAACTGACCTAACCACCTTGCACCATTCCCGTTCTGACCCACCCACCCACCTCCGCAGTCTCTCCCACCCTACGGATGTGCATCACATGTGTGCGCAGGCGCCCAAAGCACACAGCTTGTACGCCCAAGTGCCGCCGTCCAATCAGCATGCTTGACTTCTCTCCAATGTACGCGCTGCGTGTGGCCCAGACGTGCCAGCGTCGTACACAAGCGCACACAAGAGTGTGGTTTGCGTGGCGGACTGCCAGCTGCTCTTTGTGATCTAGTGTGGCCTGTTGCTGGTGCTGCTGGTGCTGCTGATTGGCTGGGACAGTGCTGCCAGGGTCTGGCTGCTGCTGTTGCTGCGTGTGTGCGTTTGTGTGTGTGTGTGTGTGTGCGTGTGTGTGTGTGTGAAAGGGGGGGGGGCTTTTTTAGGTAAGCCTAAGACTCTTTAGGGTTGCAGCATACGCAAGCCTTATAATCATTGTTGCGAAATTATTTAGACTTATTATGCGGAAAGAGAAAGGGAAGAAGGAGAAGCCGGTCCAAAGCAATCCTTTTTTCCCATTTTCCATACATTGGTCCTAACGACCTTAACATCACCTCAAAAGCTCCCTTTATTCTTTGCTGCACACGTTCTGTATTCTTTAAAGCACCCCCCTACCTTGTGCTCCTGTGCACGTGCTGCCCACAAGCACAATAACCGGGCTTGCATTCGTGCAGCTAGGCCACACTGCATGCTTGCAGCTGCAGCACGTAGTGCACCAGCACGGAAGCAGTGGTCGCGCCAGGCATCCCATGCCTGTGGTATAGAGCATGAAATTGTGAAAGGACAGTAAGGGTGGTGCATCATGAATCATGATGATGTACGTGACACGAGACACTCAAATTGATGTGGGTCATGATGAGGGTCCTGTGCGGTGTTCCAAAACGTAGAAATGCTTTCACCTCCCTATGCCTCAGCAAAGTAATCATGCGTTGAAAGAACAGCATACATTCCACGCAGGCCATACAGGATGGCCTACCCTTGGCCTACCACTAACATTAATGACAGTAATCACCGCAATTAAGCACCAGACAGCAAAGCTGAAACAAAGCTCTTACAGCTTCACTGTGCTTGATCATAAGAACATAAAGCTGCTTATAAACAGCGCTTTTGTAGGGTTGGCCATAATTGTAATATTATGCTGCATATGAACGTAGATTTGAATTAGGTTCCTGCCAAAAAATACCGTGTGTACACACCGTATAGGTATGGTTCTGGCCAGCCCTATGCTTTTGCATTAAAACTTGCCTTGGAAATGGTGCCTTTTTTTATGGATGCACAGAGCAGCTTTTCAAGTGTGCGCTGCTCAACACGCTTTGCAGCCCAATGCTTCCAAGCCACTAATCCTTGTGTGGCCTGAGCACAGAAAGCAGGAGGCAGAAAGCTGAAACTGTCAGTGAAGGTTTGGTCGTGTCACCGTTTTTTCCTTTGTCGCTGTACTTGGAGAAGATTTTCAACAATGTAACAGCTAGATTTGGTGTGAGGGCTGTGCATTTGAGTGGCGTTCCTTCTTGTATCCTCTACATGCAATGATCAGCATGCAATATATGTTGAACTGAGCCTCGTGTCCTCACATACCACCACACGTTACTGACACACACACACACACACACAAGTTGAGCTTCCTAGGCCGGTCTGAACAAGGCAGGAAGATATATGCATTATGTTTGTTCATTTAGAGAGATCTTGCACAGATCAGAAAGCAGTATGCACTTGCGGCTGAATTAGATGAGCAATTGGTGACGAGCACACAGACTCCAACACACCTGCTGCCTGAGATGCGACCACTGCATAGCATCTGCTGTAGCATTCACAGCATAGTTGCCTTGCAAGTATTGGTGCCAGGCAGCCCAAGCTGTTCGAACCAGCTGCCACATTATGTGGTGTACAGCCAGATCTCTCCGGTGCCTGCTTGTTTAAGCATATGGTGAGAGGTGATTGGCACAAGTGAATTTGCTGGGTGCGTACCTTCCAGCTGAGTGCGTACCTTCCAGCAGGAATTCATAGGAGGAAGCTAGGCCTGTACCTCACCTCATATCATATGGTGCTGTGAACAAAGGGTAGCAAGCTCAATTGCGGTCGCAGCTTACACCATTTACAGGAGGCATCACTCGACCGCTGCTGAGGGCAAGGCACACACACATTATTTCAGACCAGAGCCTGATTTGTCTACCCTGACAATTTGAGTCCAACGCTACTCGTGGCACAGTAAGACCACATGGCAGTCAGCGCCAATCACAATATGCCCCTGCCAATCATGCTCTATGCTAGCGCAAACACAGAGTCACGCATTGCACAAATCACAAGTGCTTTGTTACTTTGTTAATCACCGCACTATCCAACGGCCAAAACACTCATGAGCACAAGATCAGCTGCGTCGCCTATCACTGCTACTGTGCTGCCCATCAAAAGCGACGAAGGCAAATCACTGTTACCACCAAATAAGCATGACGCCATCAAAAGGAAAGAACAGGAAGAGACAGCTGCCAAGCACTCACCATGCTTCTTCTACCACTGCCCCCCATGCCATGAGAACTTTACTTTGGGTCCGAAAGCCTCTGCTGCGTTGCATGCGGCCCACAGCCCGAGCCTGTTGAGCAATTATTATAACAAAAAATCCCTCAGCACGTGCACAAGCGGCTCACAGCCTGGGCTGAGTAGTCCAAAATAGAGGGAGGCAATAGTTTAGTTACAGGGCTGAAATAGCAAACAGAAAAAGACAAAAAAGAAGAATCCACTCACCACAGTAATTAAGGAAAAGGAGCCATTTGGTACCAAGAACAGTGAACTTCCCTCACCGATTAGCAGAAAGACGAGGCTTTTACTCTTCACTTTTTGTAAAGTTCTGGCACACTGCCTATTATCCTTTTGAGTGCTCAGAGAAGGACACCGTTGTTGCTTTGCATGTTTTGCAAACCTTCTTGGTACATCTGTTGATGCCCACAAAAATTGGCAAGCACGGTGCATCAGGGCAGGAGGAGCGCTCGCCTTCTTGCAGTTAGCAATAACTAACAAGCTTGCTCCTTCACTCATCAACAAGTACAATCAACAATCATCCAATCCTGCTTGCCCTGCACCGGAGAGAAGGAACAAGCTGCCTGGCACTTTGGACTTCACAGCCCCAACACATTTCACATTTGACATAACCACGTGGCAAGCTGGTCCACAGCTCTTTCTCAATCTTGCATAACCACTTTTGATCGACATGGCTGCCCTCTCAGTTACCTGTGCAGCTTGGCGCACTCCCACACGTAGCCAAGCCATGAGCACGTGCACCATGTGGGTGTGCAAGAGGTGGGCTCGTAGGTTGTCTGCAGCTTGACTGTAAAAGTGAGATTGACACAAATGCATGCAAGCGTGTTGATTCTGAACGCTAGACCTTTGGATTCTGACCTGGTAGCCTCGCAGCGATCCTGACAGCCTACTAGTAGGGTTGACCAGAACCGTATGTGTACCATATATGACCGTATCTTTGGTGATTTCTCTGCCCAAAACACCGTGTATACGCCGTATATACGTATGTAAGGCTTCGGCCAAGTTATCAAAAATCATGGGATCAAATTTGCTGGTGGGATATTAATACGCTGCCTAATAGCAATGGCGGCTTCTTCCTTGCACCATGATTGAGTTGTTATCACTGCTTGCACGTAATCTATTTCCTTGCAGTTAAGTTTGCGGCAGTGGTGAGAAGGCATGCAGGCATTGTTGTCTGGTATCTACCATTATCATGCACGTGCGTTCCTCAGGTAATACGTGCGTCATAAGCACACTTGTACCGGCAAAAACAGCAAACTTGTACTGGCAAAGACAGCAAACTTGTACTGGCATAATCATAAGTGCGTTCCACAAGTAATCAATTTGCACTCCTTTCCTCGTCCTGAATATTCATAGGAGCTCATTCAGCTGTAGCAAGAACGCCCTGACAGGAGCCTGACCAACATAAGCATGCCCAAAAGTTAAATTCTAAATTCTCATTCGTTTATCATCAGACGCCTGTTTCAGGGGCCATGCAAGCAGGTGTCTCGCATAAAGCCCCCTGCATTAATTCCACACCTTCACAAAACCCCCGTCCCTCCCCACCTTCTGCTGAGCTTGTACTGCCTGTAACCAGCATTTCTCCGCAATGCACGCCATGTGCGATGGATGGATTTGTGAGTGCTGTGCATCCGGGCATCATGATCACGTGCCACTGCACGCCTGCGTGATAAAGTTGGAGAGGTGACTTCATTAATTCTTATTTATTGGGTACCTATGAAGCAAGCCCAGATCATATGATGCGATGAACGTGGGGTTTGCCAGGATTGTATATATGCACCATTTGCTGTACACGGCCGTATACATCAAGATCAGGAAAACACTGTGTATACAGGACTGGGTGCATATGATCCTGGCCATCCCTGATCGTGCACGACCAGAAAAGGAAACTGTATTGGTGCTATGGTCGCGCGCTATACAGTGTGCCTGTGATGGCCTGCAGCATGGACATTGAAAAGCACTGGTTTGCACTTGGAAAATAGTGAAACCTAACGCTGGCTGCCCCAACATCCCCACACAACACGGGTAGCTGTGTGTCGTGCCCTCACTGTCTCCTTGCCCACCCTATGCCAGGCCACTCATAATTGCTCACCAAAGGCCCCTACTTGTATGCTATCCTGTGCTTCCCATGGCTTTTAAAGGCAGAACCGTTAACTGACTGGTGTTGCTTAAACAAGGCATGCAGTTCAAAAAAGAGTTCAAACCAGAATCACAACCTTCTGCACCTGACTCCATCAAGTCCCTTCAAAGACCATTAAATACAGAAACCCCTTCCATGTACCAACAAGGGAAGGGCTGCTCACTAAGTAAGTGCACACTTGGTAACGTAGTACATGTCGCAATCCGGACTCCTAGACCATCAGTTCTTTCCCTCCCTCCCTTCCTACCTGGCCCACCCTGACCACAGCTTGAACACGATGTACAGCGGGGCTTTGGCCACACGGATCACAAAACCGCGCACCATCCTTGTGCTCAGGTCCAGGACGTCATCCTGCGAAGGTGCACATATACATAAGCATGTAGACATGAGCTCACACAAGCAGGCACCTAGTCTCACATGTCACGAACCACTGCACCATGTTTGGTTTCAGGCCTCCGGGTGTAACATCAGCACATCAAGACGCGGAAAACGGTGCTATTGAACAAGGTGCCTGTCTGTGTACAGCTCAGTTTTTAAGATTTACTCTTTGTTTACATTTTATGATACATAGTCAGTCCGGTACATGTGCACATGAATGCAGACATGAGTACAGGCATGCTGACATGGCACCATATCTTCATTTATACAGAAAAGATCAGCGCTACTTTCTCTGAGCTCTCGGACAAATCGAAGCAAAAGATTTGTCCTAGCTAACAACCAATGACGCATTTATTGGGCAGGGCAGCTTGGAGTTGGAGCAGCGACGGTAAGCCCACTAGCAAATGTCCATAAGATCAAGGCCACGTGCCTGTGTTACAAACCCACACTGCATCTAAGTAATATTATTGCACGCCAGACCAGTTCTTGCTTACAAGCACACATCACCCACCTGCAGTGTGTTCACGTTCATGCTGCCCTCATCGCTACCCCTATCCTCCTCTGCATACCCCCTGTCTAGCCCCCACCTACGCCCTTGGCCTCCACCAGGCCTCCATGCCACCACCATTTCATTTCCCTGTGTATGTATGTGTGCATGTACTTGTGTGTGTGTGTAATTGTTTGTGTGTATGTGTGTGTGCGAGGTTGTGCGTGTGTGCGTGTGTGTATTTGTGTATATGCATATATGTGTGCGTGCCTTTCATACACAAGCCTTTGCTTTTCACACCACTCATTTGTGTTTTGATCACAAATGTGTAAAAGCTCACAGGAAGATGCAAAGACTGCCAACAGTAGGCTCTTTGCACATACCTGGCTGTCAGTACTGGGGCTGCTTGAGCTGGGACTGTGGAGAAGCGGAGGAGGCTGTTGGGAGAGCTGTCGCCGCCGTCGTTGCGCATGATGGAACGTGCTAGGACACATCAAAGGAGAATCTGATACAGACCCCACAGCAGGTGTGGGGGTGGATGCCTGCAGATTGCGTGTGTTGCGAATGTATTAGTGTGTGTATGTGTGTGTGGGAGAATGAGAGAGAGAGAGAGAGAGAGAGAGAATGAGAGAGAGAGAGGGAGAGACCTTATCAACACCCTGTCATGCCTCGTTATGTTTGCTGTTTCAATGCTACAAGTAGAAAGCCTTACCAGGCCAGCAGGCGGAGTGATGATTAGCTGGTGCGGCTTTTCTCCCTGTGGCGTGGTGTGGCCTGTTTGGTGCGCCTCCCCTTGAGGCGTGCTTGAAAGGTACAGAGGGTGGCTGTCTGGCAAGGGGGAGGCTGTTTGACCATGGTGGACTGTCCACCTGAACATGTGATTTTGTTTGTGCTTGAGTGTGAGTGCGTATATGCGTGTGCTTGTCACCACTACAAGATGCAGCCAGTTTCAGAGGCGCTTGGGACTTACGGGGAGGCTGTATGGCCAAAAGGGAGGGGGGAGGGTGACTGGCTGTGTGAGGGGGGAGCTTCTTCGGGTTCTGGAGTGGTTTCTGGCCAGGGCTGGGGCTCTGGCGTTAAGTACCTGAAAAGTTACGAGTGAGGTCTGCATCTCTGTGTGCCGTGTCTACATAGATATTACTGCATCTCTGCATGCCTACTAGAGATACTACTTCCTGCTCAAGGAAGGCACTTGATAAACAGAAGCCGTCAAAAACGGGACAGTCAAGAACTGAAACAGTTGTAAGACATGGGGAGTGTTCAAGACTACCTCGCAGATGTGAATGACAGGCTGGCAGGGCTGCTACCTACCTCACCGTGTTCACTAGAGTGAGGCTTATATTGCCGTGTCTACTAGAGGAACTGCTGTACCTGCCGATGCCATTGTGCCCTGCCAGCTCCGGGGTAAAGGCGGTTTGCCTTGAGGGTGGTGCGGCTGGGAAAATCTGGTGTTTTGCGCCCGCATAAGGTATGGCAGGGGTAAGGTAGGAAGGTGTGTTGGGGTTATCTGGAGTGGGGATTGGGAAGGAAGGGGTAGGCGTGGGGCTGGGGTTGAAGCGCGGACCTTGAGGCTCCGGGGAGGGAGCTGGCCACTTTAGGTTTGGAGTGGGTGGGTCAGCTTGTTGCTGTTGGTTGCCCAAGGGAGCAGGGTGTTGGGGAGTGGACTGCTTGTGCACACGCATGTGCAGCTTGGTGCTGGGGAGCCTGTGTAATCAGCAGACCATTGATTTTAGAATTGGTTTTTGGTACAACGTGAACGGTCATGCTGAGCTACACAGGAGCGCTTTGCTTTTGTCTGTGCTACAAACGAGCAATTGAAATTGAAGGTAATTAGTAGCCACTTACCTCCTGTTCTGCAGAGTCAACACTGGCTGCATCTGTCCAGTGTGCTCGCTCAGTTGAACAGCAAGGATCTGCCAATTCTCCCACGTGCCCAACAAGATGCTGGAGAAGCCAAACAAAGCTCCCTTGCGCCGCGCTTGCAAAAACTTGCCTCCAGCCCAAGGAGAGCATAGCCCAATGTACTCATCCTGGCACACAACTTGGAAGATGCTGTCTTGCCTGCTCCAGGCTTCAGAAAGGCTGATGTTTGACAGGACAAAAGCCGCATCTGCTGGGGTATCTTGGGGGGAACGCTGGGGAGTTTGAGCCTGAGGGAATCAATGGAACAGGCATATACAATGCATGGATCAGGCGCGCGCACGCACACACACACACACACTCACACACACACACACACACACACACACGCACGCACGCAGGAAGCATTGCAAAAGAGCAATGGAGTGGGCATGAGCATGGGATGGGCACAAAACAATGATATGTGCAAGACAGCCTGAACTTTTACAAACCTGATAGAATTCACCAGTGCTGCTTGCCACTTGAAGCACCACAACATCACCGTCATTCAAGACGTTGGCCATGGGCTCTGTCATTCAAACTGTTCCGTCATTCCATGCCGGGTGGGACGGAAACAGAGAAGCTTGGTCAAACTTGGTCAACGTTATTTACTTTTGGTTTAGAAATGTATTAGTGTTACTTCAAAAATTGTGCGTATACCTATATATTAAATAAGGTTGGCTTTCCGGTCGTTCCATTTCTGATATTTGCAAAGCGGCGGTCAAAGCGGCGGTCAAAAGTACATACCACGTTATACCGACAAAAATGTTGATGAAATTTCTAGTGTGTCTCGTGTGAAGAGCATGAGAACAATTGGCGGCAATTGGAAGGCTCTCTTGTCTCCTTTGGAGAGAAGACTGCTCGAGTGTACCCTAACACAGGTGTGGAGCAGGGCTGCCCTTCGTCCCCGTTGCTTTTCTCTCTGTATATTAATGACGTTCATGAGATTATCGCAGAGGGTGTTCAAGGCTTTGTCACAGCAGGCTCGCCTGCCAGCTGGTTCCTCTGTGACGCACATTTTGTATGCTGATTATTATTTGACTCTGATGGCTAACGATCCTGATGCGATGCAGACCATGCTCAACCGTTTACACTGGTATGCTCAGCAGGTCTGAAAGCATCTTATCAATACTGCGAAGTAGTCTGAGGTGGTTCATTTCATTTCATCTGGTTCAAATGTGCCTGTGTTCAACGTTGGGAGATGAGTGCCGCTTGCACACAAAGATTATTTTAAGCATCTGGGTATGATGTGTTACAGGCGCATGAGCATGATTAGGTCCTCTAAGCACGCAGCTGGTCCTTTTGTGGCATCTGCTTTTCGGGCTCGTCAGTTTGTACGTGAGAGCTCTCTGGTGAATAGGCCATTATATGTGTCTTTGTGGCTTGGGAATATGTATGTGCTCCCAGCCGGTATGTATGCTGGCCAGGTGTGGGGCACTGGGTTTATTAAAGAGGATAAGGTCCTCACGAGTGATTTGCAAGTGCGACACATGAGATTTTTGAAGGGCACGCTGGGTGTTAAGCGTACCACTACGAATTGGGCTGTCTTGAGGGAGTGTGAACACAAGCCACTGCAGTTCTACTGGTTCAGGTCTGTTGTCAAGTTGTAAAATAGCATGCTCATGTCGAACAGTGAGACGTTAAGCAGGGTGCTGAAAGCGGATCTGAGCATACATTCATGTGACCGCTCTTGCTGGACTGCTCTTTTATATAGGTCTTAGATGCTTTTCAAAAATTGCGTCGTTGCGATTCATTTGTGCAAGCAGTGCGGCAGGGTACTTCCATTTCGCCCTGTGCCTGTTGTGATAGTACGGTTCTACGAGGCTGAGACTTTTTTGTCACCCGGCTGAATTACCTCCAGCCCTTTAAACCGCTGAACGCAGACCACGTTGCCAGGGCAGCCATTGGGCCTGTTCTTTCCCATGTTATTACAAATTCAAGAGCTACGGTCGCCATGGGAATTGCCCAATTTGTTCAATTTTCACTTTTTGGCTGCTGAGTCTTACACTTTGCAGTGACCGTAATTTGATCTGACAGACTGGTCCTTTAATCTTACAAAAAAGACTGAATGGAATCCCTACAGAAACCCTACAGAAATAACACTCTGGTTTTGGGTCTGTTTCTCAAAGATAAAAGGCTTGTCGCCAAGCTTCGAAGCTTCGAATTCGTATCCATTTTGTCAACTTTCAAATTGTTGCGGAGTCACCAGGCACGCCCTCAGAAGCCGGCTGGTTTCAGGCCAGACCTACAACAGCTTCAATTGTGTTACTTGGATACAGGCATCGCAAGTCGTGCAAATTATCAAATGATCACTTCAGTTTGCTTGTAAGTTCAACACAACTTCAAATTTCTCTTTCTTAATGCCATTCACAGAGTTAAGCAAGCGGCAAAGAACAATGTCCCAAAGGACACAGGACGCGAGGCTGGTAGGGGAGGCTAGGGAAAAGGAAGGTCAAGGGAAAGAGTGAAGGCAACAGGAGGGGGGCAGCAAGATAGCGGACGGAATAACAATGTGAAGAAGCATATGCTGGTTGAGAAATATGCAGGTGAGCTACTTGTGCGGATGTAGGGCTTGCAAAATTAGGATGGGTGAGGTTTTTCTCTGTTCATGTTCAAGGAACCGCTGAATTCAGTGTGTAACACCATTCCTGTTCTTGGAGTGATGCAAAGTGATCTTGCTTTTTATCCCTGTTCCTCTTCGGCTTCTCCTTCTTTTGAATTTCTGTCCTCACAACTGCTCCTCCTTATTAGCTCAGTTTCATGTCTTTCTTTTTAAACTGGGCGGTCCTTGCAAAAAGTTCACCGCCCTACACGTTGCAAACGAAATGGACTGGCTTTCCTCAACCAATTTTATAGCACATGCTTTTTATTCAGGTTATGGCTAATCGTTCATTTGCAGTGATATTTTTAGGCGACGCCATGTACTTATTGTTATTACGGAAAGTGTAAAGGTATGCTTACTCTTGAGCGCCTTAACATACTACGAAAGGCCTTTGACAGGGCAACATGCAGCGGTCTACACAATCACGTCCAACCTCCTCCCATTAGCTTTGCATCAGAACTTGTAGGCCTCATTGCACGTAAAGACACCTCTGCCTCTAAACATACGAACAAAAAAATCAAAGATTCTTTCGCACGGATATACCCCTCCCACATCACCGCCGCCTTTCAAAAGTGGGCCCTGGTCACTAAAGAAAAAATGGCATCCCCCCTTGACCATGACCCCAAATTCCCCCATTACTGGAGTGAGCACCCAAGGAACAAAGTGTTTGGGGAAAACACCAACGCCTTCTCCTCCCGATTTTTTGGGTTCTCCATCTGCCATCCCATCTACCATGAAAACACCATGCTCTAAGCAACAAGACACGCCATGTACTCTGCTGCTGTCAGCACAGAGGAAACAGCCACATTCATGCTCCTCCCTTCCTGGAATAAAAAAAATGACCACAAATCCCTATGCATCACTCTGCCGCAAATACCCACACATATGTAAATTCCTGGGCACCATCCCATCAGACCATCTCCAATATGCGAAAGTGCCCTTCTGGAACAACATACAAATGCCACTTTCCAAACACTCCTGGGAATTGCAGATCATTGCCACGATATTCCAAAGGTCGTCATTACTAATGCTGAATTCTCACCAAAATATGAAGCTTGATGTCCTAACATTTTAATAGTTCCCAAAGCGGAGAATGCCTGTCCCTAGCAAGTCAATGAGTAGAAAAAACCATGCATAGAACCCTACTCCCATTAGAAGGGCGGCCGGCATAGGTAAGCCATATGCAGGCAAGAGTAGGAGAGCCACTCAAACAGTGCAGGGTGCAGAGAAACTCGGGTGTTCTTGTTGAAAACCAGTGCACACACACAATGAATCGTTATGCGCCCTACACAGCAGCAGCATTTACAAGATGGACATTACTTTGAAATGAAGCTACCTAGGTAATGCTAATAATGAAAACCTGCAATTTCAGCAAGCCCCATTATCACTAAATTTTGCCAGCAAACTTATCAACCCAGTCACGTCGTTTTCGCTAAGGTACAGCAATTGTGGGTACTGAAGAAACCTGCAGATTGAGTTGGTGGTAGAATATGAGGTAATAAATTTTACGTTGCCTTGCACGTCCTGTCTACGGTCTGCTACTCACAGTTGTCTTGATGTCTCCTCTGGAAAACCCATGGCTTTTAGCTGAACAACTGTTCTCCCGATGGATATCAAAGATGCCTGTTCCAGGTATAATAGAGTAGTGGGTGTTTGATGAGGACGAGGCGCCATGGTTGGCTGGAAATGGTCAATCTTGCAAGTTGCAGGCAGCTTGTTTGTGTTGAGGGTCACCAGGCAATGCAATAATACACTCAAGTCACCTTGCACACAGCCTCAGGAAACTGACCCAGAAAGTAAGCCACTTCACCCCGTGCAAAGCCTGTGAGAAGAGCAGAGAGTCAATTGCCATTCAAAACACACAAGTTTACCGCTTGAAGCTGGAGGCCTGGAGCTGGAGGTTTTGCTTCAAGTTACCTAATCCAAGCATGCACTCCTCAAATTCCTTCAACCCAATTAAAAACAGCCGAGGTTCTTGCAGCAATAGCTTCTTCACGTTTAACCCGTGAGCGTTGAGCACATCAGCGTTGTTGTCCACTAGATTGGACAGCGTGCTTGACTGTTTAGGATCTGCAAGTTATGCCCCACCTAAAAAAAAGTTAAGAACATGCCAGATGCATTGCGAAATGTGGATGGATCAAATTTATACGTTTTTGCTCCTCTTTGTATGATTTTCGGGTTGCGAGGGTGTGCAGTCAAGTATAAGCATGTTTACAAGCTGCAGTCTAATATTGAATTAGTGTGTATGTATGTGTGTATGTATGTATGTATGTATGTATGTATGTATGTATGTATGTATGTATGTATGTATGTATGTATGTATGTATGTATGTATGTATGTATGTATGTATGCGTGCGTGCGTGCGTGCGTGCGTGCGTGCGTGCGTGTGTGTGTGTGTGTGTGTGTGTGTGTGTGTGTGTGTGTGTGTGTATGTGTGTGTGTATGTGTGTGTGTTCGTGTGTGCTGTGAATGTACCTGAGGATAATAGTGTGGCTAGCTCCGGACACCTCTGTGCAAGCGAGTTGTGTTCCTGAACTCCCAGCTCAGACAATGGATTGGAGGAACCCCCATAGCCACGCAGCAGCTGCCTTGGCCTGATTAAGATAAATCTTCTTCCAACATGATGTGCCAGTGTGGGCAATGGTCTGTGATTTGCGAGCCCTCGCATTGAGAAAGAATCCTAAGGAATTATTCCCATGTAACTCATTACTTATATGGTTTTAATATATTTTTGCTACCCTTTTTACGCCATTCTCAGACATACCAACAGCTTTTTTTCTCGTTCTCCATGATGCTTTCTCTTCGCGCTTCTTCAAAACAAACGTTCTCTTTCTCTATTCATTTTTCT
>Ga0307963_1002580_pt1 | contig 14313 bp, 18 predicted proteins | sample OrgLakmetagen594_FD_201829 | JGI IMG/M metagenome (GOLD analysis project Ga0307963, IMG submission 201829) | Saline water microbial communities from Organic Lake, Antarctica - #594 | ecosystem: Environmental > Aquatic > Non-marine Saline and Alkaline > Saline | place: Antarctica: Organic Lake...
CGTATTAAATTTGTTGAGTCCTGAATGCTGTCCGGAACCTAAGGCTGTTTGGTAGGGATGGTCATGTATGTTTTGAATTTCTCACTTTGCCTCAGGGAATTCTTTGGCAAGTTCTTTTAGCCAGTCTCTGTTGTGAGCATTGAGGCAGACCCTGCCCTTGGAATTCCATATGGCAATGACCTGAAATTCCCAGGAGTGTTTGGAAAGTGGTATTTGTATGTTGTTCCAGAAGGGCACTTTTGCATACTGGAGCTGGTTTGATGGGATGGTGCCCAGGAATTTACACATGTGTGGGTATTTGCGGCAGAGTGATGCATAGGGATTTGTGGTCATATCTCTAGTATTCCATGAAGGGAGGAGCATGAATGTGGCTGTTTCCTCTGTGCTGACGGCAGCAGAGTAGATGGCGTGTCTTGTTGCTAAAAGCATGGTGTTTTCATGGTAAATGGGATGGCAGATGGAGAACCCGGAAAATCGGGAGGAAAAGGCATTGGTGTTTGCCCCAAACACTTTGTCCCTTGGGTGCTCACTCCAGTAATGGGGGAATTTGGGGTCATAGTCAAGGGGGGATGCCATTTTTTCTTTAGTGACCAGGGCCCACTTTTCAAAGGCGGCGGTGATGTGGGAGGGGAGTATCCGTGCGAAAGAGTCTTTGGTTTTCTTGTTCATATGTTTAGAAGCAGAGATGTCTTTATGTGTGATGAGGCCTACAAGTTCTGATGCAAAGCTAATGGGAGGAGGTTGGACGTGATCGTGTAGACCGCTGCGTTTTGCCCTGTCAAATGCCTATCATAGTATGTTAAGGCGCTCGGGAGTAAGCATACCTTTACACTTTTCGTCGACATTGTAAATACAGGCTACTGTGTCAGTTTACACTTCAGGAAGCAGCATAGTGTCATCTGGGGAGGATAGGGTATCCTTTTCTTGATACTTCATGAGATCAATGGTTGTGATCCAGTACTCACAATGCCCTGTGGCCGTGATGTTAGCCTGTGGGTTGGTGGGTTGGATGTCAAAGCTAACCTTGTTCCGAAGATCGACATTGTAGGGTTGGTACGTATTGCCCTCTTGGGTGGCAGAGAACCCTTGTTCTTTGAAGATCCTTTAGGTGTTCATCTGGTGCAGGCTGAGATAAGTTTGGTGCGGCGATATGCTCTTCAAAATTATTGAGGCTCTGCTTGAAGCTTTCACACGTGTTGTAGTTCTTCTGGCTCCCAGGTTGGGTTCCATGAGACTTCCACAATCTCTCTTTTCTGAAAGTGGATACGGCTTTCCTTTTCATTTTAGATCAGATTGATACAGGCAGGGCAGGCCCATGAATCATTGGCATCAATAGCTTCCCTTTCAGTGGTGTTGCAGCAGCTTGTTTTAAGCAAGCATTGCCAGTGGTAGGTACGGTTGCAGACGTCACAGATGTACATGTCTTTAAAAGGTGGGAAGAGGTCTGAAGAATCAAGTCCTAGATGCATGGTAGGAGCAAATTTCACAGCTTGCGCACTTAAATTAGCTCCGGGCAATAGTCTTCACTGGATTTGGGCACTAGTCCAACTGATATAAAGAGGGTATGGCCCATCTTTCAATGTTCATGGAGGCATAGTAAGTGTGGTATTGTGTTTGTCTTTGGGGTGTATCATCTCTGCCTCTTTTCTTGGGGGTGAAGAATCTCCAATTATCTATGTGCAGGATGTCCATATCATCAGAGTAGAGTGTGTTGATGGCCTCTGTGGGTGTCATTGAAAAAGCCTTAATTTTTCTTGTACGTCCAGAGTTCTTGTTGAATATGCGTGGTGCGCAGGGGGGTCAGGCTTAGGCTAGGAAGGTTATGGGGTATATCGAGGATCTCACATCTTCTTTTCCTTTGGGGTCTGCGCCGTGATGATAATGCTGGGTGGTCTGCAATCTCAAAGATTGGGTTGTTGTGTACCTGGCAAGTTATCGGGTTGATGATATTGAAATGCTGGGTGGATGGGAGGAGTGATTATTTGTGTGAACGCTTGTGTTGCATGGTGGTTGTGGCTAGTGATTTGTGAGCGTGTGGTGCGTTTGTTTGGCTGACTGTTTATAGGTTGTTCAGTAGGCTAAATTACTATTTGTGAGCTTAATGCAACAGTGTCTATGATTTGAGTCGGGGGTGTATGTTGCTGACTTTCTGTTTGGCTGCGTGTCCTCTTTATGGTACTGGGGAGGGTATCTTGTGTATGCCATGTACGTTTTGTTTGTTGGTCTTGGGAGAGAGTGGCCCGTTGGTTAGTAGGTGCAGGGTCAGAGAGGCAAGTAATAGCTGTGGTTTGTGGCAGTGGTATTGGTGATGTGCTTATAGAGTTGTGGTTCCTTTTTGTTTGGTTGGATACCCTTTGTGAGTAGTGTTGTGAGCGCGGGGTTTCCGTTCGTGGTGAAGGTGGAGGCCCTTCCACCGTTGTGGCGAGGGAGTTTTGTATTTGGGGAAGCTCAGTGCGGGATATGTTGCCATGTGCTGTGCATTTCCTGGGTTGAGCATTGGATTCTGTACATTGGTGGCTAATTTCTTCTAAAAATGAAGGTGTAGGTACGTTAACGTGACCTTGAGCTTCTGTTCGAGGTTCGGTTGTGATTATAGAGGAGGCAGGGGATGTTTGGGGCTCCAAGTTTGTTGTGTTAAAAGTAGAGGATTGGTTGGGGTGTCCATTTCTTGTTGATGGATCTGTGTGTGTAGGTGGTGGGCCTCTGATTAAGTTGTTTGTAATGGGGTGCCTGTGGTGTGTTGCTGAGCGTGGCTGTGGTGGGGGTGTTGTGTAGATGGGTAAAGTTTGTTGGGTTTGGGTGTTTGCGGGATTAGGGGGCACCTCTTTGTGAGCCGATGTGTTAATGTGTGTGTCTAGGAGACCTGTGAAGGAGGAGTTGTTTATTTTGCGGTAATTAAGTAGGATAGACTGTTTTGGATTTCTTTCTTGGATTATTTGTGCAATTGATGTTGGGCTTAGCTTTTGTGTTCCAGGCAGATTAGCAATGGCAGCAAGCCAATTTAGGGTTATGATGTGCTTTTTGAAAACTCAAGTGTATTTATTTTCAGTTGTTTCCCAGAGACAGTGTATTTTTCGTTAGCTGATTTGTGAGGTCATGGAAGCCAGTTATGCCTTACTCCATAAGCGGTTTGATAATCCAATTGATGAGGGTGGCTAATGTTGGGGGGGGGGCTTTTGGGCGGAGGCGACTTTGAAGATGGCTTAAGATCGTCTAAAAATATGCTGTTTCCTTTTAAGGCTAAGTGGAGCTTGCTGGCGTGAATGCAAGCAAGTTGACGTGCTCGCATATGTAGGTTGAGTTGCTGTTTTATTGGTAGCGACGTTCCTTCTCTTGTGGAAAGAAATGTAGTGGCAAGGGCCTTGAGTCTGGCGACCTGGTGGGTCAGGAGATGCATGGTCACAGATTGGTGACGTTCAGAAGGGTCTTCTAGGCTTGTTGCGAGTGCTACTGCTGAGCGCCTGTGGTATTCCACGTAGATGGAGGGGGCGCCCAATCCAAAACTATAGACATCTCCACGGATAATGGCAGTCAGTGTGCTTCGCCATAAGTTGTGTTTGCTTTTGATCACCCTTCCAATCATTGCATCCCACTTATCCTGGTCTGGGTAGGAGCATGGTGTGACCACAAAAGCTTAGGCCAGACTAGGGATGATTGGTGTGGAGGAACCAGCCAGGATAAGAGCAAACTAAGCCATAGCAATGACTGGTGCGCCGAAAAAAGGCTCCAACACAATTCCCCCTACAGAAACCCGACCCCACTCTAACTTAGGGGCAAAAGCGCAAAACCTAGGCCTCGTAGCTGGAAACCTATAGGGGAGAGAGTACAGAGAAGGATCACAAAATAACTGTGGATCCTGGGCCAGAGCAGCGCTCTACGACCTACTCTCCCTAACGCTACAAAGGAAAAAGCTAACCCCACTCTCAACATGGAGCAAAGAAGAAACAGTGATTTATAGGGCTAGATCTCAAGACACGGGCTTTTCTATCAAGATTCAAGAGCAGGGGGAAGCAGGCCAAAACTACTAGACCTAGCGCAAGAAGGAACACGCTAGCTAGCTAGTACGCAAGCTGCAGTGAAACAGCCAAGGAGACGTTTGGCTAGCAAGTACAAAGGGGTGAGCCTGGCCTGGGTCAAGGAATAATAATGTTGTGCTGCATTGCAGAGTAGTCGCCTTTCACCTTGATGCGGGAAGGAAATTCGACAGATCAGGTGGCTCGTGCCTGAACCTGTGTTCAAGCTGCTACTCTAGTAGGTTGCAGCAGTATTGGCACTAACAAAGATCACGCTATATATCTCATTGCTCACAGCTTGGCAAAATGATAAAGACATGTACACCTTGCCAAGGAAGTGCTTTCACCTTCGTCACGCAATTATGCACAGCATGCTAAGACAGAAGAAGATGAAAAAATACCTCATAGCAACTCTAGACATTCGTGCAACTAGAAAATGGTTGGCAAATCAAGGATATACTGGCTAAGGTGTTTTTGTTGGGGTTCATTCCAGCATCTCTCAAATCAAACACCTCTCATTCCATGCTTGAAACCGCAGCAATCCCTTGCACCGGTATAGGACACCCACTTCAATCACATGTGCGCATAATTCAAAAACATGCAGGCCAACAAAAGCGCTGAGTCATCAAGCAGTACTACGAGCGTTTGCGCAAGGCTGCACTTTTAAATTAGCCCATGAATGAGAAGTATTTCATTTCTGCTCCATACCCAAGCCCCTCTCTGCAATTAGCACTTTATTACTATACATGCCAGTAGGGGTGACTAATGTCTTGGTGGGCCACAAATAAGTGTGTGGTCTGTCTGCTTAGGCATACAAACTTACAGATAGGTTCTGAACTGCAGCCTGCAGTTATCAGCCCTAACCTACCCTGCACCTGTCGTTAGCCACACCTAAGCAGACCCACCGAAGTACATAAACTGCAGGCTGCAGTTCAAAACTGTAGGTGAAACTGTGCAGCTCCAGGTCGAACTGTGGGCGCAGCGTCACTAGTTGCCCTCTTTTTCCCATTTTCATCCACGGAAGAACCCTCTCTCTCCCCCACCGCCCTCCGCCTGAGACTAGCGGCTCAGAAGGCTCAGCAATTAATTCCCCCAATACGGCCTATGCGAGAGCCTTTGGACCTCTGAAATGCACGTGCACACGTGTGCACGCGCGTGTGTGTGTGTGCGTGCACACGTGTGCGTGCGTGCACTTACTTGTGTGTACGTGCAGGTACGTGTATGTGTGCGTGCGCGTACGTGTGTACCTCGTCACGTACACCAGATGAACTATCGCGATAAGAACGCTACCTAAGTGTACTACCTAAGCAATATGAGTACTGCCTAAATGTACAAGGACACCAGATTTGGCGACGCGATTTCCAGGCTACCGCAACAAACCAGGCAGATAACGTAGGTCTCTAAAATAAACCAAGACACTCCATTTCATGTCAGGTCAAATCACCGTCGCAATAACAGACAAGATTCTGCGCATCTTCGAAGAGTTGGGTGATAATAACTTGCGTCTCTTTACTCACCACTCACACATTCTTATTGTATGGATGGTGGCACCAATCGCCACATAAACTCTCCCAAAGGCCAACTTAAAACTTAAAGCTTTTTGCAGTAGGCAATGTAGACAGAACCTTTGACATATGTTCCATTGCGTGATAACCTTGCTTCCCCTCATCAGTCAGCTTTTTATCATTCATGCATGCTGGGCATTTAACCAATTTTGTTTGCATTAATGCTTTGATTGTCTTCCTGCACTTCTGTATAGATGTTTTAAGTTTGGACTACGGTTACCTGTTTCTCTGCTCTCATTCCTTTATTAGAAATCCTTCATCATTGCAAACGAGATTAGTGGTCCTGATTACAATGTTTACCTTGGACACTTGGTTCTTATGCATCTTCAACAAAAGGGCAAATGGCCATCCCAGATGTACAGTTTAATGATAAGAGGAGACATATGAGCTAAAAATTAAATGCACAAAAAAGATCACGGGGACACCTTAAATCACGATCCAGAATAGCTTGTCCGTCAAAAATTACTAAGCACTGCCACCTGCCTGGCGTACACTGTCAATGACTTGCACGAGAACGTTGCTAGCAGCATCAACAGAGTCGATCGAGAGATCATCACTTTCAGAGGCCACCATGACAATACGATCGATAATGGTAGCCATGACATCACCAGGCACACCCAGCCTGCCGTCCTCTCGCAGTCTTTCAGCGGCCTTTTCCAGCAGCTCTCGGACATCTGCGTAATAGAGCATGTAAAAAATGTCAATGCGTAAATGATGGGGAGAAGCGAAGTATGCGAACTGCCTTCAAGTAGAGCAAGCCGTGCCTCCCCCACAAACTATCTTACCTTCATCCTTCTTGTCGTCATTTTTGTCCTCTTCCTTCTTGTCGTCCTTTTTGTCCTCTTCCTTCTTGTCATCGTCATCATACTTGTCGTCTTCTGCATAACAATGAATGCACATCAGTTTAAGGATCAAGAAAGAAGAGGATGATCGGAACTTGGAGAAAGGAAGGAACCAACCGGCCAGCATTAATTGTTTGCTGCCTTTGCAACAAACTAGGTATAAGCAAGAAAGCAGCACACATTTACCTCTTGGAGTCTCATAATCTGAAAGAGGACTTGCACAAAGAAAGTCTCTTCCACCCACCTGTACAGTTTTTTCCCGGCATCATATCGTCCTTCATGATCACTGTAGGTAGACAAAATGAAGAAGAGGGGGAACGTTACCGTGGCCGAACAAACAACTGAATACGTTTTTTTGATTTAAGTCATAATTGACAAACTTTGACACTTGACAACGCTCTTAGAGTGCAGGTCCTAAGATTGAGAAAAGTGGTTCGCTAAAAGACTTCAACCATCATCCTTTATTGTGATCAAAAAGTGCCACCACCCACCAGGAGGGCAATCACACTCGCAGCGCACAGAGATCTTGCGCTTGGTGATGGGGGCAGGGCAGTCTTTCTCCTCCTTGTCTTTCTCGTCCTCTTTCTTGTCGTCCTCCTTGTCGTCCTTCTTGTCGTCCTTCTTGTCGTCCTCGTCGTTATCAAATCCAGGGAGCTTAGGGAGCTCTCCAGCTCGTGCATCAGTCTGGTTTGTGGCCTTGTAGTCATCATAAGGCTTGTCTTTCTTCACGTCTGCAAGCATCGGAGGTGTGGCAAGATATTGCTGTCCTTGATCAAATAAACACGGTGTTATAGAGAAAGAGCAAGGGTCCAAAACTCCTAGCAATTGCCTGTGTTTTTCCCCAGATCAAGCGATCAGATCCACTAGCACATAGTTCGAACTCATCTCACGTGCGCACTCACCTTCATGTTTGGGGCATGCGCAGATGCACCTGCACACAAACACACACGCACACAAACGCATTGGAAACGAGTCTGTGACAATTGCGTGGCTCCATGGTTTTAGATGCTTGTGTGGAACAATCGTTGTAAGGTGTTTCACTTTGATCTTTGATCTGTTTAATAAAAAAGCAAGTCAGCAACTCACTCAATGCTCAACTCCTCCTCGATGACCTTCTCAGGGCACTTCTTCTCATCCTCCCCTTTCTTGTCGTCCTTGTCTAGGGAACTCCTGCTGGCAACGTCCTGCTGCCTTAGGCCTCTGCCACCCCCTGCAGCCTTGCTGCCAGGGAGTGCGCTCGCGAGCAGCACAGCCGCAAGGAGGAGGGAGCACAGGGACAGAGAAGATCTGCATTGGCAAGCAAGCAAGACAGAGGATGGTTAGAGGAAGTGTGCACACATGTATTTTGTGCTTGTAGTGCAGACGTGTGAGCATGCGTTACCGTGTGTCCCTTTGAATTCTCACCTCATTGTGGGTGATCAGGGAATTCCAAGTATGACCTTCAATTATTTGTTAATTAACAAATCATACCGTTCCCGTATTTATCCCCTTGCTATCCTCTTCCAAGAACTTTTAGGCATCTTCTACCGTCTCATAATAGTTTTCACCGCATTAAATCATCGACAATGGCAATCAGTGTCGAACTCGTCTCGTTCGCAGATCTCAAGGGTTGAATGATGCGAATGCAACTCAAATTTCAAACACGCAAACATGTAAACAATAATATTTATGAATTTAATCGCGTCCTCATCCATTTCTTTGCAACAAAAAAGTCACAGGATGATTTTTGGCCAGAGGGCCCCCCTGCACCAGCACATCCCAAGCAGGAAAATGAACAACTGCAAAAGACCTACAGGCAGAACCAGGGCAGGACCGGGTTCAGCATATTTATATCAAACAAGCTCTCCCCTCTCTTCTTACCTGTCACCGCAGCTTGAATTGCGAGGTGTGTGATGCGTGATACGTTAGAGTACGTGCATCAGACACACCATTTACATTGCATTCTTACAGGCACGTGCGTTTACTGAATGTGTTGAATGTGTGTGCGCATGTAATTTCCGTGTATTGAAGCTCATTTTCACCAGCCTGTTTTGTGCTCTGTGCATGAAATTGAGGTAAAGGTATGGTGTGTGCATGCAGGTGATGATGCAGATGGAGTTCAGTTCTTGGCTTTATCCCCCGTTTCAGCTGGAGAGCTCCTTCTGGTTACACCACCGTTGTCCGCAGTATGTCAGGTACAGCCTGGCGGTATTGCCACGCCTGCCCCTCCTTATGTTTTGGCAATCTTTCCAGGCAGGGTTGTTAGGACGGTGCATCAAACATGGCAGTTATACACACAGATGATTGCATTTCAGCAACACTTGAGCTGCCACGTAGCAGGCAGGCCCACAGGCTCCTCCCACAAGAGGCCATGGTTGCGTATAGGTGCACATGTCATATCAGAAACATGTTCAACTGCCATTCGTTGCAGGCTGACCCACAGGCATCCCCTGCGACCATGATTGCAGCCCTGGCATCTCACTTGTGCGAGCAGCACACGAGAGAGCACACAGGCCCCTCTGGCAAAGATGCTTGGCTGAACACCTTGTTCAAAGGCAGCAGCAGCGGCGACAGCGTTAGCAGCAGCAGTGAGGTCTTAAGCAGCAAGAGTGGTGAAGGAATGCCACATGGAGACTGCAGCCAACAACAAGCAGGTCCTGGATCCGATGGGGAGCACGAAACGCGGCTTACGTGCTTACAACGGCTACTGCTGCAATTTCAGCAGCAGGGGCCATATGGCGGGCATGACAAACAAAGCATGAATAGTCGAGGAGCAACAGGAGCAGGAACAGGAGCAGCGGGAGACATGAGGGGGACATCCAGTGATGCTGCTTTGGCTCAGGCATCCTTAGTTATCAAGTACAATGCATACAGCAGTGCAATCCAGGACTTTGCTGCGTCGCAGCTGAGGTGGGTGTGATGTGGACTCTCTGTTTGGTTTGTGGAGTCTATCGAGTGCTCCCCATTGAATCCAGCAATCACAGTGCCAGCAGTACGTTGATGCAATGTGACTTGCTCACCCTCAATTTACAATCTCACGAGTAGTAGGAGATTAGGAGAGAAAGAGAGAAAGGTCTGAGCAACGTGATTTGTGAAACAGTGTCGCCTCAAAAAGGACCCTCACAGCCTTTTAATTACTAGGATATCATGCTCGTTTCAGGTACATTTTTGACAAGGCACCCGGCCCATGCTTGTTTGAAAAAGTTGGCCCCTTGAGTAATGGCAGCGTAAACCTTGTCTCCTTATACTACCATACAAATTGCTCGTGCGACTAAAGGTTTGTCCATTGCTGTGAAGAGGTTGGAGCTCCCTGGAGTTGAAGCTGCAAGGCCAGGCTTGATTTTTTGGTTGTACGCACCTGCAAGAGACACATAGGCTCGTCTCTACTCTGCTCGTTAACTGAACCCACTTGCATCGCCCTTGGCTTCACCGACGCTAACGTACCCTGCAATCAAACTTGCTTATTTCCTAGTCACAATCATCATCCCTTACGTTTATACTACACAGGGGCGTAGCATCTCCTTCACTTGGTGGACATTGTGGAGTGTGGTGAGTACTTATGTTGGTGTTTTGCTACAGACAAGCTTAGGTGCAGGTGTAGGGTGACGCATGCGTGGGTTGGTGATTCTCTTTGTGTGTATAACCTTGTGCGTGCTAAGTCGTGTACACAAACTCCAGATCGGTTGAGCTCTTGATGTGAACCATTTCTCCATTGAAGTTGTAACGCAGACGTGTGCATGCACATCTTTCTTAGCATGCACGCCTCTCTGAGCACGTCTTTCTTAGCTTTACCTTGTTCACACTCCAAGATCTGCTCCCTCCTACCCTCTTTGCGCAGGCCTGCTTTTTCGCTCTTTAACCACTCGTGCACCCCTAACACATCCTTCTTCACCCTATGCTCTTCCAACTCCCCACAAAACTTCAAGAGCACCGTCAGCAGCAGCAGCAGCAGCACCACCACCACCACCACCACCACCACAAACAGCGACACTACCAGTGGCACCCCCAGCAGCGGCAGCTTGCAAGAGAGCTCTACCGAGCCGCACATAGTAATGCACGCGTCTCGCGATATACAGGTAGTGGTGCAAAGTCTTGGCCCGTGCGTGTAAGGTGATCGGTGCACGTGTGCATGTTGTCAAGTACAGCCAAACACTGACTGTGACCAACGACAAATGAGTTTCATGGCAACAATTTTCCCTTATACTTGGTGACACAGATGTCACCCCCCACCACCCATCCCTCTGAACTGATTGTATAGCTTGTTGTTTGCTTACACTTCAGAAAGGAGAGCCTGTCACCATCTCGTACATGGGACCGCAACTCATTCGGCCCGTGGAGGAGCGGCGCAAGCACCTCCAGGTGTGTGTGCTGAATCTGCGGTTCAGGCTTGCCCAAGGTGCTGTGTTGACAGCTGATTTTTGAGCTTTGCTTAGTGTGCAAGGATGTAGGCAGGAGACAGGACAGCAAAGCCAGCAGAACGAGCTTTTGTCTGAAACTTCAGTGCGAAGCTCGACGCTGGAGTATGGGCTTTAACACCGCTGTTAGAATTGCTAGGCGCCTTGAAGCAAAAGCAAAAAAAGCTGACGATACTTCATCAGTTTTCAAGCAGAAAGATCCTGTTTGTTTTAGAGGAGGAGGCTACGAGGCCTCCGTTGTAGGATTGGCACATTTTATGTTTTATGGCAGCCAGTACACGTATCACATTTGAAAGCAAGACGCTACCCAGCCAGATAACGTTGGCAAGTTTCATGCACGTGAGTGGCCCCAACTGCGCCAAAAAGTGGCTGAATAGGCTCAGACTCGTGGTTCAACCCATTCATTCTTACATTGGCAACGCTTCTGATGAATATAAAGAAGACAATCATCCTTAAACCTTGCTTTGCAGCGGTGCTCCACCTTTGCTTGTTGTATTTTCATCCTGTTGACGAAGCACACACATGGATTGATGCGTTCAGGCTGCTTATGGGTTTGAGTGCTGCTGCCCTCGCTGCGCTTACGAGTCCCAGCTGCCCTCCAAATCACGCGCAGCCATGCAAGAGCTAGCAGATAACGCACAGGTGGCACATGAGGTAGGTCCATGCTATTCATTAGGGTTAGGGTTTAGGGGGTTAACCCTAAAAAATGGCGCTCATTGTGGAAGGGGTTGACGCCTAACGTAACTCATAGTAGGAGGAAGGTGGTTCACGTATTAGGGTTTATATGATCAGGGGGTGCTCGTGCTCTCGTGTGTGTGTGTGTGTGTGTACGTGTACGTGTGTGTGTGAGTGTACGTGTGTGTATGTGTGTATGTGTGTGATATTTTCCCAAGGTAAAACCCTAACCCTAAACCCTCACCCTAAACCCAAGTATCTACAAGATGTTAGATTATGGTACATAAAGAAATAATTTAGCAGGTGAGGGTCAGCAGTGGATGCGTCAGCTGATTTTTTAATGATTTACGTATGTAGGCACGCGTCCTTTTGGTTGTTCTCAAATGTGCATGGCATGGAGAGAGGTAGGGCTAAACAGGCGGTTGTGGCAAGAGGGTCAGTGGGGAAGGGAAAAAAAAGGTGCCTACTAAATTACATCTTTGGTGATTTATGCAAGCAGACATTATCTTAATGTATATGTAGATGAATAAGTTCAGAACAGGTAGTGCTGTGCTGACAGGTGTGGCAAGAGTTCAGCGGAACAGGTGAGATATACGTCTTCAGATTGAGGGAAGCAAATTTGCAGGCCTTTAGATTGAGGAAGGAAATTTGCAGGTAATTGTCACTCCTTACGTAAATTAAGGTTAAGGTAGCCTTCGGTGCCAGATATCGTAGTTTTCCTCCACCATAGCAGACAAAGGATGCCAAGCAAAGAGAGCATCCAGCAATACAGTGCAATGTTGGCGTACACTTGTTGGCAAAACTTGTAGTTCTAAATGGCTGGCTCTATTAAGTTTCGTGCCCTCAGAACCAAATTTGGCGTAGGCGAGCTTATTACAGAAGTTGTGCATGCTCTATGACAGATTTGGAAATGGCACTTTTACTAGCTTGAGCACCATGCCCATTTAAAAAAAGTGCAATTGCCCAAAGATATTCACACGAAATCTCCTGCTTGATACGCCCACAGTTACAAATGTTTATGATGTATTCATGCTTCACGTGCTTTACAGCTGTTATGAATTCATGCTTCTAGTTCAATTATTGCACCAAGAAATTTTGCAACAGAATTAGTGGCCACCCAGAATAATGCGCTTGCGCCCGCATTCATAGGTTGACTGGAAGCTTTGACGGGAAAAGGGCGCTGAGGTTTGGCAAAAATTAAAATCGTAAAATCTGTATATGCTTTGATATCTTATTGCACAAATTGCAGGGATGTTTCATACGGCGTATTTGTATTCTATGCCGTATAGTATTTAGCGTGAGGACTACCGTTTTGAACAAATTGGGCCGTACCGTGTAGGTGGTATATCACCGCGTACTGTGAACGTTTCTGACCCCTCCACGGTGTGTTTGGAGCAGTTTAAATAAGTAAGTTACAAGGGCTTTGCAAAGCTCGCATTGGGGTTAATTGACTAAATCTTAAGCATGAATGGGGACAGGCCGAGAAAGCCGCCCATCAAGGCCCCCAAGGGGACCAACAGGTTAGGAGGCTGGCCCTCTCTTGGGGAGGAAGGACACCAAGAGGAAGGGCGTCTTCTCCCTTCACATGCGCATGCACGCACCACGTACTCGCGCGCACACACGTACCCGCATGCACACATGTACGCACACACACGTACATGCGCACACACATACACACGCACAAGCACACAACGCACGCACATACGTATGTAGACAATCGTATACACACACACGCAACGCACGCACACACGTTTGCGCACGCACACACACATACGTGCACGCACACACACGTGCACACGCACACGCACACACACGCACAAGTACACAACACACGCACACACGTACGTACACAACCGTATACACACGCGCATGTACACAACGCACGCACATATGTACGCACACGCACATACACACGTACGCGCACGCACGCACACATGCGCACGCTTGGGCACGGACATGCGTGCACAACACACGTACCCACACGCACACACGTACACAAGTACACATACACACGTATGCACGCATACACACACGAGCAAGTACACTATGCACGCACACACGTACGTACACAACCGTATACACACGCACGCACGTACACAGCGCACAGACACATACGCGCACACACACGCGTGTGCATACGCGTGCACGTGCAGCTCAGAGAAATGCCCTCGCATAGGCTGTATGGGGGTAAATAACTAGATTGTGTGCCCCTCGCATAGCTCGCATTGGGTTTTTAAAAAACGGGTTTTTAACAGGGATGGGTCAAACGGCGTAGGCGTATTATACGTCATATCGTATTTATCACGTATTTAACCGTATTTTTCAAATTGCTCCGTATAATACAATTTTGGGCACTTAACGAATTTTGCAGCCACAAGCCCCCCAGAGCACTCCCAGGCCCTCTAGAGCCCCCCAGAGGCACTTCCAAGCCCTCTAGAGCCCCCCAGAGGGACTCCCAGCCCCTCAGAACGTAGCATGATCACTTGCTTATTGCTACCACAACCCAAAAGGTGGTGCCTGTAGCGTAGATGAATTCATGTGCAACAGCTGCATCCACACAAGCCTTGGTCACTGCCCTCTTGCTGCAGGTGTCCAATGACTGTGTAGATGTTGCTGCTGATGTGCTTGCTGTAGTCCTGTGCAGGTGCCTTTCTTTTCCTGCATGCTCCTCCCTCTGAGCGCTAGCGTCGGCAATTTCTCCCATGCGAGCGCTGCGACTACGCCCTGAGGATTCCTGCCGGGTCAGCTTTGCATGCTGTTACACCTACGCTGGGATTCTGCCTCATGAAGTGCTCGCGGATGCGGGGGGCACCGCTGCTGAAAT
>Ga0307963_1002583_pt1:0-12500 | contig 14311 bp, 13 predicted proteins | sample OrgLakmetagen594_FD_201829 | JGI IMG/M metagenome (GOLD analysis project Ga0307963, IMG submission 201829) | Saline water microbial communities from Organic Lake, Antarctica - #594 | ecosystem: Environmental > Aquatic > Non-marine Saline and Alkaline > Saline | place: Antarctica: Organic...
AAGAGAAAGAGAGAGAGGGAGAGAGGGATAAAAGAAAGCTCTTTTGATAAGTACTCACCTCCAAGCAGGTCACATACGACACCAGTCGCTGCTCCCAAGCACCCATCCTGGACACAGTCTGCAGCAGGTTGTGAGGATCTTGCTGCTTCTGTGGCTGCTTCTGTGGCTGTTGTTGATGGTCGCACTGTTTCTCCTGCTGCTGCTGCTGCTGCTGCTGACCAGAAAGAGGTCCGCCCTGCAAAAAAGGCTTCACCCGTTGCAGAACCTCTGCCACAAACGCGGCGCGCGCACACGGTAGAAAGTAAGGGGCAGGTGCTGCAGATGCTGTACCCCCTCCTCTGACACTGCCTACCTTTTCAGCAGCTGCAGGTGCAATAGCCACAGTCGCTGCTGCAGCTACCGCTACTGCTGGTCCTGCTGCTGCTGGTGCTGCTGCTGGTTGTGGTCCTGCTGCTGCTGGTTGTGTTGCAGGTAGTGTTGGCGCTGGTGGTGCAGATGCATTATCACCAGATGCTGCTGCTCCACCATTCCCAGCACGTGCCAGCATTTCCAATGTCTGTTGTGCCCCTGCTGTTTCTTTCCCCTCCTTCCTCCACCCCCCCTCAATCACACCCACCTCCTTGCCTCCCTCCCCTTCCCCTCGTCCGCCCTTACCATTTGTTGTACAAGCAACATGTGTGGCAGGGGCACAGACAGGCATAAGTGCCTGGGGCGTGGCAGCAGCGTGCGACGTTTTGTTGTCGATGACATTATTGGCAGCATGGCTCAAAGATGGTGTAAAGACGTACGTCTGCATGAGCATGCTCCAAGTGCCCTGGTACGTGCTGCGTGGGATGGGAGGCAGGTTGATAGGTGCGTCGCCGCCTGCATCCACTCCCTCCTGCAGAATCTCCTGGTCGTGATTGCCACGCACACCGTGCTTCATGCCCAGCACCCTTGCCATCCCAGCTGTGTTGTCTGCACAACCTAGCTTAGCTCGCTTCCCTGGCCTGACTCCTTCCCCCGAGTTGCTGTCAATAACAGGTTGCTGCTGATGATGGTGGTGCTGGTGCTGCTGCCGAAGGGGCTGGTGCTGCTGTTGAGGGGGATGGAGCTGCTGTTGCTGCTGTTGCTGTTTTGATTGGTGCCGCTGCTGCTGCTGCTGCTGCTGCTGCTGCAGCTGCTGGTGCTGGTGCTTCTTAGGCAGGTGTAGCCCTAATCTTCCGCTGCCTGGGATAGCAGCACGTGGCCTAACTGCCAGGGGATGCATGATTCGCAAGCATTGCAAGTGCTTGGCAGCCCTTGCGACAGCGCTAGAAGAGGACGCAGCAGGATGGGAGTTGGAATGTAACAAAGAGGGCAGGCTGCCTGGGGTTGGTACCGCTGCTGTATCCAGTTGTGAATGGGGTAGTGCCGCGTTTCCTACGTTCGCGGCGCTTGGCGCTCCTGGTGCTGCAATTGTTGATGATGGTGGTGGTGCTGCTGCTGCTGCTGCTGCTGCTGCTGCTGGGTGATGTGGAATGACGGCTGCTGGGTGATGACATGGAGCAGGAGTGACATTGAGCTTGTCACGCTGCTGCAGAGGGAGCAGCACCTCGTCGGTGTGCAGGCGAGCTGCATAATGGTAAGGCGAGAAAAGGCCCACGGCGTCTAGGGACAGTAGCAGGGCCACCAGCCTACAGGAGCGGATAGGCAGATATGTGGTGTGGGTTGCAAAGGTGAACTACATGGCGGAAGAATGAAAAGAGCCCCACAGCGTCCAGGAACAGCAGCAGGGACACCAGCCTGCAGACACAGTGCGGACACAAGGAGGGCAGGATGTATGTGTGCGTGCGTGCGTGCGTGTGTGTGTGTTTGTGTGTGTGTGTATGTGTGTGTGACAGCAAGATGAATGTGTGTGGCCAGGCGAGGAGTCACGTTCGTCTTCTGACCTGCCAAACACTGAAACTTCAGCGAGCGTGAGAGGTGGTGCATATGGTTGAGTACTGAACCAGAGGCTGCGGCCAGATAGTACTATCAAATGAAAGAAAGTCAAGCAATCATAAATTGCCTCGCACAGCCATTACAGATTTTGAGCAAAACAGCGGCAGACAGCAGGGATCAACGGAAAGCAAAGACATTCAGCACAGTAGCAAGGTCACAGCAGAGATCCAACACTGCTGCACAGATGCATTAAACGTGCAAGTTTGAGCAAAGCCCTTGGAGATGATGCTACCTATGTTCTTTTAAAAAGCCTGCTGTCTCCATATCAGCTACAACTAGGCCTCATCACAATCAAGCACACACCCTGCCTACAATGTAAACGCACATAGATGTGGTGCACCAAAACAACACCCATGGTTCACCAGATGCCGTTTTTGATCAGGCTAGCTTCACCGCCGCGCACAAATAAACGCAACACAGGTTTTGCCCACACACCTGTTGTATGCCAGATGCTGTTGATCAATCCACGCACAAATAAATGCTACACAGGTTTTGCCCACACACCTGTTGTATGCCAGCTGCTGTTGATCAATCCACGCACAAATAAATGCTACACAGGTTTTACCTAATCACCTTTTGTCCGCCAGCGGCTGTTGATCAATCCACGCACAAATAAATGCTACACAGGTTTTACCTACACACCTGTTGTCCGCCAGCTGCTGTTGATCAATCCACGCGTAAAGGTCAGCTTGCAGCAAGTAACCATGGTGAGCTGCTGCACTGCGCAGGGCATGGCTGGGTCCCTGCAAGCGATTCGTGCATGTGTGGGGTGCCTTGTGGAGGCGTGCCACTGCAGCTGCCAGCAGTAATGCCGTTAAAAGTGGGACCACGTGAAAACAGGTGGCGGTGCCTGGCCCGTCGAATGTGCTGCCTCCACTGCCCTGCTACCACACACGCTTGCTGCCACAGCAGGCTGTTCTCTTCAAACCACACACGCTTGCTGCCACAGCAGGCTATTCCCTTCAACGTGTGCTACCACACACGCTTGCTTCCACAGCAGGCTATTCCCTTTAACGTGTGCGAAGCTGGTGCCACTGAACATGGGGCATGCCTTGTGGTGGTGTACCACATGTGTGACATTACCTTGGAAGCAAAAGCACACTAGTATCGCATACAACAGTCGCACAGAACAAATTACTGCTCTATGCACAAAGTGATAACGTCACGACCTTGTAAAAGGTTGAAGGGGGTTGGTTTCTAACAACAAGGTACCCCCAACACGCCATTTGTTGCAACAGACACCTGCACCCTCCAGCTGTGCCTGTTTCCATGTGTTCGAGCCTCGGCCTAAATTTTAATTTTGCACCTTGTTGTGTAAAGAGGCAAGCCTGCATTATGTTTAACCACAAGCTTGCGTTCTGTTTAACCACTGGCAGCTCTGAGAAGCAGGGAAGCTGAGCCCGCAAACCTTATCCTTCAAGCTCAAGACCCACGGCCCTTGCTGCATCTCCGGCCCTTAATTCAACACTTCTGGTTAACCCATTTTTGCACACATTCCTAATTAATGACCGCGGCATTTCGTTTGCAATGATTGGCAGGTCAATAACAGTGCAATAGGCGCCAGCAGCACCAACAAGCTGGGGGTGTTGGTGCCCAACACATCAGCCCTTCAATCACAACATTCCTGGCAGACGCAGCATATGCATGCCGGTAACCACCCACCTGACCAGGCATCTGCAACTCCGGCAAACTGGGGGTGTTATGAGCCGAACCTGCGCTAGCGTTGTCGGCAGGGCCAGCAGCAGGAGAAGCCCCCCTTGGTTGTCTGCCGAGAGCTGCACCTGTAGGAACGGGTTTTTGTGCATGGGGGTCGCGTGGCAGTGTGTGGTTGTTAGCTTGGCCGCGTGCGATTGTTAGCTTGGCTGTGCACTGCTGCTTGCTCAGAATGTCCCTTAGAACCTGCAGTGCACTTCTGCAACACCATGGTACCGGAAAGTGGCCACATTCATTATATATGGAGAAAAGACACAAGAACGGGATAACCTTTAGTCGAGTTCATTCGCGATCCCCTGGAAGCTTCAAATGCAGAATTTCAAACCCGCTTGTGGAAAGTTGATGAAAATTCTGTGAAAATTCCATCGAGTTGCATCACACGGATACACCGGCCTTTGATCCAAAAGTGTGGACAGCAGGAAGCTTGCTCGGCCGGCATTGGACGCAGCCAAAATAAGGCTGTGTCCACGTCATTTTGCATGCACGCATACTTACATATGCATACGAAAAGCATACAAACACACATAGACATGCACACACACATCAAGCACACACACGCATATGCGTACCTGCATATAACTCACGCAAACATACACCAAGACTCACACGCACACACACATCCACGTACCACACATACTAGACTTCCCAACAAGCCCACGACTTGAGGCAGACCCCATCACAGCTCCCCCCCCAGAAACTGGCACGGCTGAGCCTTGCTGCTGTAAGGTGTGGGGGCCAGCAACAGGACCAGGAGCAACTTGCTTCTGCTTCTGCTTCTGCTGCTGCTGCTGCTGTGAGCCGGTGCTGCCTTTGTGGTTATGGTGCAGGCCCCCTGCGTGGGCAAGAATGCAGAGCAAGAGTGTATGTGTATTACTATGGCCACGTACGCCTTGTTTCATTGCTAGTTAGTGATCATGTCACCATGTGAACAATTGCGTGGCTTTTTTGTGAAGTGCTGGTGTGCAAACACAAATATGAGGCAAATTTTAACTTGTTGCAGGCGCATTTCAATGGCCCTGTTGTGTACGTCAAGAGGTCCTAATGCAAATCCGCCCATTCCTCATGCGCACAGGAGGCTGGCCAACTTATCTTCTTTCACGCTTTCCTCCACGCACACGCTGTATGCTTCTGTGAACACCATCTTTCAAAATGCAACAACTGTGAACACCATCTTTCAAGATGCCGCAGCAGCAGCTCGTGGGCATTGGAGGCTGGCCTCCCTTTCCCAAAATCGAAACGCGCACACTACGCACACGCTTCACGCTTCAATACCTCTCGAGTTGGCAGCCCCGTGCAGCAGCTGCAGCTCGTGCACACATGACACCAGCCACCCTGCAAGCTCGCTGTGCAGCCGCTTCAACAGACGACACACAAACAGCAAACGCGGCTGCAGAGGCAGTTCTAGGCTCCCTTCACCACCGCCCCTCGCATAGCCTCTGTCCCTGCGCGCTGCCCCCAACCCCCCTTCCTGGCTGCTGCTCACGCCTTCGCCTGTACATCCTCCACCTTGCCTGTCACCCTTGCCAACAGTGTGTGTGTGGTACTCTGCGCACCCTTCCCCTTGCATGCCACCGGCAGCGTGTGTGCCGAGCAAAGTGTGCGGGCTCATACGCGTGCAGGGAGTGTGTGAGGACCAGGAGGACTGGGTGGCTTGCGTGTTGTTCTGGTGTGAGTGCAGGCAGCTCTCTAAGGACGGGAGGGGGAGGTCGTAAGGCTGAGCCAGGGCAAAGTTGCATGCTAAGGAAACAGCCAAGCTGCTGCCCTTGAGGCCTTGCTTTCCTGCAAGGGGTGAATACAGGGACAGGACACATGTGTGAAGTGTGTGTGTGTGCGTGTGTGTGTGTGTGTTTTTGTGTGTTTGTGTGTGAAGTGTGTCTGTTCTTACATGGAACTGCAGGGGCCTGATGCACACACAACACATGGAACTGCAGGGGCTCATAAAGGGAGGCGGGCCTGTGCATACACACATGCCAGTTACCTTTTACACAAAAGTAGGCATGCCCTTTACACACACACACACGCACACACACACACACACACAACACACACACACACGCACACACACACAAACACACACACACGCCAGTCACTATCAATGCTCTGTATACACCTCTTCTTGAATGCACATGCCCGTCACCTTCTACACGGAAGTAAACACCCCCTCTCACCCATGCACGCTTCTAGCTGCTTGTAGCCTCGATCTGCATCTCCATCCTGGAGGCATGCCTCAAGCTCCTGCACTGCCTCTGCTTCATTGAACGTGAGCACCCTGTAAATAGTAATGAACGTGAGCAAACAGGATTGAACGTGAGCAAACAGGATTGAACGTGAGCAAACAGGATTGAACGTGAGCGACCAGGATTTAACGTGAGCAAACAGGATTGAACGTGAGCAACCAGGATTGAACGTGAGCAAACAGGATTTAACGTGAGCCCCCTGCAAACAGTAATGAGTTGTCTTGTCACTTAGTCGTACGCCCAAATATGAGTGTAATGTATGAGCACAGTGTAGTGTATGAGCACAGTGTAATGTATGTGAGTGTAGTGTATGTGAGTGTAATGTATGTGCACAGTGTAGTGTATGAGCACAGTGTAATGTATGTGAGCGTAACGTATGTGCACACTTGCTCCTGCCCCATTGAAAGTGAGCACCCTGCAGACAGGGAGGATGCACGGTCACAGTGGCATGATGTGCACACACATATTCCTCCATTTCCTTAGCAGTGAATATTCAGCAGAGGTTGCGCCATATGGAATGAAGACCAAAGCAGTATGACGCTACTTTTCTCTACAGTCTAATGGGTAGGCACTCACGAGGAGGCAGCAGGCAAGCGTATGCACAAGAAAGAATGGCAGCAAGCAAACTACAGAGGTGAGAGCACAGGAGGAGGAAGGTATGCTTTGTTTGCACCACTACCCTGTCTGAATGGATAGGGTTCTTCCTTCAGGCTGTAGCACATTATCTCAACATCTAATGAATGCATTCATCTCCTTCCAGGGGACAAAGCAAACGTGGCATTCATCTCCTTCCAGGGGACAAAGCAAACGTGGCATCTGCGCACAAGCAAAGGAATAGCAAGCTCTACTTGTTCGAGACAGCATTCCAATACTATCAGTGCAGTCAGCAAGGGATTGCTGTTGTGCGCAAGTGCTGATGAGCTGCACATGTTTTACACATAAACTATTCACACTCTTGTGCGCAAGTGCTGATGCGAGCTGCACATGTTTCACACATAAACTATACAAAATCACCACTCTTGTGCACAAGTGCTGATGCGTGCTGCACATATTTTAACATAAACTATACAAAATCACGAGTGGGGGAGTACGTGGTGCCCTTTTTAGGCACTCACAGCAACAGTACCCCCTGCCACGAAGCATATTACTGTTTTAAGCTCAGCATGGATACACACACAACTACACCTCCTCCATGATACTCACTTGGGGTACACAGCAGCCTCCAATGCACTCGCTTTGGCCATCAGATCCACGACAGGATAAAGGCAGCCTCCATCTACAGACTTTGGAGAGCTAGCTACAGAGCCACTGGCAGCGGCAGCATCGCCTGCTGAACTGCAACCACAGCGACGACCATTGCTGCAGCTGCTGTTTCTGCTGCACAGCCGTCCACCGTTGAAGCGGGGGCTGCTGTGAGGCTGTCGCAGAGCCACAAGGTCGTTCCAGCAGCAGTTGAGGGTCGCAGCAGTCACGGTGGAGAAGACGGAAGGGTGGGGAAGTGCTGCAGCTGTTGCTGCTGCTGCTGCTGTGGACGTTGTTGCTGTTACTGATGCTGCTGGCTGTGTATGAGTGCGGCTCAATTGAAGAGCCGGGCGAGAGGTGGGCTTAGTGGTGAGGGAAAGAGAGGACGTGCGCAGGTGGTGCAGGGACTGGACTTTGGCCAAGCCAAGCTCAAGGGCGGTCTACAAAACAGACAGGAATGTGGAGCAGTGTGTCTTGGCATGTTGTTGTTGAAGACGCTTGTGATTAGGGCCTGTAGCGATTGTAACGTATGCAGATGATGAGCCTCTTCAAATCAGCATGCAACAGGAAAAACATGCAATATAAAGGACAGCCTGCGTATTCACGGCATGCTCAATTATGAAGCAGGACAGGGCAGGGCCCCAATTGACAAGCCAGAAAATTGAGATCTCAGATCTAGATGTTGAGCTTAGCTACCCGACCCTCAAATCTGCCGCTGATTGGTCTGAGCCTCAGACACTCATACATACCAGATGCACATCCAAACCGTATAGAAGCTCAGCCTGGCTTCGACCTGCCATAGTACCGTACCTACCTCATCAGGTCTCACACAATTAGCACAGATCAAACACATTTGAGGTACAGGCTCAAGAGCATACTCAGCTACTACGTGCTGCAATTCATACCTACCTCCTGAAGCCTCATACAACTCTCACAGACCACACCACACCACACCTGAGGTAGGGACTCCGTGCACAGGAGCATGCTTGGCCAGCTGGCCACTAAGTACTGCACCAGATCCAGTGCTTGGTGTCTCAGTGAAGCTGGTGCTGTGATAGGGATGGTAGCAAGCTTGCGCCGCTTCTTGGCTGCCTGACAACAGAGAAAGCGATTACTTGGTCTGCTTAGCCTTCTTGTTAAGAGGACAGATGATTTCAAGTAGAGATGGTAGTTAGAGATCGACTGCAGAGATGCACCAGTTTCTGGCTGCCTGCTCACAAAACTACGCTTTATTTATTATGACAAGCTGAGGGGCGGGTAGCCGCTTAAACCTCAGGGTGTGTGCGGCAATGGGAGAGACAAGCTCAGGCTGCTGCTTGGCTGCCCCTGAAGAAATAAATGCCTTCCTTCCCTTGGGCCAATGCAACACGTAAAGGTTCAACGCAGCTTGGCAATTGCACAGACATATATACCTTGTGCTTGCCGCTGCTACTACTGCTGCTGCTGCTGCTGATCCCATGGCGTTGCTGGTGGGAAGCTAGGAAGTCGAGGAGGAGGCCTAAAAGGATCCGGCTGCTGCTCTGAGACACCGTGAGGCCCTGCAGCAGTAGAGTAGCACCCATAAGTGAGGGGGGGGGCAAACATGTTGAAACCGACCAACAAGGGAGCACAAAATTAGTGGAGCAGTAGTTGTGGGTGTGGGTGTGGGTAGCACCTGAAAGTGAGGAACGGCCAAACACGTTAAGGTTGACCGACAAGGGAGCACAAGAATTAGTAGTGCAGTAGGGTAGCACCCGAAAGTGAGGAACGGCCAAACACATTGAGGCCGACCAACAAGAGAGCACAAGCTTCAGTGAAGCAATTGGCACGAGGATGATTTTGCAAAGGCTCCTGTGCAGCCTAAAGATTTGGCTATGTGTGTGTGGGGTAAGCATATTGGTGCGACTTGTTCATTTAAGCTTCCTATTACCAGACGCCAGCATCAGCCTCACACATGGAATAACACCCATTTATTTGCCCACAGCACCCACACAAACATACAGTTTGACGCTGACATAAAGATTCACACACACACACATGAACACACATATACACACACACATAAACACACATATACACACACAAACACATACACACACCTGCACGCCGCTCCGCAGCATGGGCAGCACCAGGGACGCCTTGAAGTCCTCCACCTCCGGCCCCCCCTGCACCCCGCCCCCCCTAACAGGCAACCCTACCCCACGTGTACTGCCTTGCACAACGCCCTTGCCTGCTTTTAGGCTGCCAGCCCCACTGCCTGTCCCTCCACCTCCCAAGCTGCTGAATGGCCCTGCCCCCCCCACTGCAGTCTCCCCTCCTGCGCCTTTGTTGGCTGCTCCAGGGCTGAGCTGGCATGCAGCCCAGTCAAGAAGCACAGAGGCATTGCCCATTCCTGAAGCACAGCAGGGCGTGAATGGAGTTGGGGGGCCTGGTGAGCAATGGCGTGCTCCTTTTCTGCATGCAAACAGTAATCTGGAACGAGGCAGTACTCGGGGAACAGATGGGATTGCAAACTGGCCGGATCGTAAATTGTACATCCTGTTCTGGTAGTGAAAAGACGTAGAGGCTGTGTGTGCATCATTTGAGAGGCTGTTGTGTATTAAGCAGTACAGGCGAGAATTGGCCAGTGAGCTTTGGAGAGGAGAGAGGAGAGAGAAAGAGTGCGTTATATTTTGTTCATCCATAACATTGTCGCAAGCAAAAACCTAAAGTAGACGTTGCTAATGTGTGAGAGAGCGCAGACAAGGGGGCAGAAGGAGGGGGGAGGCGAGGAAGCAGCAGAAATCCAAGGAGGGTGCAAAAAGAAAAACTGACACCCACGTGCATTTTTGGGGCCTCCGGCCCAAAATGACATCCCCCCCCAAAACCCCTTCCTGACCCCCCACACTAATAAAAAGGGTGTCAATCTGCTCAGAATTTAAGCAGCTATGTGCCTGCATAGTTCTCATGCCAAAATAATGCAATACCTGACGAGCTACAGGGCATAAACGGGTTTGCGCACGCTCTTGCACTGACCACCTGTTTAATGCACAAATCCAGCCAAAACCTTTGCCAAAGCACTTTTTACTTCAATCATGCATCAATTGCTGGTAATTTGCCTGATCATACCCCCGCGGCCTACTTGGGGGCATCCCATGCATTTCTGTGGCCAGGCACCCAACCCCCCCCCTTTAATCAAATCACCCAACAAATGTGCCAATCGACTGGGCTTGAGCTCAGGATTTCAAAAATATATTATATTTCGTGAAAGTGGCCCAGTAAAATTCTGGAGAACCCCCCAAAAATTCCCAGACCCCCCCTGGCCCCCCCCCCCCTGACCCCCTCAGAATCGACTCAATTATATACCAATCGATAGCTCTCGACGTCAGGATTCCGAATATATAATTATTAATTGGATTGACACCTGAGTCCTGAGTTCAAAAAGTTACAATACTTACAGCCTCCTGGAACTAGCACGGTTTTTGGATACTTCCTTTGCTCTTCCTAGTTTCCCCAAGTTCAAAAAGCAGTAGGGCGTGAACCTCTGCCGTCGAACGGAATGTGTCAATGAAATCATAGAATAAAGCGTTGAGAAGCAGGGATGAGATGAATGGCCTGTCCTGGGCATTGTCAGGAAATTAAACTCGCACTAAGAAGGAAGAGCAGGTATGATATTAAAGGGAATAAAAAAAGGAGAAACTCAAGAGAAACACAGATAAGCAAGAGTGATATGGGATATAAGCGATATCACTTTGCCTCAATCCAATAATTGAAGTTCAAGTGATACACACTGAACTTAGCAGTGTGTGTATATGTGTTTGTGCGTGTGTGTTTGTGTGTGTGTGTGTGTGTGTTTGTGCGTGTGTGTGTGTTTGTGCGTGGTGTGTGTGTGTGTGTGTGTGTGTGTGTGTGTGTGTGTGTGTGTGTGTGTGTGTGTGTGTGTGTGTGCGCGTTCATAAATCACACTTAGGAGGCGAAGTCCACAGGTAAAAACAAACGGGGTGTATGTCACCAGCGTTGCAGCAGTGCCTTTGACTGGAAACAAACAAAACCATCCCATTGGAACGCCCTCGTACCTTGCTCAAAAGAGTGGCACGCAAGTCCAGCAAAGTAGTGCAGCTGCACATCATGTGATGGCTCCAGATACTGGGCCGCCGTTTTTGCAAAAGTGCCTGCAATGGCGGTAGCCAGTTTGTGAGCTGTGCGCTGCATACACATACACACACAAAAGGGTATTTGAATTGATCCACAAACACACACACATATACACATATACACACACAGACACACAGACACACACCTGCTGCAGCTGCAGCCAGCTCCGCTGTTGAACGGGCGATGGTAGTGGGCTGGACGATGGAGATCTGATAATCACAGGCGGAGGGACTGATCTGTGCCAACCCAGAGCCTTGCGTCTGAAGCTCATGCTGCTGCTGCTGCTCCTGCTCCTGCGTATGGACTGCTTTCTGCTGCTGCTGCTGCTGCTGCTGCTCCTGCTTATGGACTGCTTTTTGCTGCTGCTGCTGCTGCTGCTGTTGCTGCTGCTGTCCAGCGACAGCTTGCTTTGTGCCAGCAGCAGCAGTGGCAGTCTTGCCCAATGCCTTGACACCCACACGACCTGCCACCGCTGCCCCTGTCGGTTTTGAAGGCGGTGCACGCACAACACCACTCCCACTGAGACCACCAACACCAGTACCTGTTCCAGTGTGCGAGAAAATGTGTGTACGTGTGTGTGTGTGTGTGCGTATGTGTGTGTGTACGTGTGTGTGTGCTTGTGCGTGTGTGTACGCGTGTGTATTTGTGTGCCAGTGTGCATTGCACGCTGCACGCGTGCGTGTATGTTCCTATGTACGTGTGTATGCATGTAAAATGTAAATGTGTATGCATGTGAGTGTCACTCACGATTCCTGCCTGACTCGGCAGCCACAGCAGCCAGCACCGCCGGCAGGATGCGGTCCAGGCGACCCAGCACGTGCGTGGTCCACAGCGCAGCACAGCGTGCCAGGTCACACGCTTGCAGCTCCAGCGTCGCCCCGACGCCTGCGGGGCAGCCCTCCTCACTCCCCCCCAGCACCCGCAGACGCACGTTGGCAGGCTTCTTTCCAAAACCCTGTCCCTTGCCCCGCTCGCTATTCCTCCCTCTACCACCACTGTTGTTGTTACCGCCCTCCGTGGCTGAGCTTGCGGTGGGGGCGCCTAATCCAGCCATGGATGCGGGGCTCCCTCCCACGCCGTGCAAGTACAGAACACGGACCTGTCGCCGTGTGTTGCGGTGCAGTGGGACAAGTGGAAGTACTGTTCCAGGTACACAAACTAGGGTTGGCCAGAACCGTGTATATACACTGTATATTATTGTATATGGTGGTTTCCCTGTCAATAATACCGTAT
>Ga0307963_1002591_pt1 | contig 14299 bp, 9 predicted proteins | sample OrgLakmetagen594_FD_201829 | JGI IMG/M metagenome (GOLD analysis project Ga0307963, IMG submission 201829) | Saline water microbial communities from Organic Lake, Antarctica - #594 | ecosystem: Environmental > Aquatic > Non-marine Saline and Alkaline > Saline | place: Antarctica: Organic Lake...
TCACACACACACACACACACACACACACACACACACACACACACACATACACACACACACACAAACACACACACACACACACACACACACACACACACACACACACGCACACGCACACACACACACACTCCTCACAATCTCACTCACAAATAACCAGGCCACCTACAAGTCACGCCGATGCAGCTTGAACCCCAGCCATGGGTGAGTCACAATTTGTTTCATCTCCCCTGCGGTTTCCTCTACCATGCGTGGTGGATTTGCACCCACTCTGTGTTTGATCGTGTTATGTGAGGAGGTCCACAATTAAGCTCTGTTAGTACCTTAATATTTTAGTACCCTGAAGATGCCTTGGCAAAAAGTATAGCTTGAGTCTCAAGGGTAAGGGTGCCCTCATGCAAGTGGGTGCTCTAGGTAGTGTGTAAGCGTAAAATGAAGAAGTCAAATTGAGGTTTGGTTGAAGCAGGGGCAGGTGACTACAATGTTAACTTATTTGGACTGAACTTTTGTAACACAAACATGTGATCAGTTTTGGTGGCCTCTCCTCCCCCCACCCATGCACGCATCAGGTCAAGGATCTGGGCAGGTGGCTGGGAAAGCACACCATTGGCGTTGCGCGCGTGGACTTGAAGCGTCCCATGTACGTATATACACACGCCTGCTTAGACACACACACACACACACATATACACCGTATATATGTTTGTACCGGCATGACATGTCGTAGAAAGCTTTCACGGATCACTGAGTTTAAAAGACGCACATGGTTGGTACGGCCTGCGGGGTAATGTGACGCCCCATGCACGTAGATGCATAGTGACACACACACGTGCTAGTCTGCATAGGGACACATACACGTGCTCAAATGCATAATGACACACACGTGCTCAAACACACACACACACACACACTCACACTTTGCAGGCCTCCCCAGGTAGAGCAGTACAGCGGCAACAACTTGTTTGTGGCCAATTATAAAGACACAAGCCACAGCGCTAACCCCTACGGCGTTGTTGGTGCGCCCCACTCCTCGCAAAGACCTAGCAGATCGCAGCCCCAGTTCCAGAGGTGTGTGTGTGTGTGCGTGTGTGTGTGTGCATGTTTCAGTTCAAAAGGCAGGGTTCAAGGTGCGCGTGCCGTGTCACTCTAAAGCCTTCTCTTGTAGAGAGAATGCTTTTTATTGGGGCTGGCCATAGTTACATCATTCCATTTAATGCAGTGGCTCCTGTTCCTTTGTTAATGTGGGGAGTGGTTTTCACTGCCTGCATAGTTTTTCCGTTCTCAATTAATGCAAGTTCACGAATAGTAAGTACCTCTAATAGGTGAACCTTTTAATTTAAGATCATACAGGTGCAGTTGTATACTGCTTTCGTGGTGGAGGGGTTTTGCTGTACTTATTTCTCAGTTTACCTCCTTGAGTGGCTCCTTATAATTCATAAGGTAGTTTTAGTGGTGTCTGGTCAGTCCGATTAGGGGGGCCACTTGCCTCTGCTTGCTGGCAAATAAGTAGGGTTGGCCAGAACCGTATATATACGTATATATACACTGTATATTTGGTGATTTCCAAGCCAAAAATGCCGTATGTACACCATATATATATGGTTCTGGCCAACCCTACAAATAAGGAGTTAGGGAGAGATATAGCATACAGGCAGGAAAGAATAACCACTCACGACAGCGAAGGAAAGGGAGGCACTTTGGTACCGTAAACGAAACTTTTAACAGCAGAAAAAGAATGAGCTCTGTCCATAACAAGTCACAAACGGGTTGGCCTTACAAAGGTAGCTAACCATTCCCGGTATTAGCTGAATAAAACAGAGGCCCTGTGGCATGGCTTACTTTATCCATTTTGGAGAAAGGTAAGAAAATGGGTCACGAGGGTGCAAGCTGGTTGCAATTAATGATATAAGAATTCATTTCATTTACGCGAATAATTTCAAAACCTTTCGTTTCATTACAAAGCACGACAGTTACTTCATTGATACGCAAGTTTATCCAAGTACTCTGCAGAAACTCCATCAGGCATTGTATCGTAAGGGGTGCCTGTTCTGTCTTTTGCTTGACTTACATCAATTATATGTTAACATCAAACAATGGAACTTTCAATGGCCTGACAGATACGAACTCAAATTGGGATTTGAGTGCCTGGACAAAACTGTACGTTGACGCCAACCCTATGCTCGTCGCAGCAGAGGCACGAAAGTCCTGCAAAATTTAGACCAGCAACAGCATAGTGCACAGACATACCTAAGTGGGGAAGACTCACTGCACTTTGGGCCAATGTGTCTCCTTTTCCTTAATTGATGTAGGGAGTGTTTTGCTGCCTGTGTAGTTTCTCTCTTCTTTTCTTTTCTTCTAGTACCAAAACTTTGTTCCTGTTTTATCACTGCAGTGCTGGCGCAAGGTCAGCCCTCTGCACTGCCTCCTTTTACTTACCGAATCTCGTATTTGTATTCTTTTATTTATCAAATCTTGTGTTTGTATTCCTTGTCCTTGCCTCATCAACTTATCAATGCAGCACCGACAGAAGGTCGGTCCTGCAATGACGCAGTGTACTGACAAACCTCGCGTTGAAAAACATTTTGATTCATGACTCAGTTCGTTTTTTTCATCATCGTAGCAACCAGTTCGTTTCATCATCGTCGCACCAGTTTGTTTCATCATCGTCGCAACCAGTTCGTTTCATCATCGTCGCAACCAGTTCGTTTCATCATCGTCGCACCAGTTTGTTTCATCGTCGTCGCAACCAGTTCGTTTCATCATCGTCGCAACCAGTTCGTTTCATCATCGTCGCACCAGTTTGTTTCATCATCGTCGCAACCAGTTCGTTTCATCATCGTCGCAACCAGTTTGTTTCATCATCGTCTCATCCAGTTTGTTTCATCATCGTCGCAACCAGTTCGTTTCATCATCGTCGCAACCAGTTTGTTTCATCATCGTCGCAACCAGCTTGCACCCATTTTCTTACCTTTGCAGTGTAATGGCGCAAGGGCAGCCCTGCAACGACTTTCGAACAAACCTTGTACTCTGTGTCCTTGTCTATCATAGCAGAACTGGCGCAAGGTCGGCCCTGCAACGACCTCGTGTTGTGAATGTTTATAATGAATGAATGTTTAATCCATCACCAGTAATAGCGCAGGGTGACCCTGCAACGACTGTGCACATTATTAGCACACTATTAACAGACACTATTAGCGCCCTATTAACAAACGTTGTGTTTGGATCCCTTGATTCATCTTTGCAGTAGTGACGCAAGGGGCTTTCAGAATATGCCCTATGACGATAGCACGTTGCAGCCACCTGTCAGCACTCAGGCGCCCACAGGTGTGTGGATGTGCGTGTGGGTGCCGGTGTGTATGTGTGGGGGTGGGTGGATGTAAGTGTGGGTGCCGGTGTGTATGTGTGGGGGTGGGTGGGTGTAAGTGTGGGTGCCGGTGTAAATTGTGTGGGTGTGGGTGTGTGTGTATGTGTGTGTGTACCGGGGGCAGGGACTCAGTTTTTTTTTTTATAAAGGCAGGAGGCTCCAGTAAGCATCAATTTTGGATGGCACGTGTCAAATCGATTAAAAATTATATATTTGGAATCCTCTCGTCGAGATCTGTCGATTGATATATGTATGGGTCCAATCGAGAGGGGGGGGGGGGGTCTGGGGGGTGTCCGAGTTTTTGGCCCCCCCCCCCAAAATTTACTCAGTTACTCCTACAAAATTTTAAGGTATTTCGTCGGAATCCTCAGCGCAAGCCCAGTCGATTGGCACCCTTTTTAGGCAAATTGGGTTAAGGGGGGGGGTCTGTGAACATGTCCAAAAGTCAGAGGCACACGCGCTCGGGTGCAGGCCGCAGGGTTAGTCAAGCCAATGGAGCAGTAAGTCACCCCAAATTTACAGGATGTTGATTGTGCCAGCATAAGATAGTCAATAAAATTTAAAGAAATGGAAGCAATGTGGGATTGTGCAAGCCAGTTATGGGTGCCTAGTAGGTCACGTGTGCATGGGCGTCCGTATCTCAGTTTTTGCCCCATAACTCTGCAACACTTCAGATTCAGGTCTTGATGAGTATGCAGATGGATGCCTCTTTGAAAAAGAAGCAGAATGGTACCCTTTTTGTCCGGGTGGGGGCACCGGAAGAGGGGTTTGGGGGGGGAGGGGGGGGGCAGGGGGGTCCAGCCCAAAAATTATACGTGCCTATACAATTTCTTTTCTTGAGCCTCCTGATAAAGGGGTTGTAAAGTGTTATAGTCTAGGTGTTGTAAACTCTGGTAGACACAAAAAGTATATATTGTATAGTGTTATCTTTGTCCACACTATAGGATGTGTAGTGTTTATAGTCTAGGTGCTATAGATCCTTGTAGACATGCTGAAAATTAAAGAGGGAAGCCACGGAAGGCTGGGTTGTTGAAGTCATGCCGAGTGTAGGTTATCACACTTGGTAACGTCTGTTAAGCACTTACACGCTATAACAGCTGAAATACACACATGCATGCACATTTTGGGCACAACACGTATGCACACACACTTTAGACACAACACGCACGTATACACATGTTAGGCACAACACACACGCATACACATTTTAGGCACAACACACACGCATACACATGTTAGGCACAACACACACGCATACACATGTTAGGCACAACACACTCGCATACACATGTTAGGCACAACACGCATGCGTGCATGTGTGACGGCCACACTCATTTTTTTGTAAAGATATGGCAGACACACACTCACACATGTGTAATCAATGCATATTTGAGAGTGACGCACAGCCTTGTGCATCAAAAGTACACACACACAAGCACACACACATACACATGCACATACACATACACAAACACACATGCGTAATCGATGCATGCTTGAGGGTGACGCACAGCCTCGTGCATAAAGGCCACGCACATACACACAGATGCACAAACACAAATGATAAATGATGCATGTTTGAGAATGACATGTGCATCAAAAATACACACACATACGAGTGATGCACGTGTGAGGGTTACACGCGGCCTTGTGCCTAGAAACACACACACACACACGCACACACACACTCGCTCAGCAGGCACAAGGATGACGTGCAGCCTTGTGTTTTAAAGGATAAGACACACACTCTCACACACACACTCGCTCATACACACCAACTCCAAGTGCTAGTGTGAGGATGACGTCTAAGATCCAGACACACACACACTCACACACACGCTCACACACACCAACTACAGGTGCACGTGTGAGGATGGCGTGCAGCCTTGTGCCTAGGGATAAGACACACACACTCACATACACACTCGCTCACACACACCAACTACTGGTGCACGCATGAGGGTGACACGCGGCCTTGTGCCTAGAAATACACACACACACACACACATACACGCACGCTCACATACACCAACTACAGGTGCACGTGTGAGGGTGACGCGCAGCCTTGTGCCTAGCAATACACACACACACATACACGATCGCTCACATACACCAACTACAGGTGCACGTGTGAGGGTGACGCGCAGCCTTGTGCCTAGCAATACACACACATACACGCACGCTCACATACACCAACTACAGGTGCACGCGTGAGGGTAACGCGCAGCCTTGTGCCTAGCAATACACAAACACACACACATACACGCACGCTCACATACACCAACTACAGGTGCACGTGTGAGGGTGACGCGCAGCCTTGTGTATGGCCAAGACCCAGAGGGAAGGCTCCCCCCTCTGCTGTCTCTTGGTACAGGACTCAACATAGACATGGACAAACAGCGGCTTGAACCAGTGAGTACCTAGCGTGAATGTGTGGGTGCGTGTGGGTGCTTGTATGTTTGTACATGTGTGTATGTGTGCCTGTGTGTGCGTGTGTGCCTGTATGTGTGTGTACATGTGTGTGTGTGTGTGCCTCTATGTGTGTACATGTGTGTGTCTGTGTGTGGGTGCGTGTGTGTGCCTGTATGTGTGTACATGTGTGTGCGTGTGCGTGTGTGTGCCTGTATATGTGTACATGTGAGTGTCTGTTTTGTGTGAAGTACTTATAGGCACGAGCACTTGAGTCTGGCTCTCCAACGTACTGAAATGATTTCTCTGAGTTTGAAACCCCATAACACCTTGTGGTATGTAAAGGAGAAAAGTACCACTCCCACCATTGGTTCAGGAAAAGGAGCCACTTTGGTACTAAGTACCATGATCTCACTTTGGTACTAATTACCATGATCTCTCCACAACAGAAAAGGAAAGGGTGTACGTTAGGGTTTATGTCGCAGGCCTGCCCGTTTCTGTATTGTTGTACCTCTCAGCCATTGCGGTTAATTTATTGTTATATACATGTATGGATCTCTTCTTCAAAACTGACAGGCCTGCCCGTTTCTGTATTGTTGTACCTCTCAGCCATTGCGGTTAATTTATTGTTATATACATGTATGGATCTCTTCTTCAAAACTGACAGGCCTGCCCGTTTCTGTGTTTTGTACCACAGTCACTGCGGTTGTATTTTGTTTCTCTTCTTCAAAACATGGATCTCTCTCGGTGTCTTCTTCAAAACTGCAGGTCCTCCGCTTCAAGGTCCGAGACCTGCTCTCCATAAAGGTGGGTTGGCTTAAAACATGGCAGTGGTCGTGAGGGTGAGGGTGTGGGTATGCGGTTGGGGGTATGTGTGTGAATTTTAGTGTTTATGCGTGCGTGCATGCATGTATGTGTGTCTCTAGGTGACTCACCCTAATTAACAGGAATCTCCCCTTACCTACCTTGACTTGTTTACAGGCCTTTCCACATGTGTTGCTAGGTGACTCACCCTAATTGACAGGATTTCCCCCCTTCCTACCTTGACTTGTTTACAGGCCTTTCCACAGCCTCTGCTCAAACTGTCCAAGACTATGCCCTTGTGGAAAACTGGCATGGGTCTCAAAGTAAGCGTTGTGTGTGTGTGTGTGTGTGTGTGTGTGTGTGTGCGTGTGCGTGAGACGTTGCCCCTGCAAAAAGAAGCGTGCAGGATGTCATGAGTGCTTGATGTGTGTGTGTGTGTGTGCATTCGAGCATGCAAGGTCTTGGGTCGACTTTTGTGATGCACGGTTAACGAGCTACTGGTGTCGTCCCTTTTTTATCCACCTGCATCTCACCCCTGTCCAAATGAATGATTGGGGCCTTGTGAGCCAGACAGGACCCATCTTCTCCTTGAAATTATAACAGGTCTGCAAAAAGTGTGCCTAAATGATATCCACTCCTTACACCTGCTGGGGTATACTTAGGGTTAGGGTTTTAGGGGTAAGGGTCAGGGGTCATGTAAACTAAACTAAACTAACCCTAAGCACTAACCCTAACCCTAAACATTAAACACTAACCCTAACCCTAAACACTAATCCTAACCCTAAGCACTAACCCTTACCCTAAACATTAAACACTAACCCTAACCCTAAACCCTAACCCCTAGACACCAAACACTAACCCTACTAACCTTACAACATAATGAATTTGTAAACCCTACAGGTCCACTATGAGGTGCCCCTCCAACAGATCCACCACTTCTACCAGCCACCAGCACGCCTCATGGTCAGGTGAGTGCGTGCTCTGTGTGTTGTGAGTGACGTGACGCCTCTCTTTTTACTAGAGGTCCTTTTGACCTCTCTGTTTATTAGAGGTGCGTCTCTGTTTACTAGAGGTGCGTCTCTGTAAACTAGAGGTGCATTCGACCTCTGTTTACTAGAGGTGCTTTCAACCTCTCTGTTTACTAGAGGTGCGTCTCTGTTTACTAGAGGTGCTTCTCTGTAAAGTAGAAGTGCGTCTGTTTGCTAGAGGTGCTTTCAACCTCTCTGTTCACTAGAGGTGCGTTCATCCTCTGTTTACTAAAGGTGCGTTCTACCTCTGTTTACTAGAGGTGTGTTTCACCTCTCTGTTTACTAGAGGTGCGTCTCTGTTTACTAGGGGTGTGTTCAACCTCTGTTTACTATAGGTGCGTTCAACCTCTGTTTACTAGAGGTGCGTTCAACCTCTGTTTACTAGAGGTGCGGCTCTGTTTACTAGAGGTGCTTTCAACCTCTCTGTTTACTAGAGGTGCGTTCAACCTCTGTTTACTAGAGGTGCTTTCAACCTCTCTGTTCACTAGAGGTGCGTTCAACCTCTGTTTACTAGAGGTGCGTCTCTGTTTACTAGAGGTGCTTTCAACCTCTCTGTTCACTAGAGGTGCGTTCAACCTCTCTGTTTAATAGAGGTGTGTTTAACCTCTGTTTACTAGAGGTGCGTCTCTGTTTCCTAGAGGTGCTTTCAACCTCTCTGTTTACTAGAGGTGCGTCTCTGTTTAATAGAGGTGTGTTTAACCTCTGTTTACTAGAGGTGCGTCTCTGTTTCCTAGAGGTGCGTTCAACCTCTCTGTTTACTAGAGGTGCGTCTCTGTTTACTAGAGATGCTTTCAACCTCTCTGTTTACTGGAGGTGTATTCAACCTCTGTTTACTAGAGGTGCGTCTCTGTTTACTAGAGATGCGTTCAACCTCTCTGTTTACTAGAGGTGCGTTCAACCTCTGTTTACTAGAGGTGCGTCTCTGTTTACTAGAGGTGCTTTCAACCTCTCTGTTTACTGGAGGTGTATTCAACCTCTCTGTTTACTAGAGGTGCGTCTCTGTTTACTAGAGGTGCGTCTCTGTTTACTAGAGGTGCTTTCAACCTCTCTGTTCACGAGAGGTGCGTCCAACCTCTCTGTTTTCTAGAGGTGCTTTCAACTAAAATACCACTTTCACCAGCCACTCACACTCCTGCTATCGCTGGTCAGGTGTACCAAAGACCGTAGGAGAGACGCAGACGTTTTAATCAATTTTGCGCTCACATACATCTACGCAATCAGCAGCACTGTAGCTTGCAGCATACAAGGCTTTCATGTCATCATTTCACAAACATCTGTGCGGTCAGCAGCACTGCAGCTTGCAGCATATAAGGCTTTAATATCATCCCCTCACATAACATTACGCGATCAGCAGCACTGCAGCTTACAACATGCAAGACATTCTTGTCATCACCTCACATACATCTATACGATCAGCAGCACTGCAGCTTGCAGCATACAAGGCTTTCATGTCATCATTTCTCAAACATCTGTGCGGTCAGCAGCACTGCAGCTTGCAGCATATAAGGCTTAAATATCACTACCTCACATAACTCTACGCGATCAGCAGCACTGCAGCTTACAACGTGCAAGGCTTTAATATAACCACCTCACATACATTTAGGCGATCAGCAGCACTGCAGCTTGCAGCATACACGGCTTTCATGTCATCATTTCACATACATCTACGCGATCAGCCGCACTGTAGTGTACCACTTGCATCACGCGGTGGCTTCCTGTCATCACACAAATATACAAGCTGGAGTTGTATCCCGGCTCAGGATTTTACGTTCACCTCACATAACTCTACGCGATCAGCAGCACTGCAGCTTACAATGTACGAGGCTTTCATGTCATCATTTCACAAACATATATGCATATACACAATCAGCAGCACTGCAGCTTGCAGCATATAAGGCTTTACTATCATCACCTTACATAACTTTATGCGATCAGCAGCACTGTAGCTTGCAGCATACATAATGCGCTCGCCCTTGTTGTGCTGGCTGGGTCAGGGTCGCAGCTCTCAGGCGCTTACTTCATCTTGAACAATGCCAAGCCAAGTGCAACCGACAGCACCCTGCATTACACACAGGTTTAATGAATTAAAATGCACCCCCCCTTCTTGCTCTGGCTAAAGGGGGGTCGCTGCTCAGGCGCTTTCTTCACCTTGCAAGATGCCAAATGCAACCGACAGCACTTTGCATTACACACGGGCTTTTATGACTCAGACAAAGCACACAGCTGGAGTGGTCTCCTGGCTCACACATGCTCAAGTCGTCCAGCAGGCTGCCAAGATTAATTAGCAGCAACATGCACCACACACATGCTCAAGTCGTCCTGCAGGCTGCCAAGTTCAACCAGCAGCAAAACTTGCACCACACACATGCTCAAGTCGTCCTGCAGGCTGCCAAGTTCAACCAGCAGCAAAACTTGCACCACACACATGCTCAAGTCGTCCTGCAGGCTGCCAAGTTCAATTAGCAGCAACTTGCACCACAAACATGCTCCATGACACAAAGCATCACACACAGGCTCACTGGCATTACACAAAGCACCTCACACAATCTCAATGACATTACACAAAGCACCACACACAATCTCAATGACATTACACAAAGCACCACACACAGGCTCAATGACTTAACACAAAGCACCACACAAAGTCTCAATGACATTACACAAAGCACACAGCTGGAGCGGTCTCCTGGCTCACACACACGTCATCTCGCAGGGTGTCCAGTTCCCTCAGCAGCATCTATAAGCTTCATCACTTTTTCATCCAGCATCTGTAACTTCCTTGCTTATTCATCCCATTCTAGGCCAGCCCTCAAGCTACAAAATCCACTCATGTGCATCATTGTGGTGCAGGAGTTTCACGGTACCCAGGACCTAAGTGGCTATTCTTCACTGCCTGCGTAGTTATTTTCTTCTTTTCCATTCTAATTGCTACATCATTTGTGTGTGTGTGTGTGCTCTAATTGTTACATCATTTGTGTGTGTTTGTGTGTGTGTTCTAATTGTTACATCATTTGTGTGTGTTTGTGTGTGTGTGTTCTAATTGTTACATCATTTGTGTGTGTTTTTGTGTGTGTGTTCTAATTGTTACATCATATGTGTGTGTTTGTGTGTGTGTCATGCAGGCTGGAACAGTCCCCAGGCTCTGGATTCCATGTCACTCCCCAAGGCATCGAATTTGACCAGCAGTACCTGAGGCTGGGACGCATCACGCTGCGCGGCTCAGCAGGAATAATCTTTCCAAGGTGACATTTACTTGTGATAGATTCCCACACTATCTCACTAGCAGTGCCTGGAAAGATTTCTACTTGGTCACGGTGCATGCCTCAGCAGGGAATGTCTTCCCTGAATGCACGTTTTCATTTGTTATATCGTTGTATCCATAGTAGGGTATGGTGCTACCTAATCGTAAACAGCAGTACCTGAGGCTGGGGCGCATCACGCTGCGTGGCTCAGCAGGGATCATCTTCCCAAGGTGACAATGCTTTCTGCATGCTGTTTTAGCAAACTGGAAATCTAACTTTAGAATCATTTCCAGCAGCGTTGTTAAGGGCGGGGCGCATCACGCTGCGTGGCTCAGCAGGATTGTCGTTGTTAGGTAGAAACGCTTTCATTGGTTACAACGGTTACAATGGGGGGTGACCTTCAGCCAGGTTGTTTGGCTAATCGGCTGCTGACTGGTCTCGGCCAGCCACAAATAAATCCATAAGCTCAGAAAGAAAAAGAAAAAGTCTATTAGAAACGCTTTCCAGTGCCGCTAGCGACACAGTGTGAACATCTGTGTAGATTTTCACTTGTTACAGATCTATGTTATCCATATTTTCACTTGTAACAGGTTCCCACACTATCTCACTAGCAGTGCCTGGAAAGCATTTCTACTTGGTCACGATGGTCACGATGCATGGCTCAGCAGGGATTGTCTTCCCTGAATACACACTTTCATTTGTTATATGTTATATCATTATATTCATAGAATGGTATGGTCTGACCAAATCGTAACCAGCAGTTCCCTAGGCTGGGGCACATCTCAAATCACGATGCATGGCTCAGCAGGGATTGTCTTCCTTGCATACCTACACGCTTTTATTTGTTGTATCGTTATATCCATAGCACGGTATAGTTTGACCAAATTGTAACCAGCAGTTCCCTAGGCTGGGGCACATCTCGACTCACGATGCATGGCTCAGCAGGGATTGCCTTCTCCAAAATAAACTGCTTTCGGGTTTTATCTCCATAGCAAAGTGTAGTCTGACCTAACCGTAACCAGCAGTTTCCTTGGCTGGGGCACATCACGGTGTGCCGCTCGCCTTGCCTTTGGTGAGAGGCATCACGAACTCCTGGGTTTCAGTGTATATATAGCACATGACCTCCAATTCTTGTATTTCAGCAAAAGTATTTTTTTGGAAACAAATGCCCGGCCTACAGCATCTCACAATGCAGACGAACAAGAACACACCTCCACCTCAGATGATCTCCTGTAGGCGGTACCTGTCCTCTCGCCAGCACCCCTACTTGCAAATTTTTCTAGGTTGCAGAACAGTTCGACAGGATAAGCTGCTACACAACAGCCAAGTCACTCTGCACAACAACAGTGTCAACTTTTGTGACTTCGACTTTTGTGACTTTTGTGACCAACTTTTGTGACTTTAACTTGTGTCTGCACAACAATGTCAACTTTTGTGACTTCATTTTGCCTGCTTGATCTGTTCACTTAACAGCCAGCTTATGCCGCCCATTTGTTTGCATAAGACAGTACTATGTAAGCTAGATTGCGTGAGCATTCCTTTTAATTGAGTGTTGCTGTAAAGCGCTCAACCATGCCAAAATAAATTCCAGGATCTATGAGCATTGCTCTAATTTATGCTTGTTGCAAAGCGCTCAACCATGCCAAACCAAATCCCAGGAGCTTGCCGTATGACCCAGAAAACGACAAGTTTGACTTCCGGCTGAACCGTCTCTCCGTCAAGAGCTTGTAAGTTGCCGTTCGTTATCTGATTTTTTTGTCATTTGAAAAGAAAATGTCATGAACAAATGATAATGCTTTTCATACCTAGCGCACATGCACTCGTTGTTCGCTGACACATGTAGAGACGCGCATAATAGCACGATGACCTGCTGTTTGTAAATACACAGTTTAGATCGCGTTGAACGCAGGTTTAATACAACACATGCACAGCACAGATTTTGCACACATAATGCACACTTCTGCACGGAATTCCTGTGCTCAATATGCCAACTGTTTGCTTTCCTGCAGGTGGTAACTGCAGTGTGTGAATTGGGGCAAGGCTAGATTTCTGTACCACGTGGAATCTATGTGCAGACTGGCGGAGGATACTTGTGTTTGGCACGTTTGAGTTTTGCTGTAAATTAGTTGGGACCCGTACTTTGAGTGGACCTTGTTCTGGGGTTAATATAGGATAGCTGACAAATACTTGGCTGGCCAACATGATGTTTATACGTACCATGATCTAATAAGTCAACTTTCTCAATCTACTACCTATATTGGCGTTATTATGATGCATCATTAGGTACCAGCTTAAACTCTGATTCCAATTAAAGGTTTCCTAGGATATACACATTTAATCGTGCGGGCTTACTTGGCAAACCTGACAAAACACATCATAAGTAAGGGATGCATCAGTTTAAACTTCTGGGTTTTATACATTCTTGCAGCGACAAGTGCACACATCATGTGTACACAGTATAACAGAGTTTACAGATAGAGCCATCAGTACGCAATATAACACTTAGTAAATCAAAAGCAATCCAAATGAGACACTGCATTTGCTCACGCACAAACAAAGGGTGAAAGCAAAGGGTGAATAACCGCCTTACAGGTCCACAGGAGGCTTACTGAACAAGAAAAGAAAGCTGTTAAGACCGACGCTAAGGTAACAAAAGGGGTTGTTATGCTACTGGATTCGAGCACGCACTGTGAAAAGCCGTGATGCTTTCTGACTCCTTACGACGCTCATTACAAACGGTCAAGTGAGTTTGTGCTTTTTGCGCAAACCGACAATCTGGTCCTCGGCCTTCTTCTTGATGCCCTGCAAAAAAGGGAGGAAATTTGCTTTTATGTAAAACTGCGTATAAAGGCAAGCCTTGAAGGCTCTGAACTACGACGTTTATTTAAAACTAGCTTAAAACTGGACCAACAAACCCAAGTTAATGTGCTGGCGACAAAGGTGCAAGCTGAAATTTGCTCTTGGCAACAGTTTTGACCCTATATAGGTACATCTCAATTAACAAACATCAGACCAAGCCTGCAATTCTCCTGATTACACAGACTTCCCTTCATTAGCTGTGAAGAGTCTCACAACAATCAGTAATTGAATCTGAATGGCTCCTGCTCCTACGATATTGTGTAGGGTTGGCCAGAACCATGTATATATGTACGGTGTGTATGCCAGGTGGGATGTTGTGTGTCCCTGCATCCATTGGGTGGTGCAGAACACAAAACAACATAGTACTTTCCTAGTCCATGCTGGTGGTGTTTACACGATCTGCGTACTTTTCCCTTTTTCTCTTGTATGCTTTTTTTGGCAGGGAAATCATCAAAAAACACCGTCATATAGGGTGTATATACCGTATATGGTTTTGGCCAACCCTACAAGTGTGACATGTAGCTTTCACCACTTACAAATTTTAGCCTCACCTGCAGAGATGTGCGCAGCTCGCGGCTATCTTCTGCCTTTGCAGC
>Ga0307963_1002592_pt1:2500-14296 | contig 14296 bp, 15 predicted proteins | sample OrgLakmetagen594_FD_201829 | JGI IMG/M metagenome (GOLD analysis project Ga0307963, IMG submission 201829) | Saline water microbial communities from Organic Lake, Antarctica - #594 | ecosystem: Environmental > Aquatic > Non-marine Saline and Alkaline > Saline | place: Antarctica...
ACAAGTAAGAGTAACTGGCTTCTTTCCAGATATGATAATCTTTACAAAATTGAACCACAAACAATAGAGGGCAAATAAGACCACTTTCCATCTTCCAAAGACGAAGGGGCACTCGATGAGTTTGTACATGGGAACACCATACATAATTAGACCTGTGTGTGCTATGCGTACTGTACAAAGATGAAGATTACAAATGCACGTTCTCCACAAGCATAGTCACTAGGGATCGGCGTTTGCTTATAGCGCTATAATATTTTTCATAGCGCGTGCCAAAATTGAAATCGTCGATTCGCTTCAATTCGGCTCATGTCCACGCTTCAAACTACGCATGATTTCGCCCTTGGGCGTCCACATCAACACAACACTAGCACGTACCCTTGTGGAGTCTTGGAGTGCTGTGAGGAGCACATACCATGAGCCAAGGCAGCATAAGCACTACATACCATGAGCACCACGTACCATGAGCCAAGATATCATAAGCACCACAAGGCAGGCACAAATGCACAGACATGCCTGCACCTGCACACAAGCGCTCGCATACACACCTGCAGTGCTTGCACTCACGCACGCACGCACACGCACACACGCATGCGCACACACACATACATAAACACACACACATGCACGCACACACACGTACGTGCGCACGCACGCGCGCACACACACACACACACACACACACACGCATGCACGTGCACACATGCACGCTCACGCACACACGCATGCACGCACACGCACACACGCACGCATGCACGCACTCGCAGGTGCATGCACGCACGCACGCACGCGCACACAGGCACGCACGCACACATGCACATAAGCATGCACGCACAGCTCAGTCTTGGTCCAACACTTAGGCCAGGGGGACATACTGTTCCACAGGCTTGCCTGTGTCCACATAAGGCACATGTGTGTGGCACAGAACCACAAATATAGCGCTATATTTCAGACCTAAATCCAGCCAGAGCTCGACAGAACCATTTTTCTGGTTTCGTTTTTTGCCAGGGAGCATTGTGCACGGTACCCTGCATGCCTTTCAAATCCGATGCCGAAACTCCTTCGGCACGGGGGAGATCTGGCAGATATAGCGGCTGGTAGTATAGTACAATATAGCGCTACAGAAATGCCTCATATAGCGCTATACGCCGATCCCTAATAGTCACGCACACACACACACACACGCACACACACACACACACGCACCCCATTTCACACGCTATTATTCAATGGACTTTCCCGCAGCTTTGACATTTGATACTGGAGGTTGTCGACAACTTGATCCAATGACTGTAATGGATGAAGTTGCCGATGACGACCAGTATCAAATGTCAAAGCTGTAGGAAATTCCATTGAGTAATAATGTCTGAAACGGGGTGCGTGTGTGCGTGACTAGTTTTGTGCTTCATAATTGCGTTGGACGAGAGGAGGATTGCACAGCAGGGTAAGGTGAGAAATTTTAAAATTATTTGAGGTTTGAAATTGAGGTGGGACAGAGAGAGAAGAACATGGTTATGTGCAGAAGGGCTTGAGGGTGGTCCACAGAATTTTTTAAGTTGGAGTTTAAGAGAGTAAGGAGCGCAGCACGGTCTAGAGGCTCAGGACGGAAGCTTAGAATGGCTAAATGAATAGGGTTGGCCACAATTGTACATGCACACTGTATATATGGCAGTTTCCCTGCTAGAGAAATCGTAGATACACCGCATATACGTATTTATGTATGGTTTTGGCCAACCCTATGTATGAAAAAAGAATGCTGTCCGCAACGGCCTTGCTCTCGCCCATCTCCCTTCTGTGGGAAAGGCAGGGACAGTTGTCCAAAACTCCGGCATTGCGCATTGATGGGCGGAACAAGCCTAGATGGCTCTGAAGCTGGGTGCGCCACAATTGTGTCGATTCCATGCTTTTTTTTTTAGGCCTGTGCACTGTACGGTGTACGGCACGCTTCGTGCTTTACGTACTGTGATTTTGTAAATTACTGCGTAATTACGATTTTGAGGATCGTAATTTACAGTAATTACGGCAATTTACTGTACGGTGTACGGTACGGTGAACAGATGGCACTGCCGGTGCATAAATGGCCTCAGAAAGGCCTCTCCACCCCAAATTTTTCCATTTTCGCTCCCCAATGTGCTCCTCCCATGTGCTGATGCCACACAATGCTTTCATGAACGACCCTGCGGCTGGGTTGGGGCTGCATCAGTTGGGGGCTGGCACTGCCAGTGCAAAGTTGGCCTCAGAAAGGCCTCTCCGCCCCAAACACCTCCCATTTCCACCTCCAGCATGCTCCTCTTATGTGCTGACGCCACACAATGCTTCCCTGAACGACCCTGAGGCTGGGTTGGGGCTGCATCAGCTCAAGGGAAGGACCCAGTAGTAACTTGCATGGAAACTCAAAAGTTGGACGCAATACTTGTTTCCTGGTTGTTAATTTGTGTTTCGTTCATAAACAATTGTTGTGAAAAGAAAATAGTTTTGGGCTGAAATTGGAGCCAAACAGCTAATTTACGGTCAAAATTGCACTGTACGGTGGGCACCGTCTTGTACGGTTTGACAACGTAATTTTGGCCGACCGTAATTTAAACCGTACTGGGGTAAATACGATCGGCACCGTAATTACGGTCCAAAATCCAACATTACGGCGAAAGTGCACAGGCCTGATTTCTTGCGTACCCCCCCCCTCCTTTCTGGATGCATGGCAATTTTGTAATCATGAAAGGCAAGCAGTCGCTTAAATACTAATTCAGCCCTCAAAGTTTTTTAAGTCACATTATAGCATGCGTGTGCAAAAGTGAGTGAGTTGCAATTGCTCCTGGTTCCAGTCTCTTCTCTCTTTGCTTTGTGGGTCCAATGGACTTTTGAGACGTTCAATGTGGTGAAATACGTGTATATTACAAAATATTCATATTACCGTACAGGGGCGTAACCAATGCAAGTTAATAAAACCCCAATGCGAGCTTATGCGAGGGGCACGCACTCTTAACTATCCTAAATGCCGCATATGCGAGGGCCCTTGGCCCTCTGAGCTGCACGTGCACTATATTCACGCGCGTGTGCGCACTCGTACGTGTGCATGCGCATGTGAAGGGGTTAAAGGCGCCCTCTTGGGAGGGTTTTGGGTTTACATTGCTGCTCCTTTAAGTCAAAGTCTGCTATTTCAAAGAAAAAACGTCAGTTGGAAGTGTTTTTTCTTCTATCTTTTCACTGCCACCATCCAAATCTAGTATTCCTCCTTCCCTTGGCCATGCCACTCCTCATCTGTGTGCTGAATCCACTCACTGTCTATGTCCTCTCCGTCCTCCTCATACCCCTCCTCCTCTCCTCCCTCCCTCCCTGCTGTTTATGCTTTTAGCTAACTTAGGAGGCCTACCTGGTTCCCTCTTCTTTGCTGCTGCTGCTGCCTGTGCTACCCTGTCCCTTGCAACATGTTCTGCGTGTTCCTTTTCTGCCTCCCCCTCTGCTGCCTTCTTCTCACTTGCTGTCCGCTTTCTAGGCTTAAAGAAGTTTGCGACCCCAAGCTGTAAATCCCTTGGGGAGCCCTGAGGGGCAGCTCGGGAGGCTTTCCCGGCCTGTCTTCGTTCATGCTGAATTTTATTTCAATTAACTCCAATAACTACGTTATTTAAACTGCTCCTGACACTCTGCGAGGGGTTAGAAATGTTTGCGGTATGCGGTGATATACCGCCTGTACGGTTGCATGGAATTGGATTTTTGCTAACTCAGGAGGAGCGAGTTCCGACCAAGAACGGGCCCAACAAACCACCCTAAAGAGCCTATTGTTTTTCAACTATGCTCTGTCAAAATTTGGCAAAAGAAGCTCGCCGGAAGGCTGCATCCAGGCAGGACATTGCCTTATAAGGCCCAAAGTCGCCAAAAACAGCAAGTGTATTGTACGACCAAGTTTCTTTAGGTAATAAGGTAAACTACGTATAAAATATGATGCGATGTATAATACAAATATGCAAAAACTCCACGTATGGCTAGGGTTGGCCAGAACCATACATTCATAGGTACATAGTATATACGGTGTATATACGGTATTTTTGGCAGGGAAATCACCATACATACGGTCATATACGGTGCAGATATACGTTTCTGGCCAACCCTACGTATGGCACATCCCTAGTTTGGTTTATGAAGCACATGTAGTTTTGGTAACTCACGTGCCTTTGCCCAGGGGTGTTGGTTTTGTGAACTACGTGGACGCCACGTCAGCAGTACGTGCTTCCCAGCTTGTGCACGGCACGCGCATCGCAGAAGGCCGCCAGGTTCATGTCACTCTGCAGGTGTGTGTGTGTGTGTTTGTGTGTGTGTGTATGCAAGCTTGCATGCGCATGTGTGTACCACTGTGACTTATGTTTGCACGCTCGCCTCACATTGTGTGTGTAGAGCACTTTGGCTCTTAGTAGACCAGGCTGTGTACCTTTGTGGTTTATGTTCGTACATATGCACAAATTCACAAACACATACATTCCCTCTTACAGGCACACACACTCTCGCACACACTTAACTTACTTACACCCTCACACCGCTTACTCACTCCAATCCTTCACTAATGGAGCACTCCTCATCCACACATACCGCTCACAGGCCCCCCGTGCCGTGCGCAGCGCCTCAGCTCTTGCTGCAGCAAATGCACTGCCTCAGTCGCCGCAGCAGCAACAGCCACAGCCACAGCAGCAGCTGAAGCACCAGCAGCAGCAACAGCTGCAGCACCACCAAATGGCCGGTGCGATGCTGAGCGGCATGCCTCCTCAGCAGGCGCCGCCATACCACTTGCTGGAGGGCAACTTGCACCCCCCTCATTCGGCCATCATGAGAAGCCCCGGTATGGGTAGCCTCAACGCCCGTGCAGGTGCTTAATTGTTGAGGATGCGCAGACGTATGGGGAGCAGCACAAGGAGCTGAAATGCTTGTGGTGTTGCATGCCTTGTCTTCAGGGTTGTGCACAAGAGTCGCGGTACGGTCCATCTCAGTTAAGCGTGGTTTTCACAGTGTCAATTGATTGCACAGCCCTCAGGCTGTTAAGACTGCACATGTGTGGGGGCCAGCATGGTGAGGGAGCTACAGGCTGTGTCTGCCTCGGAGTGTCTGTCAGTTTCAAGTGTGAAACTGGATAAGGTGGGGAAGGTCTTCCTGAATGGCTGTACTTTTGAAATCTCACTGTTACGCTTCTCCAGCAGAGGCACTATGGTCTAAAGTCGTGTACCTATCCACTGTTTTCGTTCGTACCTTTCACCTGAGCCCCCCATCCTCCCTCTCCCAATTCAGGCAATATGCGCAGCTCCAGCACCAACTGCATCATGCCCTCCGGCATGCAAGCGCTGGGGACGTATGAGCTGACACACATGCCCATCCAGCAGCAGCAGCAGCAGCAGCAGCAGGTATGCAACAGCAGACAAGTGCTCACGCACATGCATACACCCTCATGCGCACGCACACAAACACACAAAATGCACACACACACACACATATACATACAACATCGTACACACACATCGTACTCACACACTGCCACAGCAGCAGCCTCAGATATCGACATACTTCCAGCAGCAGCTGCCGCTCCAATTCATGAACATCCCGGAAGAAGGATTAACCCCGCTGCATCCCAACTCCTGCCCGTCACTCTTCCAGCCAGACTCCGGTGAGGCTTACTTCCAGCAGCAACTACCAGGTGGGTGCCGCGTGTATGTGTGTGCGCACACGGTGCGCGTGCGCATGCATGTGCGTGTTTGCATGAATGTGTGCGTGCCTCCGTGCAGAGATGCGTCCTCCTGTCATATGACTAGCCTGAAGAGCAGCAGTGCAACCAGTGTTGTGCCAGTACGGTGTACGGTATAACTGAGATGCATTGTTTAAAAGGAAAAGCACAAAAAAGAGGGTGAAAAAGCAAACACAGTTTTGTCCGGGTATTAAACCCAGGAACTCTTTTTCCTGCAAAAAAGCAAAATACGGCCAAAACGGACTGGTTCATTGGTTTTGCCCTTTTTTTTCTTCGACTGTATTATATATAATCGGACCTCGACCGTACCGTAAAATTTGGTATAACAATGAACATACGGCATAGAAGCACAACACTAAGAGCAACACCGTGATTCACTTGGTAATGATGATGATTTATTTTGTTTACTTCAGGGTGTCCCCGTGAACGGCCCACCCCTTTGCTAGCCAGACAGTCCCACTTAACTTTGCGTCACCATATCTCTGTAACCCTGACACTGTTTTGAGACCTGAGACACGCGTTGGGTAGCTGATTTTTTGCTCCTTCAGTCAGGCCAGCCATCCTTGTGAGAGCTCTTGCCCCAAAGCAGAAAAGTACATTAAAGTATGTAGGAACCTTAACTAGATATGTCTAAGCACCCCTGCACACTCAGTTTGTGGCGGGAGGTGGGCAGGGTGGAAATCCCTGCCAGAAAATGGATTTCCGAAAGCGCCTCCCCGGTACCATCAACTTACCAGAGGTGTTTGCAATAATATTTGGGACATTTTGGTGAAGGTCCGGGGGTCTGGGGTGAAGGTCCGATTTTTTACCCCCTTTTGGCAGGGAATTTTCGAAGAACCAAGGCTTTGGGCGGGATGCATGGATTGCAAAGCTGTTTTTCGCAATAGCAGTGTGAACATGACGATGACATGGCCTGAAATGGCCCCGGCAGATTGGCACACACAGCTGAGTATATAACCTCGGGTTTTTGAGAATCTCAGCCGTCGCTGCCCATCACGGCCCATCTCCAGCATTCCAGACCATAATGCTTGACAAGGCATGCCTTGGGAGCATACTGAAGAGGTCCCGACAATCAGGTGATGGCCAGAAAGCATGTTCCAGGGTTTCCAGAAATGCACCATTGTTGCCCAGCAAACAGGCCCACGTATAAGTCCTTTAGGGGCAAAGTTTCAACCCCCCTTTTTTGCTTTGATGGGTATGGTTTGACCCTTAACCTATCTGGGAACAGAAGAATTGGTGAAATTCGGCACAAATCCAGCCCCCACTCGCACCTTTGACCCCAAACTCATTAATTTTTATGCAGAAGTTTTACATTTATATATGGAAACCATTGGGTGACATCAGATGTCCAATTCAGGAAAGGGGCTTTAATTCCCCCTGTTTGGGTGGGGCTTGGCTGGGCTGACCTTCAGCAAGTGCTTGGCGGTTGGGGAGAGTGCAGAGACAGGGGAGATATTTTAATATTTTATTTGGGCGAAGAAACAAAGTAACCTGGGAGATTAACTCCCGTTTCACAACCTGCGTGCCAATCCACAACCTGTCAGTCCCCAAGAATCAAGCACACTGGGCCTCATCTTTGATGTGAATTTGGGGACAAAAGCAGCTGTGGTTGCGAGTGCAACACAGCTGCTGTTGGGCCTGGTATCTTTGCAGGCATTCACTTTTTGTGCTTGAGCTCGAGGCCAGTTTAAAGTGTGTGGACAATGAACTACCTGCAACTGCGCATGCACCACCGCACCTGCCTCCCTGCCACAAAACGGAAGCATCGGCCTTCTTGGGCTTGACGTGTTACGGTGCAGGTTCAGTGATTGGCGCGCAGCCGCACCTGCACCACAATCCACAACTCGCACAGCAAACCACAACCCAAACCACAACCGCTTGCTTTGTGGTTTAAAAAATGAGCCCCCCCTTTTTCGGCACACGCTACCGCCCAACGCTGCAATTTACAAGTGTGAAATCGTTAACCTATTCTCCGCTTGAAACTTTGTCTTTCAGGGAACCCCTCCAGCAGCAGCCAAGCGATGATGCGCCCCATGATGCAAGGCCGTGGTGCCCCAGCTGGCCCACAACACCGTGCCATTCATGGACAGGTAAAGCTAAAAACAAGCGTCTGACTGATTTTGCGCACTGAATGACAGGCAATGTTTAAAACGAGTGTTTGACTGTTTATGTGCTGTATGAGTGGTGCACCCTTTTCATGCACATTGTGGCACCTTGGCTCGGCTCCCCCACTGTGCCTGCATGGACCGGTGTACGTATAGAGAGTCTGTCGGAGCTGGTGTCATGCGCGGGGAAGTTGGATGCCTATGCTGCACTGGCTCTTTGCAACATTGGGATCAAGCAGCACATCACAATGTGGTTGCCTAGTTTAGTTTGGATTGCAAAGGCCTCCAGTCTGGCATGGCTGCTCAACCTATAGGTCCCAACAAAAAAAATCAATCAAGAAGATCGACAGCTACACATCACAATGTAGTTGCCTGTGCTGTCCTGGCACTTTGCAACATACTCTGTACTGGCACTTTGAACATTGGTATCAAAGCAGCACACCACAATGGACTTCATAGTGAGGCTGCTAAAGACAGATAGAGGTCACGATCCTACACTGGTCTTTGTGTACAGGCTGTCTAAGATTGTCTGCCTCCCCTATGCAGGCTAGCAAACACCCTAGGTAGTGCACTTGAGCCTGATTTGGTGTCATTCAGCCCCCCTCAGCTTTCTGGCACATTATCCCCAAAGTCGAGGCGCAGCATGCCATAGGGTACGCAAAGGACCTTTAGAGAGTGGATCCTGAGGCTGCGCGGCATGCCTGATTTATTGCTGTCAGACAGAGGTCCGCATTGCAACAGCCTGTTTGAGAGTGAACGACCTAGCAGGCATGAATAGGAAACTGTTTAGTGCACATCATCCTTAAACGGATGGGCGGATAGAACAAACAAATTGCAATCTGGAGGAAATGTTGAGGGCGTGTGTGCAACCAGATCAGACAAATTTGGATGAGCACTGGCCGTGTGCAGAGTTGCTATAATAATTCTTGGCAATGGTCTGAAGAATGCTCCCTTTTTCCTGAATTATGGTATGCACCCATTCACACCAGTATCAGTGAGGTTACCCAGGACGGTGCCTCAAGCTCGTGATTTTCAGGAATTGATAACAGAGGCAGTATAGAGAGCCAAGAAAGAGTGGCAGGTTCAATATCGCATGGCTCAGAAAGTGAACATACACAGTTAAGAGCTGGATTAAATCCAGGGGACCAGGTGCCTCTGAGTACGAAGGACCTTGGGTGTGTGAGCATTACGCTTTGTCGGACCCTCGCTCACACATGCGCACATGCTCGTTCACACGCGCACACACACACACACACACACACACACACACACACACACACACACACACGCACAAACACATACACACACATACACACACACGTAGCACAACCACACACACACACATACGCGTGTATACTCGAACACATATGCAGCCTCTGGACACGTCCCCTCTGGCACATGGTGCCCTCGGACACATGCTAGGGGGTGGTGCGCATGGAGGAGAGTCTCTCGCTGCCTTCTCCACCCTGTCCCTCAACCAGGCCACCCATCAGCAGCACCACTTACCTTACTAGCTTTTTCTACAAAAGGCATCACACATGGGAGACGAGTCCACATGTCGGGAGTGAGTGTATATGGTGCTTGAGCTGCGTGAGGAGCGATCTTTCGTCTTGTTAGTTGTTTGGTCAGCATTTGATTCACAAAAATCCGGTCTGGGACAACGCAACACTGGGTCAATGGTCTGGGTGGTGAGCGTGCTGGGAGACGGGATCGGGTGTGCATGGTGTGTGTGTGTGTGTGTGTATGTGCGCGCGGAAGAGGCACAAAAGCGTGGGTAGCGTTTACTCTTTAGACGCAAAGGACGTGTGTGTGTATGTGTGTGAGAAGGTGTTGGAGCCATGCCAGGCTTTCAGGTCTAACAGACCGCTGGAAGCGAAGCTTGGCTGTTTATAAGTAATGGAATTTTTGAAGGGCTCGGTACATTATCACTGCATTGTAGGGGCCTGCAGTTCAGGTGTGGAGAGGAATGCTCCTTAGTGTGCGTCATCATGAGTCATGATTATACTGCTCAGGGCACATAACAGCCCTGGCCAATGCATGGCGTTTAATACACGTGCACAGGGTTAAGCAAATGTGAGTAATTATTACCCCGGTACAAGCTGGTGGGTGAGCACCCCTCTCTGTTGTTCGACCTTTCCGGCCTTTGCTGTGATTTATATTCTTCTTCAGCATTGGTGCTCCAGTGCTTGTTTTCTGCTTTGGCAGAGGGTGGATGTGCCTCTGGTTTCGCAGAGGACAGGAGATATTTCAGCGAGAGTCTTTTGTTGGTCTTCCTCTCTGGCTATGTATCATGGTCAGATCTACAAAATAGCATCCAGTTCCATTTGCTCAGATGTATGTTTGCTCTTTCACTTATCCCTCTGCTCATCCTCAGCCAGTTGCTTGCTTATTATCTCACGAGGTTTCCAGGGGGTAGCTTGTCATCTTTATCGCTGCCTGTTTTTGTGGTGCTGCCTGCGTACAGGAGTTTCTGAATGCGTGGCAGACATGTTTTAGTAGAGCAAATAAAGGTTGTGGTACAGCCTTCTATGCAGCACTTTCAAGATGAGTGCCCTCACACTGTGCGCAATGCCTCGAGATTACTTTAAAACCCCTCTACTTGTTTGTATTTGCAGCATTTATAGCGGTAAACCCTAAGGAGTGTTGATTACTACTAAGCCCGTACAAAGCTGGTGCCTTGTTAAAGCCAAAGCCCTCTTGGCAATCGGTCAAATCTACTTTTTTTGCGTATTTGAGCACCTGCCATGTCTGGCTATGAAACAAATATGATGCAAAGCGTTTTACAGCACATACACCGTAATCCACCACAGTATCCTGGCATAAAATATATTCGTGTATGCATTGTACACCTGCTTCTTACAACCAGCAGGTTTCTTCTACGCCTCCAATTCCCTTCCTTTTCATGATTCCTTATGCCAGCAATGGAAACCGCTTTTGTCCATCACCTACACACGGCTTTACTCTTGATTGTTGTATTGCATCCATGTATGAGAAGGACGCACTGCAAGGGAATGGTAGGGTATGTCTACAAGTCCTCGAAATGCTGTGAATTTGTATTGACATTGCAATAATCGCGGCCTTTGTGCTATTTACGTATAAGAGTGAGAAATTCACCTTAAATTTTTGCTTTGGCAGCATAATTTTGGCATCAACATATTGCGTGTAATTTTTGACAGGTTGGCAGATTGCAGGGTTCACAACAAAGTTCAAAGGGCACTCATAAGTTTAGGCTACACTATGAAGGCCTCCTAACTGCCTAAGTTAACAGAGATTACAGGGGTTACAGATTAAGCCATCAGTCAAACAGTGCGGCTGCTAGGCTGCGTATGTAAAGCAACGTTTAGCATGTGAAGAGCGTTTGTTGTAGTACCACAGATTTGTAGCACCTACAAAAAATATTGGAAAGGCACAATGCTGTTTGTGACGATGCAGCACTGATTAAAACCAGTAAGCACGTTGAGTGCAACGGAGGTTCTTGACCTTGTAGCATTAAAACGAAAGCAAAGGTTTACAAAGGGTTAACAATTTAAAATGCATTATGCATTAGGACGTAAGCAAGATAGGCCATCTTAGATAGCACGCATATCACACATTTCGTAGTTCCTTCAAGGGGTTACAAGGGGTTACAAGGATGGCCTACAGCCCGAGTCTCTGGCTGATGGCAAATTGGCTGGTGAAACAAAATCAACCAGTGTCGAAAATTGAAACTAAATCTGACACAAACTTGAGGAGTCTGTATGAGTCTTGGTTCAGAAATGCATTGATCTCAAAATCAGTGATACTGTGATGACAAGTTAAGAAAGGAATAAATTCAGAGCTTGAAGGAGCAAACACACGCAGTCTTAAACATTCTTTCAAAAAGGTCTCTGTATCTCATGCGCAGCTCGCACACTTCAGCACACTTGCAAAAGAAAAGCACATGCTTCTCATCTTGAACTTCTCCACACTCACATTTATCACAAATGCTAGAAC
>Ga0307963_1002593_pt1 | contig 14295 bp, 16 predicted proteins | sample OrgLakmetagen594_FD_201829 | JGI IMG/M metagenome (GOLD analysis project Ga0307963, IMG submission 201829) | Saline water microbial communities from Organic Lake, Antarctica - #594 | ecosystem: Environmental > Aquatic > Non-marine Saline and Alkaline > Saline | place: Antarctica: Organic Lake...
GTATGTATGTATGTTTGTATGTATGTATGTATGTATGTATGTATGTATGTATGTATGTATGTATGTGTTTGGAATATGTGTGTAAGAGAAAAAAGATAACATTGTACAATTTACTTACATATGTGTAGTAAGAGAGGCAGTCTTTTTATGCGTGTGTGAGTGTGTGTGTGCGTGCGCGTGTGAGAGAATAAACTGGTGTTGCTGGTATTGCTTGTGTGTGTGTGTGTGTGTGTGTGTGTGTGTGTGTGTGTGTGTGAGAGAGAGAGTTTGTGTGTATGAGTGTGCGTGCCGGTGCGTACCGTGACCTCTAAGCGCATGCTCTTTCCCTCACATGCCTGCCAATGAGGCGTACTAACCAAGCGTTTCAAGCCTTTTCAGCTGTGTGTGGCGCCACCAAAACTTTTGAGCTTGCTACTGTCTTGGCTAAACACATTGCAACTTTGCCTACCCCATCCTCTCAGGCCCTTGACGCCAGCAGCCAGGCCTGGGACTGCAGTTTCTGCAAGGCCAGGCACTGCTGCCACACACACAAAGGGGCCTTTGCGGCCCACGTCCTCCCGTCCTGTTGGAAATGAGGTATGTCTGCTCTTAGATCTGCAGTGCTCAACAGGTGCTACTTATTGCGCACACACAGTTACTCCTGGGACCCAAACCCTCCCGTGCTGGCGGCTATTTGATTTTGGTAGCCCTCTCTTCACCCCCCCTCCCCCCCTCCACACACACACACACACAACACACACACACAAACACACATACACACACACGCACACACACATACGCTCACACACACATAAACACACATACATACACACACAAACACACACGTGCACGTTCTCGCGTAGGCTGCACTGTATGACGGCAGCAGCGTGCTGCAGCACGCGGCCCTGAACAGCTTTGCAGTCGAGGAGCGTGCCTTGGACCATGAAGTCAAGCGTCACATGCTCACGCTGCCAGGGAAGGTGAGTGGCGTATGTAAACTGTACCTAAATATTCAATGCATATGGTGTATGTGATATAATGACATAATGTCCTGGCCCAGCTCATGGATATGTCATGTGGCATAAGTCAGGCCTTGCTCATTATATGGATGTATAATCAGTCTCTCGCTCATGCTGCCAGAAAACATGAAAACACAATTTTCAAGCCCTCGTTTGCTCCTATAATGTATGTGTCATTTGTCATTTGCTTGTTCCGCTAACAAGGTGGCTTAAGTCACAAGCAACTTTGGCTTAATTTCCTAATCTGCAGCCAAGGAGAGTGCCCCAGTACAGGGCTGCCCCTGCACGTTCATTTGACAAAAAGTTGCAACAGTTTTGCTGTCCTAGCACGTTAATTTGACAAAAGTTGCAACAGTTTTGCTGTCCCAGCACATTCATTTGACGAAAAGCTGCTACATTTGTGCTTAAAAAATACGTTGCTTTATCAAAAAGTCACAACGAAAGGAGCAGAGGTCGTGCTTGCTCTGCAATATTTGCTTTTGACAGGTTGCTACTTTTCAAAACTCTTTGCTGCCTACACTTTGGCTTATGACCTCGCGCAATGCACAAAAAGGTTGTATGCGCCACCCTGTGGTTGCAGACTTCAATGCCTGTACCCTGAACATTATCATAAATGTCATCCATTTACGGTTGTAAATCCTTCAACATGCAAATACTCTACTGTGCTCGCTACTGAATTTGGTAGAGAGTAGCCACATCGCGTGCCTATACTACCTTGCCTGGCTATACATCTGTACCCTCTCCCTGCCAATTTTGCTTTTCTCAAACAGACTGAGACTCAGGCCCTCCACTTTGCCTTCTTACCATACAGACCGGGACTCAGGCCCTTCGTCCAGTATCCGCCTCGTTCTACAGCAGCAAGACGCCCCCCAGCCCCTCATCTCCAGGTGTGTGTTTGTGTGTGTGTGTGTGTGTGTGTGTGTGTGTGTGTGTGTGTATGTGTGTGTATGTGTGTGTGCAGGCATGTGTGTGTTTGTACATGTTATGCTTGTAAGTCACTGTGTTCACAAATATAGGCATCATAAATTTAATTAATCGATACGTGAAAAAGGCTTAAAAGTTCTCTTCTGATACTTTTTAACATTTCTGTTCTGCACCCTCCCAGCCCATTGCATTCTCATGCTACCAACACAGCCCACATACCCACCCCTTCTCATGTTTGCCTCCACCCCCGACAATTTGCACTTCAAACCCATAACACCTCCGTTCACACGCATGCCAAAACTCCACACAGATTGCCCTGTTCACGTTTCAACAGCAGCCCTCCTAACAATTGCACTTCTGCATACATGCCCTATCGAGCATTGCAGCAGTAACTCTGCCCACACACCCCTCAGCAACACAACCCCCAGCACCCTACAACAGCCTTTCACAACACTTTCCTTGCACAGGCCCTAACGAGCAACGTGGCAGCCCCTCCACCACCCACCTCCCCCTCAGCAGCACGCACACGCACACCACCCCCTGCACGCGCACGGCATCCGCTGCTGCACATCGCACACACACGGTACCAAATCACAGTAGGCATCACAGCTTGGGTTCAAACCATAGCCAAGGCTTGCATGGGGTAGTGCGTGAAGGGTGGGCGGCAGAGAACCCCTCCCAGGACCAGAGCCTCCCCCAAACCCTGGACTTAGAAGGTGTGTGTTCATGCGCGTGTGCCTGCGTGTGTGTGTGCGTGTGTGTGTGTGTGTGTGTGTGTGTGTGTGGACCCGTATGTATGTGCATGTAGATATGTGTGTGCGTGAGGATATTTGTGTGCGTGCTTGTGTAGATGCAGATGTGTGGTTGTGATTGTGTAAAGATAGTGTAAGCGTGGAGGTTGCGTTACTCTAGAAGAGGACGCAGATGTGCACAACAATGAGTAGACACATATACGTGCAAACACACACACAGACACACAAAGGACCTTCCTTGAAGCAGAACTTTAAGTGTCTGTGGTGGCTGGCACACCTTGTTCACACACAGACACAAACACACTACCACAACCATCCACACACTCACATAATTATAGGGTTGGCCAAAACCGTATATATACACCGTATGTGACCGTATGTATGGTGATTTCCCTGCTAAAAATACTGTATGTTCACCGTATATACCTATAATTGTATGGTTCTGGCCAACCCTACCTATTTAGATGCACAGGCACATCATCAACCATCCATTTTCAAGCATGCCTTTACACCCACACACAGAGACGTACGTTCCCATGCATAGGCAAACATGCGCGTTCCTAGACACTTAGCAATGGGTTGTACAAAGCACACGTACCAACGCACCCACGTATATTCTCTCACACCAGCACGCGCACACACACACACGCACACACACAATCCTACAGGTGGTGAATCAGGCCACCAACAGTGGGGGGCCACCACTTTTGCAGCCACCACCTCCCACGGCATCAACATAAGTGGCACCAAATCCCAGCAGGCAAGAATCATTTCTTTTTCAAGAGACCCAACGCCCAGAGCATTTCCGCTCTTGAGCTCTTTGGTCCCGCTCTTGCTTTGTTGAAGGCAGGGTAGGGTCGCTTATCATGTGCGCGCCAAGGAAATCAAAGGATCGTAGGATCTGGGCAGGGACTTAATTGTATTTCATGATTTCTTTGTGAAAAAAGGAGGTGGAGGCAGGTGTGGCAGTGTTTTTCAAATTTGGGCAAGCACCTGCTGCTGCCGCTCCAGCCACATGAGCATTATATGCACAAACAAGGGCAAAAACATACACACAAACACATACACTGTCACACGCATGTTAGCACACACAGAAACACGCACACCTATACATACACACAAATTAGAGAATGATGGAGTTATTTACACGTATCTTACGCACAAACATTGTTTGCCAGGATGGGAGCCATGCGCCCACAGTCGGCCCCCCCACCAGCATACATGGGCCGCACATTAGCCGCCGCACACACAGTGCACACTTAGACACGCGCTGGGGCCCTCCCAGCAGTAGCATTGGCACAGGTCGGCCTGTAAGCGCACCCAGGAATCCAGCCCGTCCTGCCTCTGCTGCCCAGCACCACACTACGCTGTATGCTCAGGTGTGTGTGTCCGTTTGTCTTGAATTCTAGTTTTTAAAGTTTACATGTGATGCGTATGCTTGTGTGCTTGTGTCCTTGAAGGAGTGATTCATGTCAAGTTAGCACACAGGCAATTTGTGTCAAGTTAGCACACAGGTGATTTAAGTGCAGAGTGCTGTAGGTGCAGAATGTATCAAACACAGGTGCATGTGTAGCACGTATATGTGCAGTCTTCTCATGATGATGTGTGTGTTTATGCCCGCGCGTCCCTGTAATCAAATGCTCCAGTGTGACACACACACCTGTCTGTATACACACATCCTCATCCATGAATTCACACATAGACACGTGCATGCTTGCTTGCATGCAGAAGCACACGCACCCCTCGCCCTTGTATACATCCACACAAATAGTTCCACACACACACACACACACACACACACACACAGGCCCAAGCTGCAGCGCATGCCGGTGGGGAAGGCCACCCCCACCCCCGCCCCCCCTCCCCCTCCCCTGCTGCTGCTGGAGTGGGACGTCTGCTACCGACAGGTGGAAGCGGTGACCTTGTAGTATATGACTGACTCCATCTATTAGTGCTAGCCAGCTTCTAGAACTATTGTTGTTCATTTGTTTGTGTATGGGGAGTTGATGCCTGCGTCCTGCTGTGCTGCTGTCCTTGTGTCTGGAGAATATGATCAGGAGGGATTTCTGCTTATGAGCTGCTGATTAGAAGAAGCTTGGCATGCATGGCTTGCTGCCCTTGTCGTTCACCCGTCCTTTGTCGTGCACCCTCTTATGTTACCATCCAAGCAACTCCTCCTGCGTGCTTTATGCAATGTCCCATAAAGCTCCTCTAACCCCACTACCTTGCTTAAGGGCTGAAGTCTGCTACTATTGCACACTGCAATTGTGCTTGGTGGCGCACTCTCTTGTTCAGCGGTCTCACACTCGCACTGTAACGTCGTCCTCAAACAGGCGTGTATTTAAAGTCAGCCAGCGCCACTGCTTGACACACCCGACAAAAGTCAAGTGGCTAACTACATCCCCCGCAACATCCCCACAACACCTCCCTCGGATTTCACACACAGGCGTGCACTCCAAGTCAGGGCCTTTGCCTCATGCATCATCGCCTAGGCCATTCAGTAGCCGGCCGGCAGCTGCAAGCGGGCAGCCTATGGTGTGGGCACCAGCACCTCCACAGGTGTGTGTGTGTGTGTGTGTGTGTGTGCGTGTGTGTGTGTGTGTGTTTGCGTTAGTGCGTGTGCGTGTGCGTGTGCGTGTGCGTGTGCGTGTGTGTGTGTGTGTGCGCGCGTGTTTGTGCGTGCGCTAGCATGTGTGTTTGTGTACAATTTATGTGTGTGTTTCAAGCCTTTATCATAATTACTTGTGTCCACGGACCAATTTGCTCGAGCCTAACGCAGATGCCGTTGTCCCACTCACTGCATATGTATTTTCCTGCATGGTTGCTGTGTTTGGGTCGCATTGCACGGTCGATGGCATTTTTACCATATGAGCATGTTCTAAAATCACAGTGTTTGCATTGCACTCCTTAATGCCCGCATCATAGCGTCCTGCAGCAGGACTCCTGCTATTGTCAATTGGTTTGCGTAAGCCTTGCCAACATGATCATGATGGTCAAAACACACCGCCCCGAACAAACCGATGCCTCAGCCACGTGACCTGCTCTCCTGCCTGCTCCTCTTGGCCTCGCTGCGCATCAAACCCATTGTGATGACTGAGTTCAAGCACCACATGCATCCTGCAGGCCTTGCCAGATCGCTGCTTCAATTGTCTGCCTTTCGCAGGTAACCTCCCCCCCCGCTCGCCTCTCTCGTCCATCCACCGCAGCTGCACACCCATTAGCGCACTCGTCAACAGACCTGCAGGTTGGTGTAGCATAAAACGCCTTCTGTATGCTTGAGGTGCACGGCCATTTTCTAGTGCTGGCACTTGTACTTTGTATTCATGAAGAGACGTGGAATGGGCAGTACTGCTGCTGTAGTATTGCACGTACTGCTGCTGTAGTATTGCACGTACTGCTGCTGTAGTGTTGCACATACTGCTGCTGTAGTATTGCGAGTTCTACGAGTTGAGAGGTGCCCAAATTATAAGCATACTTTACTCATGAGCGCTTGGGCTTGCAAGGACAGCCAACTTATTACATTAATTGCAAATGTATGGCATTCCTGCATGCTCTGCTCTTTGTTGAAACCTTCATTCATGGAGGAGATTGCAATTCCTATGGTCACCCTGGCCGGATGCAGCAGCGGATTGGGGCGAGCACAACCCAGAGCAGAAAATACCCATAGCAGAAAATTGCAGTTTAGCAGAGATTTGAAACTGTGACCTGCAAGCTCCTGCCAATAACAGGCTATTTGAAGGCTGACTTTCGCGAGTGCCGTTGTTTTTTCTTGATGTGTATTCCTTCTCCATTCTGCAAAGTAACGAGTAAACAAGTGCAATGTTCTCTTTATTCAAACGGTACTGTAAGATGCATACACACTCACCAATAAACAAGTAAGGTTGGCCAGGACCATACATTTGGACGTATATACGGTGCACATACGGTATTTTTAGCTGGTGAATCACCACACATACAATCATATACAGTGTGTATATACGGTTCTGGCCAACCCTATAAATAAGTCATCAATGCTTTAGATTATGCCTGCAAACAACACGCGCAAACACACACACACACACGCACACACACACACACAGGGCATGGAGGGGGGAACATGGGGATCCATGTCTGGTAGCATTACCAACGGTGCTCAATCAAATAGTGGCCACATGACGCGACCTGGCACAGTGAGTGTTTATGTGTATGTGTTCCTGTGTGTGTGTGCGTGTGTGTCTGTACCATGCCCGTAGGTAGGTTCATAAGTGCCCTTCATTTGCTGTGTTGCATGCAGTATAGATGTGCAAGTATCAGTTGTGTAGGTACGTCGGCATCTGTGTGAGTGTGTGTGTGTGCGTGCTGATTTGTGTAGTATCTCATACAGCCTGACGAAATCACACACACTCATATACACACCCAAACCCACATACTCTTCCACGCAGGCACAATGGAGCCCCATGTTGACTACTCGCCCAAATACAGCCATGTCAAGTACTACCATGCAAGGGGAGGGCGCAGCAAACGCACAGCCAGTCGTGGTGCCCGGCAAATTCCCTGCGGTGCGATACTAACTGTACAGAATGTAAAGCACGTGTGCTCATGTGTGTTGCTGTGTGTCTGCTTTTGTAGAGAATATCTGTATGTGTAATTGTGATCTTCAAAGTAGGCAATGTCTCTGGGTGTCAGCAGCTCTGGGGTCAAGATGCTGTGCTTTGGACCTGATGCATACAGACATGCACAGACATTTTCTTTCTCTTTGCATTAATGCCTTTTGTGCAATGCACTTACTTCAAAAAAGGTGTGAACAGCAGCGGCCAACACAAACGGGCCCATGACACGCGCCCAGTCATCATTCTGTGCTGCCTCCTCTGCCAAAAATATATACACAGACACATCCAGACACGCACACACACACACACATGTTAACACACATGTGTATAAATTTTAATTACGCAACTGTGCTCTCGGCCTATCAGCAACTTCAGTGCTGCCTCTTCTGCCACAATCACACACATTCTCACAAACGCACATATGCACACACACACACACACACACACACACACAAACATACAAATATACACACAACTACACGCTCAGTGCTCTCGGCCCATCAGCAACTTCAGTGCTGCCTCTTCTGCCACAAGATCTAACCCAGCACAAGCCGCACTGCAAGCCCTGAATCCAAACCACACAAGCATGGCTCCACAGCCGGTGTATAATTTGGAGGCAGAGCTGCATGAGGGCATCTGCACGGTGAGGAACAGCGTTTGTGAGTGTGTGTGTGCGTGTGTGTGTGCGTGTGCGTGTGTGTGCGTGCGTGCGTGCGTGCGTGCGTGCGTGCGTGCGTGTGTGCGTGTGTGTGTGAGTTTGTGTGTGTGTTTTGTGTGTGTGAGCATGTGTGTGTGTGTGTCATCCTTCGTTTTGCAACAAGATGATATGGTGAAAACCAGACAGATCAATTTTGGCTTTTCTGAATGTTCATTTATCCTAGCTTCGTTTTGAGCTGGGTCGGTTGTTTTATAAGCTCTCTTTTAGCTTCCTTATCCTTGCGTGTTTTGCTAGTGCAATCAAGGGCACGTCCCAAAGACGTACCTTTCATACGTCCTCCAGCAGTGCCAGCAATCTCGCATTGTATCCTGGTGCAAAGTCGTGTGCTGCAACCTCACAATGTGGTGAATCACTACAATCAGACGTTTCTGGCTAGTGCTGTTGTTCTGGACATCCCCTACATGATGCTGTTTTCCACAATTGCTGACTTTCCAAAAGTATGTGCTGCAATCACAAGACGTGGTGGACTTCTTCGAGCAACATTTTTGGCTAGTGCAGTCATTTAGGACGTCCCCTACATGATGCCTTCTTTCCACAACCACTGTCTTACGAAAAATGTGTGCTGCAGTCACAAGACGTGGTGGACTACTACGACCCAACGTTTTTGGCTAATGCAGTCGTTCAGGGCGTCCCCTACATGATGCCTTCTTTCCACAACCGGTCTTTCGAAAAATGTGTGCTGCAGTCATAAGAGTTGGTGGACTTCTACGACCCAACGTTTTTGGCTAATGCAGTCGTTCAGGACGTCCCCTACATGATGCCTTTTTCCACAACCGGTCTTTCGGAAAATGTGTGCTGCAGTCACAAGACGTGGTGGACTACTACGACCAAACGTTTTTGGCTAATGCAGTCGTTCAGGACGTCCCCTACATGATGCCTTTTTCCACAACCGGTCTTTCGAAAAATGTGTGCTGCAGTCATAAGAGTTGGTGGACTTCTACGACCCAACGTTTTTGGCTAATGCAGTCGTTCAGGGCGTCCCCTACATGATGCCTTCTTTCCACAACCACTGCCTTTCGAAAAATGTGTGCTGCAGTCACAAGACGTGGTGGACTACTACACCCAGCACGGGCACAGCGCGGCAAAGAAGCTGTTCTACCTCAACAAGGCAACACGTGAGTGTGCAGTCAAATCCGCTCAGAGGTGGTTCAGTGTGATCCAGGATCTGAACTGCTGTAAAGCAGATATGATAGCATCAGAGTTAAATCCCTTCAGTTGTTTAACGCAGAAGACTGGCTCCACTGCTGAGCACACTCCCCTGTTTTCTTTCTTTCACCACTAATCATAGTATGAACTCAAAGTTGTTTGAATTTCAGGCATGAGCTAGATTGTGCTCTTTGCATTTACCTTGCTCTGCATGCTTTTGTGCTAAGCCTGATGCAAAGAGGTCGTTGATGCCATTCCACATATGCACATATACGCTACGTCACATGTCGTATGGCAATGCTACCTGGAAGTAAGCAGCTCCCGATCAGTCTATCTACACTGCCAAACAGGAAATTGCTTTGGTGCCCCAGAATCAAAGCTGCCTCATTGCTGCTCTGACGTTAGTTCCAGACAGACCACTGGGACCACGGCCTTTCATCCACCTGCCCAGTTGCTGGGTACAAACGCAAGATGCGCTCTAGAAATAATCAGGGACAATTACATTTAATTTGCACTACTCCTCATAGTCTGTGTCTTGTGCATGCTTGCAGCCCCGTCTCCTTACCACATCATGTCCCCCTTTGACCTGGTAGTAGTGCCAGCAAGCAAGGTGCGTAAACGTGTGCGCATGTCTTGTGTGTGTGTGTGTGCCGTTTTGTGTGTATGTGATTGCACAAGTGTATGCATGTGGTTGTGTGTACGTATGTCTATGTTGGTGGCAATAAGCAGGTATCTGGCCTCACCCGTTGTATGTATTGTACCCCTTCCTGTATCATATCACACCCCTTCTATATCCTATTGGCGCTGGCAAAACAAAAAAAGGGCTGTGTAAGGCCCCCTCCAGCTTAACATCTCATCTCACACGCTCCTTTAAAGTCCACTGAATACCTAGTATAACCTCGCACCTCCCTGTCTACTCTGAAAGTGTGTAAGCAGCATGACTCCTTGACACACTTCCATAGTAGACACAGACCCTTTGAAAACAATCCCCCCCAACATATCCTGATGCAAATGTTTGGGTCCAACGAAACGAGTGCGGGTTTAAAAACACTTTGCCATTTGCTACAGACTCGATCCTTTGCCCCTTTGAATACCTTTGTACTTTTTAGGTTAAGCGTGAGCATTGGATGTGATGAGCGTGATGGGCGTGCTGTCTAGTTTATATTTTGCCATTCTAATGTTTCTTACCCCTCAGGTGGAGCGGGAGCACTGGACCATGAGCGTGATGGGCGCGGTGCACGTTGGTGGGAACGAAGAGAGGGAGGCTGAATTTATGGAGCTAGGAGAGTGGATGAGGTGGGTGGTTATAATGGGTGGCATGGTCATTCTAAACAGAGGGCGAGCAGGGCTTGTAATATGTTTGGGGAGCGGGGTAAAAGTGTGTGTTGTCTTTAAAGAGAGGGAGGGCAGAGGTTGTGCTGCTACTCTCTGGAGAGGGTTGACAGAAACCAGCAGAGCATTATTGGGTTTATGGGAAGGCATTGGAAGTAGCAAACCAAAACTGAACAGTAAGTCGATTAGAGGTACAAAATATTAGACGGCAATGTTGCAAAAGACGCGTGCAGGGCTTTTAGTACGGAGCCAAGGACCGAATATGGGGTTGAGTTTCTCTTGCACACACACACACACACACACACACACACACACACACACATACACACACAACCACATACACACACACTCATTAACATATACACACACTTTTACACAATCACAACTCCCCCCTTCACCCACCCAGGCTGTCCTCCATCTACGAGATGCTCCGCAAGATGCGTATGTTTAAGCACTACTACATCTACAAGTCCTTCCTCCATTGGCGCAAGCTCGTACGGCGTCTGCACTACCGCCGCGTGCGTAAGGAGCTTGGGCGCATGCTGTTCCAATCGGTGGGTCTTTTGTGTTAAGTTTTGCACATGGTTTTTGGTTACGGGATGATTGTCTTGTAATTTGCTGCAAGAGCAAAGAGTGTAGTTGGTGTGTTCTTTGTCGCTTAGATCATACTTTCAGGAAACAGAAATAAGGGTGGACTAGCTTTATAAACAGTCAATTTCCTGCAAGCTGTGATCATTTTGTGTTTGACAAACCTACTCGCTTCCCAGCTCTGCACCAACTCACACCCTTTGCCAGTTAATGTTGTCTTTCCGTGCAAACCCAACATCAACCATTTCCTGCTTTCAAGCAGCACACTCGAGTGTTCAATGCATGCTGTTGCTTTTGTGCTCATGCATACTTGTCGCTTTTGTGACTTTTCATGTCAACCATGTCCTTCCTGATCGCAAAACAAAGCACCCTTATCTGAATTCATGCTGTTGCTTTTGTGCAGGTACCGACATTCCGACCGTGCATCAGCCAGGTTCGAGGCCTCCTCTCTGAAGCCGAGTCTGCACATATGCTTTCTGTAAGTGGCCTTTGATGTCGCAGGCATCTGGGCTGTCTGTTGTGTACGCTCATTGACATCTTTGTAGGGATGCTAGAAAGGAATGCTGTAATAAACACAGTGGTTGTTTGATCTTGGGTGGGGTTGCGTGCACTTTTTGGGCTTGTTTTGATTTGAACTGATCATTAAGGTAAGCTTTTTCTTGCAGGCACATCTTCGGAGTAGATATTACACAATGTTGCGCTTGTAGGCAAATAGACATGCAATCACACACACCACAGATCCCCAAGAAGGAGCTATTCCTCGTGGATGCATTCATGGACGAGCAGGATAACCACCGAGAGAAGGTGGTGGCACCCTCCCTGAGTACAAAGATCATGCAGGTGCGTCTGTCAAACACAGGGGCCACGCAGGCACGCTGCTTGCATTTGCCAATTGGAACAAGCATCATAAGTGTGCGCATTGACATTTGCATCCACTTCAAGCAACGTAAGTAAATGAACCTTTGATACTGAAGATAAATTACAAAAAAAGCCTTGCTTTGCTAGACTTACATGCCTTTCTTCTGCAGTTCATTCCTTTTGCCAGAGACGACAGCTGAATTGCTTGCAATTCCTACTCTGCCCAAAGCATACGTTCAACCGCTGCAATGTGTAGTGGAGCTCCATGATCATTCAGACTTGCATTCAATTGCTGCAAATGGTTAAGGGTTCAGGTCTTAATAAGCCAGTCATGAGCAATTTACTGTTGCAAGCTTTTTAAAGCTTTTATGTCTCTTATTTGCCAGTGACACACACCTTTCTCTGTTGCAACTCACAGGTCATTGAAATCGTCACTGAGCTGTGCGGCAAAGTTGAGACAGAACGCCTTAGAATGGAAACCATGGTGAGCTTCCTAAACTCAACAGAGCAGTTTTAAAATTTTCTATATCTACTTTATTTCCCGAGATTATCTAGAGCAGGTGTTATTGAACAAAATTGTTAGCTTGGCCGGTGAAATAATAAGGAAGATGGATTTCTTTCCCCTTATTTGCAATAATCCCTTGTGAAGACAACGGTTGGCCCGGACAGCCTTCCTGTCGTTGTGTACATGCATGACAGCACTACCAACTTGGCTTTGTGGTGCTCAACTATTGCAGACGGACATACAAGTGCTGCAGGACAACGACTTCAAGGTCGGCATCCCGTCAATGGTATGTAGAGGGTGCTGCATGTTTCAAGATCTGCACATGTATGTGCCTGAAGGTCGACCTTTGCTCGTGAAGCAAAGTCAAGCAATGGTTGATTGATGTTGATGCTCTTTTTCCAGATCGCATTAGTGGCTCACACGCTGCAACAGGCCATACTGCACTCTACCCCATCATTCCTCTTCAGCGACATCAGCACTGCTGGCTTCCAAATGCCTATGCTGTTATACGCAGCTACACTGGTAACGTTAGCTTCAAGTATCATAGCATCCTCAATCTATTCTGTACCTTTGTTTTGTAACCTCAAGCCACACAAGGACGCCTAAACCCTGAACCGCCTCACCTCAGAACACACCTGTATCCCCACAGCATCCTGCTTTACCAAATTGAATTTTACCCACTCAGGTGACTGGCAGCAAAAGGAAACGCATCAGAGTTGTGCCAGAGAAAAATCAGCACACCCACCTCACTTGAACCTGTACAGGTGGCTGGCAGCAAAAGCAAGAGCATCAGTGCCATGAAAGAGGAGCGGAGAGAGCTGCTGCACCAGTACCAACGCATCTGTCATGAGTGCAGCCGCCTGAGGCAGTTTGTACGCTATATTGACTACATGGTGAGGCCGTCAAATGGTTGCTGAGGTCAAACAAGCTTGCCATGAAGTGCATACCATTCACGGGGAAATGTTGGAGTTAAACCGATGCCTGAAGCACACCAGTTGTGGAGAAACTTTGAGGGCCGTGTCCATAAGCCAGCTCTTAATTAAGTTGATAGATTTAGTTTTACCCGCTGCATGCAATCCTCCAATCCACCGCAAGCACATGCACCATCGCCAACTTGCATGCGCACTTAACAAACTGTTTTCCAGGTGAGCGTGTCTATCGTGCGCTTGGGCATGAGTGCCGCGTCAGAGCTCTTGAGATACTTTGAGGCCTCAGAGACAGTGCGGGTACGTTCAATCTTTTTGATCGCGGCATTGGATTGGTTTTACATTACCTGTACCAAAGCGGCTTCCTTGCTTTATTTCTGTTGGGGGCTGTCTGTTGTGTGATTACTCTTGGCCTTAGGGTTTGCAACTGTATTAATTGCATTTACTGCCCCTTCCTTTGGGTTTCAATACAGATATTTATGCTCTAGGGCAATGCAATAATACATTTGGAGAGCAGTTGGAAAGCACAACGCTCTCTCTCTCATAACTTAAACAACCTCCTTTTAAAAACCGCTACTTAATTACACAGGCACCTTTTGTACGCTATCTTTTCAATAAGGGCTTTTTGTAGGGGAATGAATGCGTAAAACAATGTAACACTGTCCGACGAGTCATACACCGCACGCAATGCTGATAAGCCTCCATTCTTTCAGTAACAATGCCTTGACTGTCGTTGCTTAATTGCAGGGCTGCTTCAGTACCACCGTGACTTACATGGAGCTCCCCAAGGAGTACAGGCTTGATCCCAATCACGTGGTGGTAAGCTGAAGACTGTGTGTTTGCGTGTGTGTGTGTGTGTGTGTGTGTGTGTGTGTGTGTGTGTGCGTGCGTGCGTGCGTGCGTGTGTGCGTGCGTGTGTGCGTGCGTGCGTGCGTGCGTGTGTGTGTATGTGTGTGTGT
>Ga0307963_1002595_pt1:0-7500 | contig 14287 bp, 14 predicted proteins | sample OrgLakmetagen594_FD_201829 | JGI IMG/M metagenome (GOLD analysis project Ga0307963, IMG submission 201829) | Saline water microbial communities from Organic Lake, Antarctica - #594 | ecosystem: Environmental > Aquatic > Non-marine Saline and Alkaline > Saline | place: Antarctica: Organic...
TATTTGCGTGACAAGGTGCATGGTGCATGATTAAAGCCAGCTAACCGCCCAAAGTCTCTTCCTTTGATAAGGAAAGGGAAGTGTTGAAGGGAATGTCCTGCTGCGCTCCTGCTGCAGGGCTCAAATTTCAGTTGACACGTCTAAGAAATGTTAACGCAAACAGTATTTATGGCCGGCATAAAAAAAAGCAGAGTGCTACTTGCATAACCCACCCTCGCCATCCCTGCTCTGCTTGCTGGGACCTCCATCTCAAATACACAAACCAAGGAAAGTTTGTGCAGTCAAAACCAATCCTCAGATAATAAAATTGACTTTATCAACAAATCAAGCACCACCTGATGCCAGTCCGATGCTGTGTGGGCACTGAAGTGAATCCGTCTCTTGTGCTCTGCAGTATGCAGAAGAGCGCCACCTTTTGTATGGCTCGTGAGAGGGAGGAGAAATCCCAGACAAAATAAAGCTGGTTACCTCTGGGATTCCTCCTGCCTCTAACAAGCCATACCTAGGGTTGGCCGATTTGTTTCGCACTCGTCCTGGCCTAGAAACACATCACGCCTCCCAGCGCGCCCTCTACAAACTTGCATTCATCGATGTCATATATTTTTGCAACAGAATTGCAATAGAAACATGCATTATATTTTTGCATGCAACAGTGCATCTCATGCGCTCCGAAAGGCCCCCACCGCAAAAAATGTAACACAACGTCGTGCCGCAGCACCTAGGCTCCCTGTTGCGCTATGACTTGATAAAGTTTAGCAGCAGCAATTAACCTTGTGATATGCAAGAATTCACATTTCCTGGGGCTCAAACCGTGCAGGGCAAGACCTTTTGCCCCGCAGTTTTGTTGCTCTGTAACTTGAAGTAATTGAAACAGAAGTATTTTGTTTGGTTGCTTGCAGAGAAATTGCTGCCCCTAAAGTGAACCAGCGTAGAGCACCTGCCGCCATTGAGGGTCGTCAACGTGCGCAGAACGCCGGAAGCAAAGATGACGACGACGATAGTTTGTGAGGATGGCATGCCATGCTTGCATTTTCTGGTGTGCAGATCGCATGGACCCGACAGGTGCTTTTGTACACAGCTGCCTGATGCCCTGCCTGAGTTTTCTTTTTGTGGGAGAGGATGGGGGCACATAACCTGGGAACCTGGGAGTGTCGGGGGCTTATGTTTGCTCTACCCTTTTAGCTCCATAGTGCTGATCCGTCTGTTGAGTTGCGACAGGTCAGCATCTTATCATGGCTGCTCCAAGAGCTGCTCGGCACATCTGTACCTTGTCCATGACAAGTTTGCCTACAGCAATAACGTCTTTCTTACTGTGTGTTCTGGCACTCGCTTGGTTGTGCTTGAACGAACACTGCCCCTCAGTATCGTGTACAGCACACTGCTGCCAGTGACACCCACTTCGCACTGACATGCCGGACAAGGGGTATTATTAAGTGCCTTCATCAGTGCCTTATGCTCGTGCATGGTGGCACAGGTTCTGCTGGTTCTTGCAGAGGGTTTGTGCTGCACACTGTTGTTCCTATGGACGACGTTTTTGCTGTGCCCATATGTGGCTAGTAGTACAAGTGTCTTATAAATATCGCGTCGCATCTGTTTGGGTTTGAAAGGGCTCATCAAGAAAGGTATCCTGAGTTAAAAGTTGAAGGGTATTTCATCTTGACTGTCTCAACCCTTGCTACTAGCATGTCTGCAGCTTTGACTCCTGTGTTGGCTGTTTAAGGCCTAACATGTTCATTATATATTATACATTTGTACATTGTTTGCACTGCTTTCAAACATTCGTTCTACTGTGAGAAAGTAAAGCTATCTTTGGGGAAGGGTTGTTCTTCAATGAAAAAGGCTGCTTAGCAACTGGGATGGTTAGATATACTCGCACTAAATCTCAAAGAATAAGCAAGGTAAGGTAAGGTTACATCGTTATATATGCCTCTGGGGGGCATCTGACTCAGCCGATGGTAGGTCTGTACAAGCTCGGAGCGGAAGCTTGGAAAAAGCCTGAAACCAAAAAGATATCAGAACAAATCAAGGTAAAAGGTCTAGGCACTCAGCCACGAAAGAGGCTACACCATGAATATTAGGTTGGTTCAAAAAGTCCTCAAACGAGTTGGGCTATCCTCATACTGAGGTGGGAAGACCAGTTGGCGGTGGTGTGTGCGAATGCTAACACAGTGCTCATGCAGGCAGTCCAGCAAAATGTGTTCCTCATCCTGAACAGAGTGCCAGTCACATTCGTCACAGATCCTGAGCTCATATGGCCTTCTATTCCTGTTATGACGCATTCTTTGGACCAGAAAGTTATGGCCAATTCCACCCTCTGGACTTCCACCCTCTGGATCCCAGCTGTTTTTCCTGCCACACCCTAGGCCTCGTTCGCGCGAGCCTGGTGTGCGTTCTGCCAAGGCCCTGCCTTTGCGAGCTGCCCCAATGGGCTCGGCTGCCACGGTGCTACTAGGTGTGGGTCCGGTATCGCGGGCCTAACTGGCATCTGAGGCTGAATCTGGTGCTGCTGAGTACGAAGAACCTTAGGCGGCCAGGTCCTGGTGTCAGAAAACTCAAACCCTCGAATATGGGTCCTTTTGAGGTGGCGTGTCCACCTCATGGTTGGTAATGTTGCAGTAAAGCTGAACTTACCCAGAGAATGGACGCGCCCACAAACGTGTTCCATGTTAATCTTGTGAAACCACATTTGCAAGGGTCAGGTGACCAGCCTAGCAGGCAACGTACTAAGCCACCAGCTCCATTGCAGTTTTTGGATGGTGAGCCCCTGTTTGAGGTAGAGGCTTTGCTAGATCATGAAGTGGTCACTTTCTCTAGAGGCAAGGGCAGAAATAAGAAGCCAAAGGCTTTTTACAGGTCCCTTATTAAGTGGGCCAATTATACGGAAGATAATAACAAGTGGGAGCCATCCAGAAGAGGGACTTCTGACTTGTGATGATATGATTAGGGAATACAAGGCTAAGAATGGCCTAGCAGAGAAAGCCATTGATATGGTAAACGCTTGATCATATACAGTAGTTGTTTATGTGAGAAAACTTAGCACATGTTGTAACATGGTGCGAGTCCTTGGTGTACTGGAGGTATACAAGGGCGGGGTGCCACCCAGGGTACAGCCAGAGGCCGGACCAGGTGGGGGGGAGTGTTACGTGTGTACACGTCCCTTGAAAAAAGGTGTATACCTAACTGGAGGTTAGTCCAACGGTGACCGGTGAAGCTGGTTCGACTCCAGAAGGCAGTTCTTAATATAAGTAGTAATATACACCCACCCTACTGCCTTAGCCGTTGGTTAACTATAGTACGCTATGCACTTCGTAACAGTGGCAGCACCTCTCTGTACAGTCAAGAATCTGTCTGTCATTGTTATAAAGGGAGTACAGAAGGGGACTCAAAGGGCAGCCCTGTTTCAAGCCTCTGTTAGGCGCAACCTCCTCAGAAATTTTGTCACCATCATTGAGAAGGTATAGGCATCCTGTATACATGGTTTGAATGATATCTCTCAAATAATGCTAAAGAATAAAGAGGGGTTGGTTGGTGTTCCTTGTGGGGCAGAAACCAATTGAGAGTCTGGTATTTGATGTTGAGCAAGAGCCCAGTCCGTCAGCAAGTCCCTGACCACATTTGCAAAAAGTCTATAGATACAACCATTGATAGCCAGCAAACGGTAATTTTTGGGGGACGTAGTTGGACCTTTTTTGTGTAAAGGCGTAATTTTGACTCTGTTCCAACGATGTGGGGTGACACCGTCTTACAGGAACAGATGGAACAAGTCAGTAAGAAGGGGAAGTGGAACGTTTTCTGTGTGTCTCTTACCACGATCATCCTGAATTGTTTTCTCTGCGTGCTTGATGAAAGAAGTAGAGAACGGATCAAAACCTGGGCTGGACTGCACGTTCATGTTTGAAATGTTTTTGTATATGGTGGTAGCCAGAATATGTATAGGGGGTAGCTCGGTAGCTCGTATAGCTACAGGTGCTTGCTCATTGCTGCGTTTGCGTTGAAAGGTAGTGTTCATGCTCCTATAGCTACCTGCCACCAGGGCCAGGTGGAACTGCAATGTCAGAAGGAGAAACTTGTCCAGATCGTAACTGATCGCTGAGTAACTGATGCCATGTAGGTAAATTGGATCGTCCAGGCAGCATGTCAGGAACGCTCTCTTGTGGTTGCACAAAATGTGATTGAAGGTGCTTAATCCATGACTCAGCAGAGATAGGAATAAGCAAGCAAAGTAATGCAATAAGCAAGTAAAGTAATGCAGTGGCATAAACAATCTCGGGCGGCATGGATTTCAAAAGAGCACTGTACAGCACACACCCTCAGGAAAATTGCCAAGTTCGTGGAAATGTTGGATATTATTGCCAATTATCGCAGAAAACTTGGCATGATGACCAATCATAATAAACAGCTAAAACTGAAAAGTTTAGTTTAGTTTGGATTACAAAGGCTTCCAGCCTGGCAACAGCTAAAACTGCAAAGTGGTGTTTAGCTGGGTTAGAACTAATTAGTATATTAGTAATGAGCATATTTGAAAGGTAGACCAATAGACCTCACTCAGCTGTAGGGCTCATTTATACACAGCATGAAAACTGAGCTTCGGGGATATTTTGTCAAGAAAAATTGCGCAGGCAGTGAGAACCACTCCCCACATTGATCAAGGAAAAGAAAACCATTGGGGTACATTCTGTCAAGATCGTGTCTTCGATAATTTGAATAAGGTAAGGTCACATTGCTACACATGCCTCTGGGGGGCATATGAGCGGAAGCTTGTAACCAAACCAAAAAGGCGCTAGAAAGAAACGAGGTAAAAGGGCCAGCCACAACTCTCAATTTTCTTTTCCAGCAATGGATAGGTCTAGGAGACCAAAGGTTTGCAGCACTGTCTGGCTGGTTAAAGAAGGTTCTCAAATGAGTTGGGCTATCTGTTACGTGGTAACTCCTACCTCAATCAAGGTGGTATAGAAAGTACTGAAGTGTGATGTCACTGAATATTTAAGAAAAGAAAAGACTCCGCTGGTAGTGATGACACAGCCAGCATGATTAAGGACTGAGTATTTATAACAGTGACTGGAATCAAAAGGGCAGGTTCAATTCTTGCAACATCATCACCCTAGATGCTTAGCTGTTATTAATATAAAGTAGAAGTGGCCAGCGTGCTATCGTGCTTCGTAAGAGTGGTATCGCGCTTGGCATTTTCTAAATTTTTAACAAAGACTGATGAGCTGCACTTTTTAGGGCATGTCATTGGAAAAGACGGCGTTGCAGTTGATCCCGCAAAGATTGCTGCGATAGAAAAATGGCCCCTACCCAAGTCTCTCAAGGAGTTCCAGTCCATTTTGGGACCTCTCAAATTACTTCAGAAATTTTGTGGATCATTTCAGTTCTGTGGTTGCGCCCCTTATGGCCTTGACAGGCGCGACTGGAAAAGGACGAGCACGCAAACCAATTCAGGCAATAGACTGGAACAACCTGAGTGAGGAGCAGGTAAAAGCCTTCCAGGAGATTGAAAAGCTCTTGGTAACAGCATCAGTTTTAGCCATTCCAGATCTTAACAAATAACCTTTTCAAGTGCACACAGACGCTTCTGTGGTTGGCACTGGTGGCGTACTTATGCAAGAAGTTCACGTTGTCTCGTACACAAGTTCAAAGTTCGCACTTGCCGATTTTAACTACGGAACACCTGAGCAAGAGCTGCTTGGGCTTGTGTACGCCTTGCAGGTTTGGAGGTGCTACTTGGGACGCTCCAGACTGTGAGCTCATTACGGACCATCACCCACTCATTCACCTGCAAACGCAACCAAACTTGTCTAGAAGGCAAGCAAGGTGCATGGAGTTTCTGTCACGTTTCCCATTTGTCATCAAGTACGCCAAAGGCTCGACAAATGTGGCAGATCGGTGAGCCGCAACCCGTTGCTGTATGACCCAGCAACCCCCAACACGGTCATTTGTGTAGGGACATTAGGGTTTGTGTTGTCTGTGATGACTCGTGGACAGAAACGGTCAAAGGAGTCGAGACATGATGCTGACTTGTCACACCAGCACTTGCCTCCTCCCCCGCTGGTAATGGAAAGGGAGGACTTAGTTGACTCTCCTGAGCACAATCTGAGGGATACGGATGTGCGGCAGGATGCTACAATGCGTAAGAATTCGACAAGGCCTACACCAGCACTGTTTACCACCCAGGAATTAGGTGGGGGGAAAAGAGTAACGCCGCATTCATCGGGGACGCCTGATAGAAACGGTTCTGGCTTTACCTCTATCTGTTCACTTCATAAGGATATTCAAGCTGCCTACTAGTCAGACCCTCTGTTCTCCAAAGCAAAATTATACACGGAGGCTGAAAATTCAAGAAGGACTTTGGTATGCACGTGACAAAATAGTGGTGCCTAGCAGTCCTCTCCTGAAGCGCAGGTTTTTGGAGCTGTGCCATGACAATCAATTGAGTGGCCATGTGGGCATTACAAAGACGCACAATCTAGTAGCGCGTACATCCCTTTGGAGTGGCCTGCGTGCTGATGTCAAGGACTATGTGCGCCATTGTGATGCTTGCCAAAGGCACAAGGTGAATACTCGTATGTATGCGGGTAAGCTCCAGCCTCTCTCTATTAATGGAAGGAGGTGGGAAAGTGTGTCAATGGATCTCACTGTGAAGCTGCCGACTACGGCTGATGGTCACGAATCAAAAAAGGTGTTTGTAGACAGGCTGAGCAAGATGGTGCATTTAGTGCCCACTACAGAGTCCTTTAATGCTAGAAGCTTTGCTGCCTTGTTTATGAACAGCGTAGTGAGGTTGCATGGGCTGCCAGCCACCCTCATATCAGATCGTGGGCCGCAATTTAACAACAACTTTTGGGCACACATGTGTGAGTTGTTGGGCATGGATAAGAGGATGTCCAACACTTTTCACCCCCAAACAGATGGACAGACAGAGCGTACGAATCGCACGTTGGAGGAGATGCTTAGAGCTTACGTAAGCCTAGAGCATGATGATTGGGACGCTAAGTTGGCGTGTGCTGAGTTTGCAATCAACAACTCCTGGCAGGAAATTGTAAAAAATACGCCATTCTTCCTAAACTACGGCCAGCACCCCTTGACACCAGCTACCAAGCAGCTGCCCTCTACAGTGCCCAAGGCTGCTGATTTTGCAGAAGGGGTTGTGAGGAGTGTGAAGGAAGCAAGGAAGTGCATGGAAGCTGCACAGCAAAAAATGAAAGCAAGGGCAAACAAGCACCGTAGAGAAGTGGTGTATAGTCCAAGAGACATGGTGATGCTCAGTATGAAAAACATGAGGCATGGTGGGCCAGGCGTAAAAAAGCTGCGTCTATTATTTATGGGTCCCTTTGAGGTGGATCATATGGTTGGAGCAAGTGCCGTGGAATTGCACCTGCCGCTTGAATGGCGCCGGATCCATAACGTGTTTCATATGAGCCTTACAAAGCCATTCCTCAGCGACCCGGCAAAGCCACATAGGGCTGTCACGCCCCCTCCGCCTGTGCAATGGCTAGACGG
>Ga0307963_1002595_pt1:12500-14287 | contig 14287 bp, 14 predicted proteins | sample OrgLakmetagen594_FD_201829 | JGI IMG/M metagenome (GOLD analysis project Ga0307963, IMG submission 201829) | Saline water microbial communities from Organic Lake, Antarctica - #594 | ecosystem: Environmental > Aquatic > Non-marine Saline and Alkaline > Saline | place: Antarctica...
GCTGCTGCTGCTGCTGCTCCCCACATCGTTGCTGCTACCACTGCTTCTCCCACCACTGCTGCCAAGGACATTAGCATTGCGAATGCTCCTGCGGCTGTCCAACTCTGCCCGGCGTTGCTTCTCCTCCTTTGAAGCTATCTTGCGCCAGATCTCCTTAACGTTGCACATGTTGAGGGTGAAGAGGTTGAGCGGGGTGTAGTCGGGCAGGCAGGCTGCACGCAAAGATGAGCACCAAGCAATTGTACAAACATGTGGCATATTTTTTGACTGCTCGAAAATTGCAATGCATCATTACCAAGGTTGGCACTGACCAAATTAAGCAAGCTGTTGCAGATCTAGATGAAGATGAATCCGTGTGTGTTGTGTGAGTCAGGCGTATCAATAATTGGCAATTTGTACTTAAACCAACTCTGACTCTATCATGGAAGTGCTATCATACTTAATAATATCACAAGAACTTGAGTGAGCTCTGAAGCTTCGCGTCCATGCTTTGAACAGTCCTTGGAGATTATTGCCGTTGATTCTTGTGGCAGCAACCCTCCTGACCCTCATGATTCTCTCTCTCTCTCTCTCTCTCTCTCTCTCTCTCTCTCTCTCTCTCTCTCTCTCTCTCTCTCTCTTTCTCATTGTAAGGGGTTAGGCGGAGAGTGCTTTCTATTTTCATGCGGATGATGAGGCATCTGGAGCAAAGAAACAAGCACACCATCCCCTCTCACCTTTCTACACGTTTGGAGTGCACAATGGGAGCAATAAGCAAGTGAGATCACAGCACGCATGCACTAGGAGGTGTGGCGTCCGTAGGAGCAGCTGTGTCACTGCTGTGTCCAGCAACAGCTTCGTCACTGCCATTAGCTGCTGCAGGTTGCCTGGGCAGGTTCTTGGTGCCCTTGCCAGCATGCCCTGTTTGCGCATTGAACAGGGAGATGCATAAAGTCACTGCGCTATCAGCAACACTCACAAAGTGTTCACTGTCATCACAAGCCTGGTTTGCGAGGGTCTCACGTGGCCTGCGTTTGGAAAACTCATGCAGCTCTGATGGAAGAAAATTGGTGGGCAAGAACCAGCCACACTTCCCAAGCAAGACAAGGCAAGGCGAGGCCACAGACAAGTCAGTTGGCCAGCCAGCCTGTAAGCGAGCAAGAGATCAACAAGTAAGCAAGCGACCAGCAAGGTGACAGGCAAGGACAATACCATGTACATGATTTTCAGACAAGCAGGTGAGCAGGCAACAAGAGTTTGTACCAGTCAGACAGCCAATCAGCAAGCAAGCCGGCCACTCAAGCATGCAGGGCAGCCAAGCAAGTAGGCACATCAAGTATCCAGGCAGCATACATATCAAGCACCCAGCCAGCAAGTCATGTCAAGTCGACCAACCAAGCACGCAAGGTAGGTAAGGTAAGGAAATCGCTGTATGTATGCCTCAGGGGCATCTGAGCGGAAGCTCGGATAAAGCTTGTAAACCATGCTTACTCAGAACTCGAACCTGTGACCCCTTACGCGCCGCCCACCTGCTGCGCGAGTCTCTGGTGATCCCTGTATTTCCATGGGGGCTAGGCTTAGACATACTTTAGGGTAGCACGCAAGGCATTTCAAACACGCGCGCTGTCCAACAAACCCACCACACATCTATTATGTAAAAGTGAGGAAGCAAGTACGCAAGCAAGCCAACCCCACCCCCACGCACCCCCTCATCACTTTGATCACATAACTGCCTGCATAGCTGCCTCCTACAGTCTCTTGCAAATAAGACTCCCTCTCACAACACATCATTGATTGATTACCCCCAC